>Ga0326728_10017864_pt1 | contig 14103 bp, 12 predicted proteins | sample MB3enrmetagenome_FD_207602 | JGI IMG/M metagenome (GOLD analysis project Ga0326728, IMG submission 207602) | Lab enriched peat soil microbial communities from McLean, Ithaca, NY, United States - MB31MN | ecosystem: Environmental > Terrestrial > Soil > Wetlands > Peat | place: USA: New York...
CTGTGGTGGTGGGGACCCTTAACCGGGCGACTTACCTGAAGCGCCTGTTGGATGGCCTTCTCCGCGAGGACTATCCGAGCATGGAAATTGTGGTGGTCGATGGTGCATCCACAGATGGGACCGTGGAATTGCTCAAATCATACGACCCGGGGGTGGTGCGCTGGATCTCCGAACCCGACGATGGCGAGTACTTTGCTTACAACAAGGCCATCGTCATGGCCAGGGGGGAAGTCATTAAGCCCTTAACCGACGATGAGTTGCTGAGGCCGGGAGCGTTCAAGCACGCGGCCGAGTATTTTCGCAACCACCCCGAGGTGGATATCGTCTTTGGCCGATTGGAATTTTGGGACGCATGGACTTCCCCCGGTGAGCCTTCGAGGTCCTGGCAGACTCCGCCGATGGAACCCTCAGATATTTCTTTACGAAATTATCTTCGCCAAACAAAACAGGTCTACCTGCCCGGGTCGTTCTTACGCAGGCGGGTCTTTGAACAGATCGGACCCTTTGAAACTAAGTTTGCCATCGGAGACGGCGAGTTCCTGGCGCGCGCGGCATTCCGGGGCATCAAGATGGGGGTGATCCCCCAGATTGTCACCGACGATTACTTGCATGGCCAGAGCGGGGTGTTCACGAAATGGTGGAAAGTCGAATGGGACTGGCTGGAGATCAACCGCCGCTATGGGACGGCAAGCGATGTTTGGGATTGCTTCCGGAGAAAAATCATTCCTTTGCCGGCAAGATGGATCTTTAATAAGCTGGGGTTCCATCCGCGGAAGTTTCTCGAGCGGATTAAGAGCAAATTCGCAGCGGCCAGCAAGGCCTGACTCGATATGCCGATGGGAGGTGGAGATAGATGAGTGAAGGTGTCCCCGAAAGCAGGTGGAAGGCTGCCCAGGGGGGCGAGGCAGAATACTGGAAATTTGCGGATGCCCACCCCGGAGAACTCACTCGCATCATCCACGAGAAGGTTGAAGCACTCCAGGCCGCCACGCAGGCTGTCCCGGCATTTGCGGCCAGCAGGGGATCGACTCTGGAGATAGGGATCGGGCCGCGCGGAATTGGCGTGTCGCATTTTTTCCCCGTAAGTGGAGCGCGCATCGGTGTGGAACCCTTGGAGGTCTCGCGAACCACCGAGGGTGTGCCGCCACCGCTCGTCGAGCTCCTGCGCAAATGCTGGCAGGATTACTCCCACGTCAAAGCACGCGGTGAAGAATTACCCCTGCCCGCCGCTAGCCAGGACAATGTCTTCTGTTACAACGTGCTCGATCACGTGCAAGACCCGCTGGGAGTTCTGCGCGAAGGACTAAGGGTCTTGAAGCCGGGTGGCTACCTTTTTCTCGGGTGCGACGTGCTTTCGCTTGCCAGTTTGGCAAAGTACTACCTCTATTACCGGCCCACCCACCGGAACTCGCTACAGGTCATCTGCCACCCTTTTCGATTTCGAGTCGCGTCGCTGAGTAAGCTCGTCATCAGTGCGGGATTTACAATCTTATGGGTTAGCCGCCGCAAGTATGAAATCCTGGAGCGCTTGATTGGACACGGATATCGGCTGATCATGGTAGCTCGTAAGCCGGGCTAGGCTGGCAACCGCTTCACGTCCGTTGCGGACACAGGAGGACATATCCTCGTGCAATCAAAAAGGTGCCACCCTCCTTCAGGATGCTCGAGGGTCCTGTGGGCCGGGCCGGATCGAGGATAGGTCAGACCGCGAAGAAATCCATGGCACAAGCTTCCCATTCCAAGGGCAAGATCGCCTGGTGCATTTCACCCATCTTGAGTGGCGTCAATACCGTCTACAAGGTCGTGGGTGGGGGGCTACGCAACGCCGGGTGGGAGGTTCTGGGAGTTACGGCAGGAGCTGAGGCGGCGCGCCAAGCCGATTCGCGATTTGCTGACGAGTTCTTCGAGGTCCTCCTGCCGGGCAGTTCCGACGTGGCCCGGAACGCCGCGGAATTTATCCGCTGGGTCGAGGAGCGAAAAATCGATGTGGTTTTTTGCACAGGGCAGGCGTTCACCCTGGCTGCCGCGCCCGCCCTCCCCCCCCGGGTGAGGCTCCTCAACCGTTGCGCGAGCATGACGCGCTACACCTATGGGTTGGCGGCGGCAAATCTGGACAGGGTTGACAAGGTCGTCGCCGAAACCCCACGCCAGCATCAAGACTTGATTCGGGACTTTCGAGTCCCCCCGGAGAAGTGCGTGATCATTCCCGGTGGCGTCGAGATGGCCACCTTTACTCCGGGGACCGTCCGCGATTTCCATGGACTCCTCCGGCTCATTTATCTGGGTCGGCTGGATGATGTTTCAAAATCGGTCATGATGTTTCCCCAAATTGCCCGTCACCTTGCTGCCGCGGGGGTGGAGTTTCACTTCGACATTTTTGGTGATGGGCCCGATAGAGAACGCATGGAGGATGCCTTCGCCCAGGCTCATCTCCACGGCCAAGTGACCTTGCACGGAACCCTGCGCCGGGAGGAGTTCTTGCCATTTCTGCAGCGGGCGCACCTGGTCCTGCTCCCCTCGCGTTACGAGGGAGTCCCCTGGGCTTTGTTGGAAACGATGGCCTGCGGGTGTGTTCCCATTGTTTCCAGGATCGCCGGAGCCACCGATTACGTTGTCGATGACGGAGCCAGCGGGCTCCTCTGCACGGTCGGCAAAGCTTCCGAAATCGCCGGAGCTATAATGGGTCTGGCTGCCGATCGAAAGCGCCTGGAGGCTTTTTCCGCAGCGGCAGTACGAACCATTCGCGATCGCTTCACGCTGGAGCGGGTGGTGAGGGATCACGATTACCTTTTGCGGGCCCTTCTGGCACAAGCACCCATGGCTTACACGCCGATTCCGGTTACGGCGATCCGAGCGCCCAATCTATCCGGACCCACGTGGCGCCGGTGGGTGCCGCAAGGCGTGAAAAACTTTGTGCGCACCTGGGCCGAGCGCTTTCACCGGTCGATATGACGACGATGACGGGAGAAAAACAAACGCCCGCACGGGCACAGGTCGCCGTGATCCACCCCGGACTGGGTTTCGGAGGCTCCGAGGCCGCCGTCCTGTGGACCATCGAGGCGCTGAAACCCGCGTGTGACGTTACCTTGATTTCCATGGCGGACGTCGACCTGAAGCGCTTGAACGCCTACTATGGAACTTCCCTTGCACCCGGTGACTTTTCCATCCGGCGCGTGCCCCTGCCGTGGGGTTTAAAGAACACGTCAAAATTTGCGGGCTTGAAGGGCCGATTCCTCCAGCGTTACGTCCGCCGGGTGGCCCCGGAGTTTGATGTCCTGATCAGTGGTTACGGCCCCATGGATTTCGGTAAGCCGGGAGTGCAAATGATCGCCGATCTTTCCTTTGTGGAGGAATCGCGATTGGAACTTCATCCCACTTATCGAACGCGCCAGGAGTGGTTTTACGGCGATACGCTGGTGCGCCGCATCTATTTGGGCATCTGCGACCGCATCTCCGCCGTCCGGCCGGAAGCCTGGAGGCAGAACATAACTTTGGCGAACTCATGCTGGAGCGCGATGCGTTTCCAGCAGAGATATGGGATTCCTTCCCAGGTTGTCTATCCGCCCGTGGCCCTCGACATTCCGTCAACACCGGCGGCGGTCCGGGATAAGGGTTTCGTCTGCCTGGGCCGAATCTCGCCGGAAAAGTGCGTGGATTCGGTCATCGGCATCCTCCACAAGGTCCGCGAGCGGGGACACGACGTCCACTTGCACATTCTGGGTGGGCTCGACGACTCTGATTACGCGAACCAGGTGCGAAGTCTCGCGGCAAACTACCGGGATTGGGTGTTCCTGGAAGGCTTGACGCTCGGGGACCGGAAGAAAGAGTTGTTGGCGGGCCATCGCTTCGGCATTAACGCTTGTCCAAACGAGGCTTTCGGAATTGCCGTGGTGGAAATGATGATGGCCGGTTGCGTGGTCTTCGTGCCCAACGGCGGCGGGCAGGTGGAGATCGTCAACCATCCCGCCCTGATCTATGAGGACGAAGCGGATGCCGTGGAAAAAATTGTGGCAGTCCTGACCGACGCAGCGGAGGAAGAGGCGTTGCGCGTCAGCCTGCGATTGGGCTTAAGCGCCTATTCGGTGGAGACATTTGTGGGAGCCGTCCGGCGCGCCATCGGAGAATTCCTGAGGCAGCGGGCGTTAGCACTTTGAGCATTGCAAAATTTATTCGCTCAACATACAATTTCAGGTGGAATAGCTATCTGAATAGCAATTCTACCCCGGGATTACTTAGGTGAACAACCCTTGAAGATGTTCGAGGGGTGGGAGTAACGTCCCAACAGGTTTAAATGGGCGCCGAAGTTGCAGAACATTTGCGGTTGAAGTGGGGGGCCGGCCGGCCGGTTCCGGTGGATCAGGTTGCCCAGCCGCGACGGGCGATGAGTTCGAATGCCCTCATGGGCATGGCCATGTGGCTCCTGCTGTGGTTGGGCTATAACAGCGGCCCCGGGTACGTCATGCTGCCGGATTTCCCTGCCAATACCACGGAGTTGATCCACGGCGTAAGGGCTTTTTTCCCCATGGTGGCCGCCTGGTTTGCCATCTTATTGATCTTCGCGCGATCCAGCCGCCTGGTTGCCTGGATCATGGGTCCGCTGGGACTGATGTTATTGTACGCCGTCCTGGGAATGATTTCTTCTGCCACCTTATCTCCCGACCGGATTTATGCGACGTATTATGGAGCCAACTATCTGTCGATAGTATTGGTTCTGCTGGCGATTGTTGCCGTGGAGGATCCGCTTCGCGACCTTCGTAATGTGCTGAGGCTCACCTGGGTGGTGGGTACCCTTTTTACGCTGAGCCTGTTGGGGGCTATCCCCCTCCTCGGTCCGAAGGCAGTCGGCGAGGTGCAAGCCGGCCCGGTGGGGGTGATCGCCTACGCCCGCGTTAAGGACATGATGGGAATGACCGGGACTCGAAACACCGGATTCGCTCGGTATGCGGCCATTTCCGCGCTCGTGACGTTCGCGGGGCTTATAAGGAAGGGCAACATTTTTGTTCGGATCTTTTTGGGGATGGTGTTTGCCACTTCGATGTACGCGTTGATCATTGCCAATGGCCGTACGGAAACCTTGGGGTTTATTTTAGGCGCCATGGTGATCCTGTTTATGGATCGAGCCAAGCGTACCATCAACATGCTCCTGGGAATTGCCGCCGCGCTGGCTTTGGGTTTCTGGGGATTCTACTCCGCCTTCTTTATTTATATCACCCGCACGGGCAAGATTGAATATACCCTTACCGGACGCACGAAGGCCTGGGTGGAGGCATGGCATTTTATTTGGGAGTCTCCCTGGGTGGGTTTCGGCTTCCAGGCCGACCGCTTCTTTGTGGGGACGCACATGCACAATGCCTTCCTGCACGTCGTGGTCCAGTCCGGTTTCCTGGGAGGGCTCGCGATCATTATCGGATTGGGGATCGTGTGGTACTTCATCCTCAAATATTTCTTTCTTAAACCGCCAGTTGACAAATCATTGATTCCCGCAGAGATTCCTGCGGTTTTTCTGTTTGTGACCTTTTCCTCCATTACGGAATCGACCTTTGCCTACTTTTCAGCCCTTTGGTTGCTGAGCGCTCCGATTGTTGCCTATGTCATGGCCTTGCATCGGCACATGCAAAGGGAGCGTGCCAAGGCGGCATGGGAAAAGCTTCTGAATTGGCGGTTAGCGACGAATCGTCTTCAGACGGCCGAGCCCCATCAAGGAATCGAAGAGGTTCCTCCGTCGGTGGCATGAAAAATTGAGAGCTGAAAACCCTGCCGGGCCATTGCATCTACATGAAGATCCTGGTTCTTTCACCCTTTTTCCCCTGGCCGCTTTATGGTGGCAACTTGATCCGAATATCCGGAATGCTCAAGGAGCTTTCCTGTCGCGGGCATGAGATCTTTCTGCTGGCGGGCCACTCAGGTCCGGCTCCCTCGCCGGAGAATCCCGTCCGCGCGCTTTGCCGGGAAGTGGAGTTTTACCGGCCGCCCGGCAGTTCCCAGCGCTCACACCCCTTGCAGGCGGGTTTACGGGCGCTGTTTTCGCCCTACCCTTACAACGCCTCGAAGTTTGGGAGCAAGGAGATCCGGCGGGTCATCCAGACCATCCTCGCCAAGCGGCAGTTTGATCTCATTCTCGCCAACTTTGCCTTTCTGGCGGATTCCGTCCCGCGAGGAGCGTCGCAGCGCACCCCCGTGGTTTTGGACGAGCATGAGTCTGAGGGGCTCTTGTGGCGCCAATACCTGCGCCAGGGCAGCGTGGCCATGCGCGCCTTTGCTCTTCTCAACCTGCTCAAATTGGTGTGGTTTCAAAAGAGATTGGCCTCGCGAATCGCCGCCATTCTTTGCGCTTCCGATCGGGAAACGGAGTTTGCACGCACCTTCATTCCGGCGAAAGTGGGCCTGTGGACGGTTCCCAACGGGATCGACGCGGACTCTTACAATTCCGTGTTGAAGGCGCAGAAGGACTCCCACGCCATTATTCTTTGCGGAGGTTTGAGCGTTTTTCGGAACCGGCTGGCGGCGTTGTGGTTTGCCCAGAACGTGTTTCCGGCGGTTCGGAGGGAGTTTCCCGACGCGGAATTCTGGATTGTGGGCAGCGATCCGAACCAGGAAATCCGGGACTTGGAAAAGACCCCGGGGATTCACGTGACCGGAACCGTGGAGGACGTCCGGCCGCATTATGCGCGCGCGATGGTGGCCGTGGCGCCGTACCGGTACGGGGAGGGAACCAAACTCAAGGTGCTGGAAGCCATGGCCAGTGGCGTTCCCGTGGTTGCCACCACCATCGGGTGCCAGGGAATTGACGTGGCGGACGGTGAGCACGTCCTGATTGCCGACTCCGAAAAAGATTTTGGCGACCGGGTGATCAGCCTGCTTCGCGATGCCGGCAAGCGCGCCCGCCTGGCGGGTGCGGCGCGGCAACGAATCGAGGAGAAATACACCTGGAAGAAAATCGTGGGCGACCTTGAGCCCAAACTGCTCGCGCTGGCGAAGCAAGGCCAGGGGTGATTCGAAGCCGTTTCGGTCGGTTCAACCGGCCGGAAGATCACGGCCAGGGAGAATGTGGTATAGGGGAGGGCATGGACGGACAGGAGTTTTTCAGTAACGTCAGTTCGACTTATTACCAGGAGACCTTTGGCGACCTGAAGACGTTGTCGGCCTATGGACGTGCCAGCCGCACCGCGCGCGTTTTGCGAACATTGGACCGCCTGGTCAAACCGGCGTCGGTGGTGGCGGACATCGGCTGCGGCCCGGCACAGCTCGCTTCCCCAATCACCGCGATGGGGCACGAATACGTTGGGGTGGACCCCAATCCCGAGATGTATTCCCTGACGGCGGAAAAGCTGCGCTCTAATTCCCAGGCGCGCTTCTTCACGGGTTCGGCGGAAGAGATTCCATTAAGCGATGCCAGCGTCGACGCGGTAACTTGCATCGGCGTGGTGGAATACCTGCCGGACCGTGTCCGCGCGTTGCGAGAGATATTCCGCATTCTGCGGCCCCAGGGAATTGCCATCCTCACTTTTCCAAATTTGCGAAATCCGGTGCAATTGTTGCGCGAGGCGATTCATCCCGTGGTGGCGCCCATGCTTCGGGCGCTGATTCCGAGCCTCCGCAGGACCGTTTACGTCTCGGGGATTCCCCATGCGGTGATGTTTCCGGGGAAGTTCCGCCGTGAGGCCGCGAGCGTCGGACTGGTGAGAGCGGACGGCTTCGCGGACGGCTACTACCTACTTTCTTTTAATCACCGCCTGTTGCCCATGGAGAAGACCCTTGTGGATTTGTCCGACAAGGTCGGCGGGGCCATATTTCCGGGCCTGGGCAACAACTACTATCTGTGTGTGGAGAAGCGCTAATGCGCGGGCTGGGGCTCCGAATCAAGGCGGGTGTTTTCTGGCTGAGCGCTCTGGCGGGCGTGGTGATGTTCCTTTTGCGCGGCAAGCGGCCAAAACCCGGGCTCGCCATCTTGTGCTATCACCGCATCGCAGAAAATCTTCCCGCCGGCTCGCCCCATGACCCTTACAACGTTTCGCCGAAGCAGTTCGCGCGTCAGCTCGATGCCCTCCAGTCGTTGTCCAGCGTCAAGGTCGTTTCGGTGGCGGAAGTTGCCGAGTGGGTCAAGACCGGGAGCACTCCGCAAGGCTCCTATCTGATGATTACGTTCGATGACGGCTACCAGAATACTCTGGCGGCAGCCCGGCAGCTTCAAGCCCGTGGCCTGCGGGGAGCCTTCTTCTTGAGCACCGGTTATATCGACCGCCCCACCTTCGAATGTAATTTTTATGATCAATGGTGCCAACGACTCCCCGGCTCCAATCCGCTTTGGTATCGGCCCCTGACTTGGGAAGACTGCCGCGCCATGTTGGGTTTGGGAATGGACCTCCAACCCCATGGCCATTGGCACCGGCTGGTTGGACAGCTCGCGCAAGCTGATATGGAGGAAGAGATTGTGCTGAGCAAGCGGGCGATTGAAGACGCCCTCCAATGCGAAGTTAAAGCCTATGCATACGCGGGTGGAAGCGCCGCTATGAACCATTACAATGCGCGGGTGGAGGAGTTCCTGTCGAAGACGGGATTTTGCTTCGCCCTCTCCACCGATGCGGGCACAAATCCGCCGGACTGGATCAAGGGTAACGCCTACCATCTTCGCCGTCTTCCCGTCCACGAGCATGATGGGGGGTTGTTCTTTCAGGCGAAGATTGCGGGGTACTCCGGCCCAATCGCTGCCCTCAAGTCAGTGGCGCATCGACTCCGAACCCGGTTGGGACCAGCTTCGCCGCCGACCGCGGGGAAGGCCGATAGAGCGGCGTAAAGGCGGATTTGCGGCTCACGCGAATCCACCCGGCCATGGCATACTATAAAGAGTAAAGCTTTGTTCCGCTTACAAGCCCTGTACGGCAGTGGAGTCGCATGAATTTTCTTAAGCGATTGACTTATAGAACCGAAGTCATCACCGTGGCCCGATGGCTGGGTGTGCGGCCCATCCTGCGAAAATTGTACTTTTGGTGGGCTCGTCCCAAGAACGGAATTCTTCCGGTGGAGTTGGCGGGAGTCAAGGCGCGCTTCTACGTCCAGACTCCGGAGGAGTTGCGCATTTTGGAGTCGACCGGGGGCGCGGGTGGGGAAGGGCAAGTTGTCGCCCAAGTGTTGGAGTTCTTAAAGCCCGGCGACATGGTGTTCGACATCGGCGCCAACGTGGGGCTTTACACGGTGTTGCTGGCGAAGACCGTGGGGGACGCCGGGCGAGTCTTCGCTTTTGAACCGGAAGCGCGCACTTGCGAGCATTTGCAGGAGAACCTCAAGCTGAACGAAGCCCTGAACGTCAAATGGTATCGCAAGGCTCTGGGGGAACGGACGGGCCAAGCCTCGCTGTTTACGGGCACGGTAATTGGTGGCGGCAGTCTTGTGCACTCCCAGGGCGGAGGCGATGCGGAGCAGGTTGTGGAAATTGCGCAGGGGGACGAACTGGTGGCGGCGGAAAAATTGCCCACCCCCCGCGCCGTCAAAATTGATGTGGAAGGTTATGAGCACGCGGTGATTCAGGGCCTCCGCCACACGCTGTCAGAACCTGGATGCGAAATGATCTGCTGTGAAATCCATCCCTCCATGTTGCCGGCCGGGGTAACGCCCGAGGCGGTCCTCAATTTGGTTGACTCTTTGGGTTTCAAGCAGATCCAGCAGTTTCCGCGGTGGGACAAGACGTTCCACGTGGTGGCCCGCAAGTCCGCGGCGTAAAGCGAGTGGGATGAGAAAACTCCGGATATTGACCTGTGCTTACGCCTGTCTGTTCGAGGATGGCGTGCCCGTCGTGGGCGGCGAGGCCGTTCTGGGGTGGAACATCGTTCAGCAAATTGGGCGCTTTCACCAAGTGTGGGTGCTGACGTCTGCTTCCAACCGGCTGGGAATCGAGGCCGAATTGCAGCGCCAGGCCGCGCCGAATATCACTTTTGTCTATGTCGAATTGCCGCGCTGGCTCCGCCCCTTCCTGACCTTTCTGGGCGGAATTCAATTCTATGCTTACCTCTGGCAGATTCGTGCTTACTGGGTGGCGAGAAAACTCCACGCGGAGGTGAAGTTTGACGCTTTCCACCACCTCACCTACGCCAATGACTGGATGGCGAGTTATATCGGCGGGCTGCTGCCGGTACCTTATTTGCGCGGGCCGGGCGGGGGAGCGCAACGCACGCCGAAGGCCTTCCTTAAAGAGTATTCGTTTACGGCGCGTCTCTGGGAGCGATTCCGCAGCTTTGGACAGTGGGTCTTGCGGCATGATCCCGTCTTTTTGCGCGGCCAGCATCGCGCGCGGGTCATCCTGCTCTGCAACCGGGAAGCGGCAGACGCTGTTCCCCCACGCCTCAAGAGTAAGGTACAATTGTTTCCCGTCAATGGGATCTCCGCCGAGGATTTGCAAATTTTCCGTGGGACAAACGGGGAGGGAAGCTCAGCCCCTGCTGCAAGCCGGAACCGCCAGGGGGGCACTGGTGCGCCTTTTCACGTGCTGTCAGCGGGAAAGTTGTTCAGTCTTAAGGGGTTTTCATTGGCCATTCGGGCGTTTGGGTTGTTTGCCAAGCATCACGCAGACGCGAAATTGACCATTGTGGGTGACGGTCCTGAGCGTGTCCGCCTGGAAGGTTTGGTACGTAATCTGGGCCTTGAACGGCAAGTCAATCTGGAAAAATGGATGCCCCGCCAGGGATTGCTGGGACTCATGCGCGAGTGTGACACGTTCGTGTTTCCAAGCTTACGTGACGGAGGGGGGGCGGTGGTGGTGGAAGCCATGGCCGCTGGCAAACCTGTGATTTGTCTGGATATTGCCGGCCCGGGGTTGCATGTAACGGAGAGCTGCGGTATCAAGATTTCTCCTCAAACCCCGGGGCAAACGGTAATAGGAATTGCGGAGGCGCTGGATCGCCTGTACGCAGACCGGGAGCTCAGGACGCGAATGGGAAATGCGGCACGCCACCGCGTGGAAGAAGCCTACGTTTGGGACAAGCTCGGAGATCGCTTGCTGGGGATCTATGAAAGTGCGCTGGCAGTCCAAATTCCGGATGGGGTGGCCGATGTTGATGAGGGGAGGAACCGGTGGCAAAGTCGGTAGGGTATCTCCCTACGCTCGATGGCTGGCGAGCCTTCGCGATCCTGGCGGTGATTTCTTCCCACATGGCTCACTGGGCCAATGACAACGGGGGATTGCCTCACAGCGTTCTTTCTATCTTGGACGGCGCCTCCATGAAAGGGGTCCAGCTCTTTTTCGCCATCAGTGGATTTCTGATTACCACGCGCCTGGTGGAGGAGTGGAATAGCTTCGGACAAATCAGCCTGAAACGGTTTTATGTGCGGAGGGTTTGCAGGATTCTGCCCGCCGCGATGATTTACCTGGTCCTCATCGCCTTGTTGGGCTGGATGGGTTTTTTGCCATTCCAATGGAAACAGTGGCTTGCCGCAGTATGTTTTATTCGGAATTATATTGAGCCGGGGGGGACTCCCTTTGAGGCGCATTATTGGACCCTGTCAATCGAGGAGCAGTCTTATCTGGTCTGGCCGGCTCTCCTGGCGCTGTCCGGTTTAAAGCGTGCCCGGTATACCGTGTCGATTCTTATCCTGGGGTTATGGATCTGGCGCGTGGTGGCTTTTCATCACATTTGGGGCCCCTTGCGGGAGGTCATGTGGGATCGGTCGGAGATGTGTTCTGACGGTATTTTGCTGGGATGCTTTGTCGCCCTCGCTCTCCAGTCTCCCCTACTGAAAAAGTGGCTCTCCAAGTACCTAACGGTATGGGTGGTGGGAGCGATCATCGTGATTATTGTGGTTGTGGGGGGTACATGCACGCCCACCGGTAGAACAATTCAGTCCGCGTTCATGCCATTTGTCGTTGTCGCGACGATTTTAAATCCCCATACCTGGCTCGGGCGCCTATTGGAGGTTCCGGCACTTCGTTGGATTGGGAGGCTTTCGTACAGTCTCTACATCTGGCAGCAATTGTTCACGTTCCACAAGTTCATTCCCTGGTATCCCTTGCAACTGGTGGCCATCTTCGGCGTGGCGGCGCTTAGCTTTTATTTTATCGAGAAGCCCCTGATGAAATTGGGGTATAGGCTCGCGCCTCCTCCCACCCTCGGCCACAAGGATCTCGGGGCCCCCTCCCCGGTGACGGCAAGCGAGGCGCCCATTGCGCATTCGGCCCTTGGGGGGTGAGCTTCCTGTTTCCAGGAGGGGGCGAGCCAAAGGTAAATCATATGAAGGTAGAAACTCGCCGCATTCGGAGATGGTATGCTTCGGTCCAGGTGCCTTCGGTTCGTCCCCAGGGGGCGCACGTCAGATTTGGGGGATAAAGTTCATGCCGCCTTTATTTGATCGGAGCGGCGCTCCCAGAAATCCTCGAAGCGTCCACTGAGTTTACAGCAGCGGAGGGCGAGTATGGCGTTGGCCCCATGGACCGTCCAGTGCATGCCAGCACGCTTCAGCCGGGTGCCGACCACCACTTTACACCCTGCCTCCACCACGCCGGTCGCGGTGCATAACCCTTGTTGGTCAAACCGCGGGTAGCGCATGCGTCGCCGATTATTCCAGATGTAATGCATACAGTCGCGCGCTTCTGGGTGTGGGCGGACGTAGGGACGCAGGGCTTGGATCAGTGATCGCAAGCGACCGGCATCGAGTTCGTCAGAGCGCTGCTCGATCCAGGGTTGGCCTGCCACGGGGTTCCCGAGGATGATCTTGCCGACGCTGCTGAGGTGTTCTTTGGCATGAAACCGGTCGAGAATCTGCGTAGCATCGGGAAATAATTCGGCCGCCGTGTTCCAGATCCAAGCCGAACCGTCGCCCAACACCACGCGCTGCCTCGCCTGAGCGAAACCTCGCCGGGTAGCCTCGCGTTGGACGCGCGCCGCGAAATCCGAAATTTGCGGGCGGGTATCGCGGGTGGCGGCGCTTTCGATCCCCGCCGAATAGGTAATCGATCCCGGGTCGCGCCTCGGCTTGCCTTCCGCATCGCGCGATTCCGCACTCCACACCGTGACCAGCTTGGCCTCACGGGTTTGGGCGGAACCGTCCGGTTGCTTGCCGGTGCGCCCGGCGACTTCTGCGGCGCGCATCGGCACCCCGGTGCCATCCATCCCCAGATACAGGGTGAGAGCGCCGGGGCCGGTCTTTTCTACGAACTTCCGTTCGTCGGCCGCGATCTCGGCCCCCAGCGCTTCGGCGACGCGTTCCACTTGCTTGGCGCTGACTTCCACTCCTGCCAACTCGCTCAGCAACCCGCTACTCTCTTGAAAGCTGACCAAGGCGGCCGCGCTCGCGGTCATGCGCAGCACGCCGGGAGTCAGCGCAGCTAAGGTGAGGCCCCAGGACCGGTCCCGCGGACAGAAGCCGCTCTGGCACCGCGCACAGTGATAGTAAGCACGCTCCAGCCGCAACGGCCCCAGGGCGCTGGCGAAGGTCTTCGCGTGGCGGCCATGATACTGAGCGGTGCCTCCGCAAGGGCAAGGCAGTTCCGGTCCCTGATGATCGCTGGGGTCGGCATTCAGGCGTTGTTCCAGAGCCCGGGCGGCCAACTGTAACGCCTGCCGCCGCGCCACCAACTCCACCGCCTCAAAGTCCAAATCCGCGATGGACGGGCGGCCTAAGAGCCTTTCGATTTCCTGGACGATTTCGTTCTGGAGGTCCGCGTGAAGCCCTTTTTTTCGGCCCCCTCGGGGGAGGCCGGGACCGCCTCGTCTAACTGGCGATCCGCCCAGACCTCACAGTCTTGCCAATAGGCCTCCACGTGCGAGCGGAACGCGTGCCCGGTCTCGATCTGCTGGCGGGCTAGGGCGGCTTGTTCCTGAGTCAAAAACCGCGAGCGCGTTTTGCCCCCAACACTCCGGGTGAGGCTGAAGTAAGGGCCGTGCCGCGCCTTCGGGTCGTGGGCGCAGGCGCAACCGGGCTTGCTGCATTTAATGGTGCGCTCGGACAAAGAGCCCCGGCGCATGGGTTTCGGTTCTGCCAACTCGGCCGCGAGTTGGCGAAGGCGAGAAGGCGGCAGTGTATTGTCCATAGCATAATCTTACGGCTATAGACACCGTAAGACAAGTCAAAAAAAACACCACAACTCACCAAACCCCATTCTGGTGACGTGCGCCC
>Ga0326728_10017865_pt1 | contig 14102 bp, 12 predicted proteins | sample MB3enrmetagenome_FD_207602 | JGI IMG/M metagenome (GOLD analysis project Ga0326728, IMG submission 207602) | Lab enriched peat soil microbial communities from McLean, Ithaca, NY, United States - MB31MN | ecosystem: Environmental > Terrestrial > Soil > Wetlands > Peat | place: USA: New York...
ACATTCTGCGAAGGGTCCGCTGCCGCGGACCCCTCGCCGTATATCCAGCTACTTGGCCAGGACGAAGTGGCCGCGCCGGTTCTGCTGCCAGCACGATTCATCGTGCTCGGTGCAGAACGGCTTCTCTTTGCCGTAGCTCACCGTATTCAACCGGTCCGCTGAGATCCCCAGCGACACCAGGAACTGCTTCACTGCGGCCGCGCGCCGGTCGCCCAGCACGAGGTTGTACTCCGTCGAGCCGCGCTCGTCGCAGTGGCCTTCGATGACGACCTTGACTTCCGGATGGTCGCTCAGGAACTGCGCCGTCTTCCTCAGGGCTCCGCGAGCGTCATCCCGGATATCGGCCTTGTCGTAATCGAAGTACGCATCCTGGACCTGTTGGTTGAATAGTTCCTCGATCGTGGGTGCCACAACCACGGGGGCCGGTGGCGGTGGGGCCGACACGGTGATCCGCACGCTGGCAGTGGCGCTGCCGCCCGGGCCCGTGGCCGTAATCGTGTACGTGACGGAATCCTGCGGCGTCACGGTTGTCGATCCGGCCGGCGCCACCGTACCGATGTCAGGCGCAAGCGTCAAATTGGTTGCGTTGGTCGAGGACCACGTCAGCGTAGTTTGCTGTCCCAGCTGGATCATCGTGCTGGATGATTGCAGCGTAACCGTGGGTTGCGCCGGGGCGGCGGGGGGTGGAGCGGCCGGCGCCGGCGGCGTGGCCTGAGGGTGCTTGCATCCTGCCGAGACAATGGCGATGGCGAATAAGGCCAGGATGGCGGCCTTGCCGTACGAACGAGTCCACATGTTCACATCCTCCTTTGAACTCAACATTAGCCGAAACCAAGATGGCGAAGACCCATCTTATACGTCTCAATTCCCCTCGGTGTCAAAACCCGCCGGGGCCGCGCCGCGGCGTCCGCCCAAGCCTGAGAAGTCGCGCCGAAAGCCGCTCCAGCGTACAACGGGCGGGGACTTCACTTCGATGAATAATCTCGTTTCGCAATCCGGGCGTTGCCCTGCGCTCATTGTTCGGACCAGTTTGGCGACTCATTTTGCCCCTCCGTCGTCAGCTGACGCGGTTCGGAGCCGTCGGCGAGCATTGTCCAGATTTGGCGCGTGCCGGTGCGCGTGGACTCGAACACGAGGTGGCGCCCATCCGGCGCCCAGCTCGGCCGCTCGTTCCGGCCCGCATCGCGCGTCAGTTGCAGCAGTTGGTGCGACACGACGTCCATCAAGTAGATATCGTAGTTTCCGTCCGGGCGCCGCCAGGAAAACGCCAGCAACTGCCCGTTGGGAGACCACGCCGGGTCGATGACGTAACCCATGTCCGGCAGATCCAGTTTTGCGATGTTCCCGCCGTCCGCATCCATGGTATAGAGCTGCGGAGTACCTCCGCGATCGCTAACAAATGCCACCTGTTGCCCGGTTTTCGGGTTCCACGTAGGGGAAGTGCTGCCGCCCGCCGAGTAGGTCAGGCGCTTCGGCCTTCCGCCGTTCGCGTCCGCTAGAAACAGCTCGGGATTGCCGTACATGCTGGAGGAAAACATGATCCTCGTTCCGTCGGGCGACCAGGACGGAGCGCTGTTGGTTCCGCGGTATCGCGGCCAGGCGATCTGCTTGCCGGTCAGCACCGAGAACAGGCAGATCTGCGCGCTCAAATACGTTCCCGCGGGCGGATAGCACGTGAAGGCGATCCGCGACCCGTCGGGCGACCACCGGGGCGTCAGCGCGATGGAACGAAGATGCGTGAGCTGTTCCTGGTTCGCGCCGTCGTAGTCCATCACCCAAATCTCTTTGTTCCCGCTTCGCGAACTGACGAAGGCGATCTTCGTCGTGGCGATCCCCGGCAAGCCGCCGGAAAGGCGCTCGATAATTTCCTCCGCGAATTGATGCGCGAACTCGCGCACTTGCGGATCGGTCGCCGCGCCGCGATACACCTTTCCCAGGACGGGAGCCAGACCTGCCGAGCGCACGTCGTTGAGCCAGCCGTCCACTTCGACGTTGTTGCCCGTAACCGTCAGATTTCCGTACACAACCAGTTGCGCGTTCGCGGGCGGATCGGTCCACGACTGCGCGTTCAATTCGCCGGGAAGGGAAGGCGATTGGGTGGGATTGAAGCTCTTGCTGACGACGTCCACAATGCCGCTGTAATCGAGGTCCGCGCGCACCGTGTCCGCGAATGCCGCGGCAAATCCCTGCGAATCCGGATTGCGCGCCGCCCAGTCCGCCACGCCGACGCGCGCCTTGTTTACGCCCATGCCCGTTCCGGTCTTGAACCAATCCTGCGCCGAAAGGGGTCGCGCGGCCGGCCCAAGCAGCAGACTTCCCAGCAGGCCGCTCAGAAGAATTGCAAGCCGGCAAACTCGCAGATGAATCCGTTGCTCTCCTGGCATCATGTCGTTCAATGCTCCCCCCTGCATTTCCACCGGCTCGCCGGCCTTCGCCGCGTCAGCGCCGGAAATCAAACCAGAATTCCACCGTCACGCTCGATCCGGAATATTCCGACGGCAGTCGCGCGAGCGGATTGGAGCTCTGGATCGCGCGCAGTGCCGAATTGTCCACGGAAGCGTTGCCGCTCGATTGCAATTCTTGCACGTTCACGATACTGCCGTCGCGCAGGATCTGAAACGTGAAAACCACCCGCGGCGCCCAGCGCACCGAAGGATCCACCGTGGATTGGAGCCAATTGCTGCTGATGCGGTTTCGCACCGCGTCCACGTAGGTCGGGAACCGCCCCAGGAAGTCTCCGCCGCTCGGCCCGCCGAACTCCAGCGCCCCTTGCGTGGCGCCCGCCATCGTGAACTGCGAGTAGGGAACCGACGGCGCGCCGCCCTGCCCGTACGGCACGGCGTTCTGCGGCGTGGGCGTCGTGTCCTCCAACGTGCGCGAAGGACGCGTCACGTAGTGCGGCTGCTTTTCCTTCTTGAATTCCGGGACTTTTTCCACCGCCGTATCCGGCGCCTTCGGCTTGGGCTCGGCTTTGTAGAGGCCCTGGGAAGTGTCCACCACCCGGTTCGTCGTAACCGTCTCAGGGCGGGGAAGCGGCACGCCGGAAAGGCTGCCCACCAGCCCAACGGTTACGGCGCCTCCTCCTCCCTGGCTTCCCCAGCCTGTCCCGGAATTGTTGAAGAGGGGAGACAAGATGAGCGAACTCAAGAGCGCGCAGTGAAATACCGCGGACAACACCAGCGGCCCGGCCAGCCGGTCGCCTGCGGGTTGGATGGCGTGTGCGGACATGCGTTCATTCCGTCTTCGGACGCGAACTGAGCGGCTCGGTCACGATGCTGATGTTTTGGATTCCCGCTTGGCGAAGCGCGTCCACCACGGTCGCGAAACTTCCGAAGGGCACCGTCTCGTCGCAGCGCAAGAAGACCGCTTGCTCGCCTTTCATCTGCGCGTGAATCTTGTTTCCGAGATCGTGGATGTTCACCGGGTCGTTGCCGAGATAAATCCGTTGCGCGCGGTCCACCGTCACCACGAGCCGCTCCTGGTCGATTTCTTGTACCGTTTTCGTCTTCGGCAGGTCCACTTCAATTCCGGACTGCAGGATCGGAGCCGTGATCATGAAAATCACGAGAAGCACCAGCATCACGTCCACAAACGGAACGATGTTGATTTCGGAGAGCGAGGTTCCGGATTCGCGTGGAAGCTGCGGCATGGCTTCAATGTTCCGTCTGTGGGCGGTCGTCCCTGTGTTGCCGGTGCTGGGTACAGCGGCTCATTGCTGATTCAGTTTCTCGATGCGCGCGGCCACTTCCAGCGCGAAGTAGTCCATCCGCGCGGCGAAGTCCTTGATGTTGTGCAAATAGTGGTTGTAGGCGATCACGGCCGGAACCGCAGTAAAAAGCCCCGCGGCGGTCGTGATCAGCGCTTCGGCGATGCCCGGGGCCACAACGCGCAAGCTCGCGGCGCCCGCCGCTCCCAGTCCGGAAAACGCATCCATCACGCCCCAAACCGTGCCGAACAATCCGATGAAGGGAGTCACCGATCCGGTGGTCGCCAGCCAGGGCATGAATCTTTCAAGCTTCCGCACCTCGTCCGAGATGGCCAGCTGCATGCTTACGGTCACCGCGTTGAGGCTCGTCAATTTGCCGTGTGGGTTGCTCGACCGCATTTGAGAGTCCAGCTCGCGAAATCCCGCCGCGTACACCGTCTCGAACGGCGATCCGGTGTTGCCGATCGCGCGCGGGTCCGGCAGCGTGGGGCTCGCGCGGAAGACGCGCAGAAACAGCGCGGTCCGGGAGTGTATGCGGGCGAACAAGTTTGATTTCTGGAAGATCAACGCCCAGGAGAATAGGGAAAAGAAGAGAAGAATCAACAGGACGACCCTCGCGACCCATCCCGTCTGTTCCAGCAGGCCGGTCAAAGGCCCAGCGAGCGCGACGCAAGCGATCAATGGAGTCGTCCGTCTCCCCGAAAAAAGCAAAATCCTTTCTTCCTTGGTACCGTAGCACACGCCATGGGCACGGTCAAAGGATTCAGTGGGCAATGTGGGAGATTCGTATCCTCAGCGCGAAGGTCCGGAAGTTGCTGAGCAACTTCTCTTATTCGTACGGTTGTGAGAAGGATGGAAGTCCTGAAGTTAAGTCCGCATGCTGCCAATTAGGTTTCTTTCAGCAGAGGGATACGACGCGGGACACAGCGATCTGATACCTCTCCCTTTCAGTCAGCGGCGAATCCGGCACCATAGCCACAGCCAATGAACCGGACTTCCCCATTTGCGCGTCTGAATTGCGCATCAGACGTGGCTCAGTTCTGATCTAGCGCGAAAACCACATCAATTGTCGTGTCTACCTCGACCGGCTCACCCTTCAGCAGGGTCGGTTTGTAGACCCACTGGCTCACAGCTTGTATCGCAGCCTGTGTCAGCAGCGGACTCCCGGAGAGAACCTCGAGAGATAGCACGCGCCCGTCCTTGGAAATGATGGCGTGCATCGACACCGTGCCGGATACTCGTGCCCTCTTCGCCAGGTCCGGATACACTGGCTCGATCATTTTCACGAGTAGCGCCTTCTGTACGGTGCTGTTCACGAGGATGCGCTGCACTGCGGCCCGCGGCGGTACCTTTTTCCCCTCTACACCTCCGACTACACCCCCGACGACACCGAACCTCTGCTTGACCGTCACGCCCCCCTGCACTCCGCCTACGACTCCTCCACTCATACTTGACGGATTGGCCTGTTCGTGGATGGCGGGAGCCTCTTCGGGGGCGGCGACAAGCGGCGGTGGCGTGACCCGCACTATGCGGTTCGCATATCCGTAAACGCCCAGCGTGATTGACGCCGCCACAAGCACTACCGACACGCTTGCCACTGCCGGCAGAGGCCACCGCCCAAAGAGCGTCACCCGCGCCGGGCCGCCGGACCGGCAGCGACCCAACTCGCCTTCGATCAGGGCAATCAGCATGACGGAGAACGCGGGGACGACTGCACTCCCAATGTAGACCGCCATTGCCATTGGAGTCAGCTCCCTGAATGCGTGAGCCATGGTTTCGGCTCCCACGTAATTAATTGGGCTCAGGATCAAGGTCAGCGTCCACCACACTTTGATCCGCAATGGTGTCGGCGCGACACCCTCCTTCCCCTGCTGCCGCATCCCCGTCGCGGCCCGCCACGCATCCCGGACCACCTGGTATGGGCGCACTAAATTCAGAAAAGGTATCAGGAAGCCGGTAATGGCCCAGTGTGTCCCGTACCGGGTGCGCGCTCCCATTCTGGCCAACTCCCGGTAGGCCAGGTACAACCACGCCACGAAGATACAGTTGGCGGCGCCAATTAGCAGCAGAAGCATCCACCCGAGCCAGGTAACAACCGGGGTCAGGGCCTGCAGCCAGTGCATCACCATCGTCGCCCGCCACAGCCCCCGCGGGTACTGCGCTTCGGTGCGGAGTACAAGGTGCGGAAGCAGGGTGAGCATCACGGGCATGGCAACCGCCAGCCCGATGCAGATCAGGTAAAGGACGACTGCGACTCGGGAAAGAATGCCAGGCTTGGCACCGGCGGGACGAGAGGTTTGATCCTGCATGGCCCCCTCCGTGAGAAGAACGCACTGGAGCCGGTCGAGGGGGCGTGAACTTTTCGCCGGTCACCATTCAGCTGGAAATTCCGTTCTAAGCGGAATTTCCGTTTTTAGCTTCCTCTTCGGCCGAGAGCCTAGTCCTCGTGCCCCGTCGTGTCAACCGCAGGTCGCCCCGGTTCCATCCGGAGCCGGAAACAGCGCGCAGCCGCTCGCGCATTTCGTAACGCGCTGCTCAACGATTTCGTCTAAACTGTTGACCAGGGACGAAATCGTTGCAGCTAAAATCCATACTCCGGGTTTCTTCCTCGGCGCTGGCGCGAAACAAAATGCGCACCGCGCTGACCATGCTCGGCATCACCATCGGCATCGGCGCGGTGATTTGCACGATCGCCATCGGGCAGGGCGGCTCCGAGCAAATCCAGTCGCAACTCGACAATTTGGGCGACAACCTCGTTTGGATCGAAGCCGGCGGCCGCAACGTCAATGGCGTACGCACCGGCAACGGCGCCACCAAGACGCTCCTCCTCGACGACGCCACCGCGATCAAACAGACCGTCACGACGGTCAAAGGCGTGTCGGGTGAAGTGGACGGCAGAGCCCAGGTCGTTTACAACAGTTTGAATTGGAACACGAGCTACCGCGGCGTTGGCCCCGAATTTTTCGGCATTCGCCGCTGGCCCGTCGCTTCCGGTGCCGCCTTCACGCAGAAGGACGTAGACGGCCTCGCGAATGTCTGCATCCTCGGCCAGACCGTCGTGGACCGCATCTTCGGAAACCAGCCTCCACTCGGCGAGACGATTCGCGTCGGCAACCTGCCTTTCATCGTGACCGGCGTGTTGTCGCAAAAAGGCCTTTCGACCTACGGCCAGGACCAGGACGACACGCTGATCTTGCCCGTCTCGACCGCCATGCACAAAGTCAGAGGCGTCTCCTGGCTCGACGACATTTTCGTTTCCGTGGATTCCACCACGGACATTCCCATCGCGCAGGACCAGATCGCGCGCCTGTTGCGCCAGCGGCACAAAATCCGTTGGAATCAGCCCGATGATTTCAATATCCGCAGTCCGCAGGACGTGCTGAACGCGCAAGCGCAGACCAGCCAGGCGTTCACGTTTATGCTGGCAAGCATCGCTTCCGTGTCGCTGCTCGTCGGCGGCATCGGCATCATGAACATCATGCTGGTTTCCGTGACCGAACGAACGCGCGAGATCGGTGTGCGCATGGCGGTCGGCGCCACCGAGGGCGACGTCAAGACGCAATTCCTGCTCGAATCCGTGATGGTCAGCCTGCTCGGCGGCCTCGCCGGCGTGCTGAGCGGCATTGTGGGCTCCGAGCTCTTCGCCCGCGGACTCGGCTGGCCGATGTCGGTCTCGGTCTGGTCCATCATTCTCGCCACTCTATTTTCCGCAGTGATTGGCGTCTTCTTCGGCTATTATCCGGCTCGCAAAGCGGCGGCGCTCGATCCCATCGAAGCCCTCCGTTACGAGTAGAGCCGATTTTCTCTATCAGTTCTGCACGCGAAATTGCGCTAGCAGCGCACGATCTCGTGTTCGCCGCGCAAAACCTCACCGGTGGCGAATCTCACAGCTGGTCGCCGGAGCGTTGCAAGCGCCGCATTGCAAATGCCGCGGCCAGACATCCCATCGCTGCGAATAACAACCACGACGAAAGTGGGTACGAGAACTCGGCACGGATGTCGCCCGATACCAGCGCGAGCAGCGGATAGAGAGGATTGAGAAAGAGCGGCGCCTGAACGTACGCGGGCATCTGATCCGCGGAACCGTTTGTATTGGACCAGTGGGAAGCGAGGAATCCGAAAATCACCGATGTCACCACGGTCAGCACCAGCAGGAGGCCGTAGCAAGCAGCGGTGGAGTGCACGCTGCGGCGGAACATCGCCGAGCACCACAGCCCGACGGCGCAGATGCTCGCGAGCACCAGCACGGTGCTGCCGATCGCATACACCAATTGCATGGGCTCAACGCCTCCGAAGGCAAACGACAGCGTCAACAGCGGAAGCCCGCTTGAGAGCAGAAGCAATAAGAACAGCACTGCGACGACAAATTTGCCCCACCAAATCTGCGGCGTAGTGAGAAGGCTCGTGAGAAGCCCCGGAAGCGTTCGCTGTTCCTTTTCGATCGTGATCGCCGCCGCGCTGAAAACGGGCGCCATCAGCAGCAACGCGACAATCTGCGTGAAGATGACGGTCATAAAAATCGCGATTCCGATATCCGCGCCTTGAATCTCCCGCTGCCCGCCGCCAATCGTCTGGTCGATGGCCAGGGAATATGCAAATAACGTTGTTCCCGAAACGACAAGCAGGTACAGCGTGGGTAAGAGCCATGCGCGCCGCTCCCGCAGGCGCTGTCGAAGCTCTTTACGGATCATCGGATTGGAGATGATGCGCGTCATGACGGTCGCTCTTCGAATGTCCGGCGGTAGCGTTCTTCCAGTCCGGGGCCGCGTGCGTCGAAGTGGATGACGGTGACTCCGGCAACAAGGAGTTCGCCAAGAAACGCCGAGGCATCCTTGGCGCCACCTTGCAGTTCAATGACAAGTCGTCCGCCCTTCCGCTCCAGAACTCTTGCGTCCGCGATGCGGCCGATCACGGCGTCCGCCGCCGATGCGGGTCCCTCAAACTCGACTTGGCAGCGAAGTGTCGCGGGAGCCACGGCCCCCCGCCGCATTGAGCACTCAGCCTCGCTGACGTTGGCACCGTCCGCGATGAAAACGACTCGCGTGCAGATATCCTCGAGGTCGGCCAGGATATGCGACGAGACGAGAATCGTGATTCCCCCGGCGTGCAGCTGTTTCAATTCCTCGCGCAAGGCCATGCGCGCCAGCGGGTCGAGGCCAGTGGCCGGCTCATCCAGCAGCAGGATTTTCGGATCGTGCATAAGCGTTTTCGCAAGCAGGAGTCGCTGTTTCCATCCAAGCGAGAGTTGTTCTACGAAATCCTGCTTCCGGTCCTCGAGCCCGGAACGCTCGAGCGCTCGCTCGATCGCCGCGGTGCGTCGCGGCTCTTTCAGGCGGAACGCATCGGCGAAAAATTCCAGAAATTCGTCCACTCGTGTGTCCTGGTAAACGCCGGGCACGTCCGGGAGATAGCCGACCGCAGCCCGAACAGACGCCGGCTTTCCGGACACGTCGAAACTCGCGACAGTTGCCGAGCCTGAATCGGCCGGTTGAAGCGTAGAGAGAATCCTGATCAGCGTGGTCTTTCCCGCACCGTTCGGGCCGACCAAACCCACGAGTTCGCCCGCCTCGATTTCGAGCGAGAATCCCTTTAGCCCCCGGCCCCCGCGGAACTCCTTATGGAGATCTTTGACTTCGATCATGGCCATTCTCCGAACGTAACCACGATGAGCGAGTGCGCCTTCCGGTCGGGCCTCAGACCTGGCAGTGCCGCGCTGTCAGCCGCTTGGTCGCTAAGGCCGAAAAAAACGGCCTTGGTGTCGTCAAACAAGAAGTCCCCCTTGGGATACCAGGCACGGATCATTTCCAAAAGCGAGAACGGCTGGTCAAGCGTCGCGTCGAATTCGTCGTCAAACTTCTTTTGTTCTTCTTCGGATGGGGCCGAAAGCGGCTTGGCGAAGTTGTAGCCGAACGGAGTGTTCGGATAACTCCTGGGTGGCGAAACTCGGCGTCCGGTCTCGGATGCGTAGTCGCGTCGCGGCACATGCGCGAGGTCCACGACAGCTCCAGAAGGGAATTGGTCGAGGAGAAAAACGTCTTGCTTGTCCACGACCATGGCCTGGCGAAAACCAACTCCCGTGCCATTGTGTAGCAGGCCGGCGGCATCGCGGTACACTCTTCCGGCGAACCGGCGATGGCCCTCGAACTGGAAATCGCGAAACGACCACCTCCGCAACCTCATTTGCGTTTCCCACTTCTTGCCCATGTGAAACGCGCCCACGAGACCTTCAGGCGAACTGGTTACAACATCCCCGCCGTTATATGGGAGGGCCTGCGCCTGTCGGGAGCACTCCACATCTCCGGAAATGGCGAGGCGAAGCTCAGACTTGACAGGCGCGGAGACTCGAACCAACGACACGGATGACGCCAGTGTGCTGCGACTGTCCATCTCGTAAACGGTCATTTCGTCCAGACCGAAATTCTTGGGATGCGTACGCACGCTGTAAAGATAAAGCGCCACAGAAAAAAGCACGGCAAGCGCCGGAAGCGTCACCCAGCCCAGCTCGGGCCGTCGGATCCAGCGTAGAATCACGAAATTAACCACTCCCGCGAGGATCAGGTAGGTCATGATCCACAGGAGCAGCGAAAGAAAACTCATGAAATCAAAGGACGTGCCGAGGCGTCTCCGCAGCCAGCTGCTTTCTGACGCAATGATTTGCGACACGCCGAACCAGGTCGAGGCTCCCGAGTACCGGCTGGGCCATTCACCCCCTCCAGGAGCCGGTTTCGGAGGTTTCAGCGGATGAAAAAAACGGCGGAACTGGTCGCTCGCAATGGAAGAGAATCGCACGATGTGGCCGGCGCCTACAGGAATCAACCGGCCTTCGGGGACTCTCGGACCATACACATTCAAGAAATCCGCTCCGGCCTGCGGGATGGAGAATTGGTCGTCAAGCAGCACCAGAGTGCCGCCGCGCAGCAAGTACAGTTCGAGAGCATCACGCTGATCTGAAGAGAGTTTCGTAGCGGGTGTGGCAACCACCACCGTCTCGGCGACGTTGTACGCCCAGCCGGCCGCTGGCGGTTCCGACAACTCCGCCAAGTGGAGGGACTCCGAAATGCGGGGCTCCTCATCGGGCCGGCCGCCAAAGAGAATTGATTTCTGAATCATGCCGCATGTGGCGGGCGAGTTGCAAAGGAGCGCGATAATCTGGCCGTCGGCCCCCGGCGGGACACGCCGTCCGCTACGGCCAAGTGCGTGTCCGTTGGCGTCGCTCGCTTCCGCGTAGATCACCTCGGTCCCAAAGGTGGGTCGCCCATTGGGGGCAACCACGTTCAACGGAATGGTCACCAGCCGTTCTTTACCGGCCGCAAGATCCATCCTCATGAGGGCAGGACCTGCGGTCGGGCTTGCGCCGGCATCCAGATTCAGTTCTGCCACACTCAGTTGAAATGATTGCGGCTGATCCGTCGTGTTGCGAACGACAATTTCCACCCACGGCGGCGCGGCGCTCGTGTAAAGGCCATTAAGGCCGAACTGCTGAATCCTGACAGAAATGGTGTCGCCCGGAACGGCGCGAAGAGAAGGCGCAAACCCGGTCAGGACAAAGATGAATAGGAAGAAAAGAATGGCCGGCAGTAGGTTGCGCCGTGACATCGCCGGCGAGTATCTTACTCGATTGTTTCCTCTTGTACCAATCCGATCTGTCCTGGTGATCCAGCGCCCGATTGCATCTTCGCACCTATGATACGATGCATTGCCAAGAGGTGAACTGCTACGGCGATGGGCACGCTGATTGACGTCCGTCTGGAGGCGCTCGCGGGGCGTGGTGCGCCCGCGTTCTCCCCTGAGCTTATCGCCGGCGCCGCAATCGCCGCGTGCGATACGCCAACGCAATCGTGCCGGACACGCGACCCAGCCGCCGCCCTGGATGCCCGTACGTTCTACCTCGAAACCTTCGGCTGCCAGATGAACGCCCACGATTCCGAGAAGGTTGCGGGATTTCTCCTCGGCCGCGGATATCGCCAGGTGGAAACGCCGGGCGAAGCGCAGCTCGTTCTCTACAACACGTGCAGCATTCGCGAGAAAGCCGCGCAAAAAGTGTTCGCGCGCCTCGGCGACATGAAGATCATGCAGGGAACAGGGAAGTGGATCGGCGTTTTGGGCTGCCTGGCGCAACAGGAAGGCGAGGAGATTTTCGAGCGCGCACCGTGGGTCAGCCTGGTTTGCGGCTCGGCGAGTTACCGCAACCTACCCGGCCTGCTCGCCGATCTCGAAGGCGGCAACCAGCGCGTCGCCGGCCTCGATACGGATACGGACGAAACGTTCGAGACCGAACTCACGCGGCGCGACAATCCGGTCCGCGGCTACGTCACCATCATTGAAGGCTGCGACAAGTCCTGCGCGTATTGCGTTGTGCCGTCCACGCGCGGCCCGGAGCGAAGCCGTCCGAGCGCGTCCGTGATCGAAGAAGTCCGGCAACTTGCGGATTCGGGCTTTACTGAGATTCAATTCCTCGGGCAGACGGTGAATTCCTATCGCGATCCGTCGTCCCGGCGCATGAGTTTCGCCGAACTGCTGGCGGCCGCCGCGGGCGTTGCCGGCATCCGGCGCGTGCGCTTCACCACATCGCACCCGCGTGACTTCGGCCGAGACATCGTCGAGGCGATTGACGCGACACCGCAGCTCTGCGAGCACGTCCACTTGCCCGTGCAGTCTGGTTCCACCCGCGTATTGCGGGCCATGCGCCGCACGTATACCCGAGAAGAGTATCTGGAAATCGTGGCGATGCTAAAGTCCGCCCGGCGAGCGATCAGCTTGACCACGGACATCATCGTCGGCTTCCCGGGCGAGACTGACGCCGATTTCGAGGAGACGCTCAGCCTGATGGATGTGGTCCAATACGACGGCGCTTTCACGTTCGCGTTTTCTCCGCGGCCCAGCACGGATGCGTTGCGTCTTCCCGGCGCCGTGCCGGAAGAGGAGAAGACCGCGCGGCTCGCGATCCTGATGCAGCGGCAGCGAGAAATTCAGCAGGCGCGCAACGCGGCGCTTGTCGGCGAGACGTTCGAGGTGCTGACCGATGGCGCGTCGCGGCGCGAAGGGCAATGGGCGGGTCGCACTTCGAGCAACCGCGTCGTAAATTTCGCTTCCGCCGGCCCGGTGCTGCTGGGAGAATACGTTCCAGTGCGCATCACCAAGGCCGGGCCGAACAGCCTTGTCGGAGAACGCGTCATCTAACTTTCCTGGGAGGCGGCGATGGAAGTGGAAATGAAGATTCGCGGCCTGATGATGGATCCGGTCACGAACATGCCGATCGTCGTTCTCAAGGACGCCCACGGAAGCGCGGTGTTGCCGATCTGGGTGGGAGTGTACGAGGCGAACGCGATCGCCCTGGAAATTGAAAAGGTCCAGACGCCGCGGCCCATGACCCACGACCTGCTGCGAAACGTCCTGTTGGGTCTTGAAGTCCGCGTGCAGAGAGTCGTCGTGAACGATTTGAAGGATGACACGTTTTACGCGCTGATTTGGGTGGAGCGCGCGGGGCAGATCCTGTCCATCGATTCCCGGCCGAGCGACGCCCTGGCCCTGGCGCTGCGCGTGGATTGCCCGATCTTCGTGGAAGACGAAGTGCTGAAGACCTCGCGCGCGTCGAGCGCCGTGACGGAAAAGACGACGAGCGAAGAATTGCGGAAGTGGCTCGAGAATTTGTCCGACGACGATCTCGGCCGTTACAAAATGTAGCGGGTCCGTAGGCCCCGGAAACTCCCTCCCGTTCCGATTTTTCCCTTGCGCTGGCACAGTTCCGCAGGTAGATTGAACCAGCTTAGTGGTCCGGGCGAGAAACACCACTAGGTATTGGGACGCCGTTGCGGTCCCGGGAAGGTAGTGCGCCCGCCCGCTTTGCGGGCACTTATGACGACCATCCTCTCGATTGCCAACCAGAAGGGCGGCGTCGGAAAGACCACCACCGCAATCAATCTGGCTGCGGCGATCGCGCATCGGGGCAAGCGGACCCTCCTCATCGATCTCGATCCCCAGGCCAACTCGACCATCGCGTTTTTCGATTCCGCGGAAATTCAAGGCTCGATGTTCGATGTGCTGGGCGATCGTCACGCGGATCTGGCCTCCGTCATATTGCCGACGCGCACGCCGCTGCTTTCGCTCGTGCCGGCAAAACTCGGGCTCGCAAAGCTCGAACAGCAGCTTGCGGGACAATTCGACGCGCCCTTCAAATTGAAGGACGCGATTGTCCCCGTGCAAAAAGAGTTCGATTACATCGTGATCGACACGCCCCCCGCGCTCGGCATCCTCACGGTGAACGCGATGGTGGCCTCCACGCACCTGGTCGTGCCCATTCAGGCCGCCTACTTCGCCATCGAGGGGACCGACGACCTGCTCGAAACCTACGAGCGCATCCGCGCGCGTCCGAACCCGCAACTCAAGGTGCTGGGCG
>Ga0326728_10017866_pt1 | contig 14102 bp, 8 predicted proteins | sample MB3enrmetagenome_FD_207602 | JGI IMG/M metagenome (GOLD analysis project Ga0326728, IMG submission 207602) | Lab enriched peat soil microbial communities from McLean, Ithaca, NY, United States - MB31MN | ecosystem: Environmental > Terrestrial > Soil > Wetlands > Peat | place: USA: New York...
TGCGTGTTTGCGGCAGTTTCGGAAATACTGTGTCCGGTCAAAGCGTTTGCGAAGGTCGTCGCTCCCTGCTGGTCGCGCCGACTTAGCTTTCGTGAATGCGAGTGGGACATTTCCGAAACTGCTGTAGGGCGGCTCGCCGAAGGGCGCCGGAGTAAGGCCCAGCCGCTATTGCGCGCGCGGTTCGCCGGTCGGCTGAAAAGCGAACCCCAGGAGCGCATGGCCCGACGCGAGAGCATCTCTCAGCCGCAGCGGGCTCGCGCCGTTGCGCAACGCCGCCTGTTCAAGGATGCGCAGCGCTTCTGCTGGAGCGGTTTCGGAGGGAAGGCGGAAGATCCACGGAATGTTGGCGGAGGTGAGCGACTTGTCATCGCTCAATGCGACCACCGGAACGAAGGTCTTGAGAGCCAGCTGCACGGACAAGTGGGCGCTATCGCGATCGAGGGCCACGATGGCGAGAGCGTGCTGGTCCATCAGGGCGTGAACCAATTGAGTTGAAGCTGCGCCCCAGGTCTGATCGCTCTCCACCGGCAGCAGCGTCCATTGCCGGTCGCCCGGCGCTCCAGCGCGCAACGCTGCCAGAACCTCCGGCGACTGCGCAATCTCTGCCGCTTTCGGTCCGAAAAGAACCACGCGCACCGGGCCCGGCGGCAGATTCACAGTTCGCGGTCCCGAATAACTCACTCCATCTTCGCCCACGCGAGCATACGGTGCCTGGCTCGCAGCAGACGGTGCCTGCAGGTCGGCGGTGCCTTGCCCCGCCGGTTGCTTCCCCATCGTCGCAAGCCGGTACGTAATCGCGCCATTGTGCACCGTGCCGAGATACATTGGCGCGACGTTCTTCTGGTTGGGATCGAAGATCATGTGCCCGGTTACGCCATCAAACTGCCCAATGTCCGCGAGCGCATCGTGAATGCGGGCGCGATTCAGCCCGGCCTTGCAGATGGAATCGAGCAGCGCATTCATGGCGTCATAGGCCAGCGAAGCAAACTGCTCCGGCGGTTCGTGAAAGCGGGCCTCGAAGCGGCGGTTGAAGTCGAGCCAGCGCGGATCGTTGCGTGTGGGGTCATAGGGGAAGACGGCCTCAAATCCTTCAGCCGCAGGTCCTGCTTCGGCCAGCAGATCGGGCCCCAGCGTGCGGTAGGACCCGAAGACGCGCTGTTTCATTCCCAGCGCTCGCATCTGCTTGAGAATCCGGGCCGCGGGAATCTCATCGGTCCAGAGCACGATGGCATCGGCGCGGGAATCCTGAATGACCTGTAGCTGCCGCGTGAAATCCAAGTCGCCGGGCAGGAACTTCTGCTCGATCACGACGGGGTGGCCGAGGCGACGCGAGGCATCGCGAAACTTGGGAACGCCGAGGCGGCCGTAACGGTTGTTTACGCGCAAAAGCGCCACACGTTTCAAGCCAAGCTCGGTATAAATGCGGCGCGCCAGCGTGTAGCTTTGCACGCGATCATCCTGAAGATCGGTGAAGTACCAGGGGACGTAGGTCTCCGGGATGGTAGGGTCGGTGGAGGCGGAGTTGACGATGGGAATCTCTGCCTTGAGCGAAAGACGCAGCATGATGTGCGTGCTTTCCGAACTGATCGACCCGAAGATGGCCCAATCCTGGTCGTCGTAGATCATCTTCACGGCTTCATTCGACGCCGAGCCCCAAATGGTGGGATCGGTAGGACGGTCGTCACCGTAGACGGCATTGGCCTGCCAGTTGTCGTAATCGTTATGCGGCATGAGGCGAAATGGCTTCCCTCCGTAGCCGCCGCGCGCGTTGGCTTCTTCCACCGCCAACTGTGCGCCGTGCAGCATGCGCAGTCCAAAAACCTGATCGGGGCTGTGCTCGATGGGCCCGAAGAAGCCGATCCTGACCTCCGTGATGTCCTTGGGATCGGGGATGTCGCGACCCGCACCCGTGTAGATGTTGGGTTCGAGATAATTCTCGTAATACGGCTTTTCAAACTTGGCGAACGGCCTCAGGTCTTGGGGCTCACCGGCGTACGGCGCGACGATCCGGTCTCGCGGGGGTCCCGGCGGATGTTTGCCGCATTCGCATACGTGCGCGGCTTTGCTCGAATCGATCCCCGCGCCCGGGCCCGCGTTCTGGCCGGCGCCATTCGAAGCGCTGCATGCTGCCCACAGGCACGCTGCGGCAAACACCGATGCTGTGCGCATGGTTGTCACTCCTGGGCGGCCGCGTTCCTATCCGTGCGGAACATGGCGATCGCCTCGATCTCGACGAGCAGTTCCGGTCGGCAGAGGATCGCCTGGATGCCGGTCGACGCCGGCAGGGGATCGAGTCCCTGTTCCCTGTAGAACGCGGTGCGCTCTTCGTTAAACGCCTCGTAGTCGCGCTCGATGTCGCGCAGGTAGCACGTTGTGCGCACCACGTCGTGCCAGGTGCAACCTTCGCTAACCAGCAAGCCCGTGATGTTGGCCAACGTGCGCCGCATCTGCGCGCGAAAATCGCCGATGTGCACGCTCTTGCCGTTCCCATCGATCGACGCTGTGCCGGAGATGAGCAGAATCGTCAGCCCGTTCAGATCGATCCTCATGCCGCGCGAGAACGAACTCGGCTTGGCGTAGGCGAAGGCTTCATTGAGCACTTCAGGATTCGTGATAGCGCGCTTCCTCACCGGTGTATGCGCAATAGTTTGGAGTATTTCAGCAAATGTGCTCATCATGACGGCTCCTTAGATGAATTCAGATATTTAGCGTTGGCGAATTCCATGACTCAGTCCTTTGGCTGTGGCGACCCAGATATCGCTGCCCTGAAAGTCGATTCCCAGAATGTAGTTGTGGGCTGGCGCGGAGGCGACGGGCACATGGGTGACGCGGCCCTGCGCGTCGCGCACCATCATCTCCGGCTTGCCGGTGTTGAGTGAAGGGCGATAGACGGCCCAGTTGGCGCCATCGTAGTAGGCCAGGCCTTTGTCGGTGCAGAACCAGGCAGCTTTCGCATCCACGCCCTTCACAAAATTCGTGAAGTTCGATGGCAGTCCGCTGTCTTTGGTCAAAAAGTTATGCCAATAGCGGCCGTCGTAGCGGCTGTCGCCGAAGTATGTCGCTGCCCACACAATGTTGTCCACATAGCTGACTGACGAGACGATGTCGTGGACCAGTCCCTGATCTTTGAAGAGCACCAGCTCGTTCTCTTCATCGGGATCGCTGTACATGTCCCAGCGCCCGGTCTTCTGGTCGAACTCCAGCAGTCCGCTGCCCCAGACAGCGAAATAGACCTTGGTTGCAGTGGCGGAGACGCCGTAGACCCAAATCTCACGCATCGGCGTGTTGCGTTCGTTATACAGCGACCACTCTCCGGTGCGCAGGTCGAGGCGGCAAGCGCCGGCCGCCGTTGCTACCCACACATTTTCGCCCTCCACCGAAACTCCATAGACCACGTCATTGCTCAGGCCCGAATTCAGCTGCGTGTAGCTTTCAATACGACCGGCCGAGATGTGGCTTAGCCCGCCCATGGTGCCGGCCCACACGTCGCCGGTCCGCTTGTCGAGAGCCAGCGAAAGCACGGCGCGGTGCGCCAAGCCGTCTTTTGTGGTAAAGGTTCTCCATTTGCCGTTTTCGTACAGGCCCAGGCCGTTGTCCGTGCCCGCCCAAATCCGGTCGCCGTCCACCAGCACGGCGTATACGTGATTATCGGGCAGCCCATTTTCGATGGTGAAGTTTTCAAAGCGGAAGCGCGGCATCTGCGGAGCAGCATCGGGCGCTGACGCATCATGAGGCTGGCGCGCTGCCGCCTGCGCTGATCCCCGCTGCAGCGCAGTTGCCGCGAGCGCGGCCACCGCCAACGCAATTGCAATCCACTTGGTATCGCCAAACTTCATCATCGCGTCCTCAAATACTCGATCAGGTCGTTCAGCTCGTCCTTAGTCAGGTCGTTGGTGCGGCCGTGCTTATCTTCAGGGTTGTAGACAGTCCAAATCTCTTCGAGCGTCGCCGCTGACCCGTCGTGCAGGTAAGGCGCCGTGAGCGCAATATTGGTCAATGGCGCCGTCTTCAGCAGTCCCGGATTGTCCGTCGTCTTTTTCGTCCCTACATCGAATAGCTTCTGGTTGGTGCCCTTGGGCCCGCTGTGGCAGTACGAGCAGCGATTGGTTTCGGAAATCGGTTTGCCAAACCTGTCGGCTGTCCGCTCGAAGATCGCCTTGCCGCGTTCCTGTGCCGGTGTGAGTTCGTAGCCGGGTAAACGCCAACGGTTGGGCCTGGGGGGAAGGCTGAGAATATAGGTGGCCAGGTCGGTCAGCGTACGGTCGTCATAAGTCTCTGAGCGCCAGAAGTACTTCTCCGTGCGCGGGCCGCACTCGGTGGGGATGTTCGGGTTTCCTCCATTCCACTTGTAGGGCTCCGTCCCCCGCAGGTCCTCGAGGATTTTGTTGTCCACAATGTCTCTACCGAAGCCGTTTGGCTCAAGATTCCACTGCAGTCCGTCAAACGTGGAATCGATGTGGCAACTGGCGCAACCGATCTGCCCCTGGAACGAGTAACGGGCGGAATAGAATGTCTGCTCGCCGCGGCGCAGCGCGCTGACGGTCTTTGGCCCCGCCAACGGGATAGTCGTGACAACACGGAGCGTCTTGGTGTCGATCACGCTGATGGTGTCGTCGAGCCGGTTGGCGACAAACAGCCTGCAGCCATCGCGGCTGAGCGCAACCCCGCGCGGATTATGGCCGACGGGGATGCGCGCAATGATGTAATTGCCGCTGGCTGAGAGATCCGTCGCAAACGAACCGGAGGCCGGCCGCGGCCGCGTGTGGACGAAGTGCAGCAGGCGCGGTAGATCGATGACAACCACACACTCCGATCCACCTGCGGTCACGTAGAGGCGCGATTTGTCCGGCGCAATGGCCACTGCGAACGGCTGCGAAGCGTAGCGCTCGAGTTCGTCGAGCGGGATTTCTACGGGCTTGCCCACGTCCGCGCCAAACAGCGTGAGCGTGTAGGCAAAGGCGCCGCCGTGTTCGAGATGGGCGAGGGGTACAAGGTTCTTGGGGTGGTACTCGGCCACCACGCCAAGGCGTCCGTCGCTGGAGACGGCCAGGTGGAAGACGCCCGCGATCGAGTGCAGAGGAATGCGATCGACAACCTCTGCGCGTATTGCGTCGATGATCGTGATCTCCGATTCGGGCGGCGTGCGATTCTCGAAACCCGTCCGCTGGAGCGACAGATTGGGATAGATATGGGTTGCGTAAATTCGTTTGCCGTCGGGAGAGAGCGTGAGATAACTTGCGCCGCGCCCGGCCATCAGACGCTTTTCCTCTACGCCCGTCTGCGCATCCAGAACAGCAACGTCGCTGGAGATGCGGTTGGCGACAAAGACATATTTGCCTGCCGGGTCCTCGACCACGCCGGATGGTTCTGCGCCCACGCTCCAAGTGGCGGCGACGGCCAGCGCGCGCGTATCGATCACCGAAAGCGTGTCGTCCCAGGAATTGGCGACAAAGAGCCGGTCGCCCGTGCGCGAGAGCGCCATGCCGCGCGGAACGCGGCCCACGGCGATAGTTCCCATCACCGCGTAGGTCGCCGCGTCGAGCACTCGCACTTCCCCGCTCTGCTGGCAGAGCACGTAGAGCCGCGTACCGTCAGGTGAAAGCAGAATCTCAAGCGGCGACGCGTAGTCAAGCTGCTCAGCGGCAGATTGTGCCGTGGCCGGCTCGGCGCCGGCATATGCAGGGCTCTCCCATCCCGGACGCAGCGCAAGGCAGAGCAGGATCATCGCGCCAGCGGCGAGCGCCGCCGTCACTCCGCGTCCTTTCTTGTTCCAACTGCGCGCTCTCGCATCTGCTCCTGCGCTTCGCATCGTATTCCTTCGCTCTTTCACTTCGGCTCTTCGACGGTCAGCACCTGGTCCACGCTGACATTCTCGAGCGTCTGCTCGCGCCCGCTGGGCCAATGAACAATTAGTTTGTCGATGATCTTTGCCGCGCCCAGCCCGAAATGGAGGCGGCCATCGTCCTGAGAAAGATAGCCGGTGCTTGCCACGCGCTCGGCCGTCCATCTCCTGCCTCCGGCCAGAACCTCCACGCGCGCGCCAATTCCGTCGCGGTTGCTCTTTTCGGCGGGTCCGGGAGCGGAAATCCGATCGCCGGGCCGCATCGCGCCCACGAGCTTCACCTCGATCCAGTGGCCGGCACCGGTGGAGATGTTGTGAAGAAGTTTGCCCTCGGCGCCGAGGTTTACAACGTAGGCGTCGACCTTGCCGTCGTTCATGGTATCGGCAAAGCAGGCTCCGCGAGCCACCGTGCGCTCGCTCAACACCGGACCGGCCTCGCGCGAGACATCCTGAAAGCGGTCGTTGCCCAGTCCGTGAAACAGCGTGTGCTCCTGCGGGATCAGATGAATCAGCCCGCCATGGAAGACAAGAATGTCGAGCTGGCCGTCGTTGTCAAAGTCGTAGACACCCGAACCCCAGCTCACATATTGCGCGTCGGTCTGCGAGATGCCGTCGGACGCGCCCTCATCTTCAAAGCCAACCTTGGCGGAGTTCGATTGCGCCGCGGCCGTCCCCTGTGAAGGAGTTCCAAGGTTTCGCAGGAAGCGGTTATAGCTCCCATCGGTCACCCAAAGGTCCAGCACTCCCCTGCCTTCAAAGTCGGCAAATATTGGGCCCATCGACGAAGTGGCCTCGCCGTTCTGTCCGAAAGCCGTTCCGGTATCGTTGGCAATTTCCTCAAACGTCCCATCGTGCTTGTTGTGGAAGAGAAAGTTTTCCGTGCGGTCGTTGGACACATAGATGTCGTCCCATCCGTCGTTATCGAAATCGGCCGCCGTCACCCCCATGGTGCGTCCAACGTACGCGCCAATACCCGACTTCTCCGTCACATCGGTGAACGTTCCATCACAGTTGTTATGGAACAGCATGTTGGTTTCGCCGGCGTAGTCGAGCGGCCCCGGGTAGTTGTCCGCGGCGTAGAATGCGCGGTACTTCGGATCGAACTTGACGTAGCGGCCGACGAACAGATCGACGCAGCCGTCCTTGTCGTAGTCGAGCCAGGTGGAGCTGATGGCCCATCCATCCACCTTGATGCCGGCCTTCTCGGTCACGTCGGTAAAGTGGCCGTTGCCGTCGTTGTGATAGAGGACGACCCTGCCGTAGCCAGTCACCAGCAGGTCTTCGTAACCGTCATTGTCGTAGTCTGCCGCCGTCACCGCGATCGAATACATATCCGGGTTCAGGCCCGATTGCTCGGTCACATCCGTAAAATGGCCGCTGCCGTCGTTGCGATAAAGGTGATTGTGCGGAGGCGGATTGGGCTTGTCCTTCAGTGGATAGGGATGCATCGAGTCGTCGAGCGGGCGGCCGCTCACCACGTAGAGAGATGCACGGCCCGAGTTGTTGAAGTCGAACCAGATGCAGCCTCCGCCCGTGCCTTCAAGCAGCGATCCCAGCTTGGCCGACCCAAAGCTGTGCGTAAAGTGAATGCCCGATTTGTCCGTGGCGTCTTCAAAGCGGATGACGGACTGGCTTGGCGCCTGCGCACCGGCAGCCGCCGCCTGTGCAGGCACTTGGGTCGCGGCTGGCGCCGTTTGCGCGGCAAGAACCGGCCCCGTCACCAAGACCGCTCCGAAAAGTGCAACAACAAGAGCAAACTTCATATCAATTGCCCCCCGGCACTCCGGTCTGCGATCCCGCAACAACCTTTGCGCCGGTCAAATCCACAGGCTCGGTGGTCCGCATCAGCACGGCCGGCACGCGATTTTCCGAAGCGTGTTCCGGTCCCGCGTGGCAGCCTACGCAAATGCGCTGCTCGCCGCCGCGAGCCCAGAACCACCCTTGCTCCTGCTTGAGAACCGCGCCCTTGAAGTCGAGCAGCGCAAACCGGATGGTTCTGTCGCCCGGAACCTTCACGAAGAACGATCCGTCCCGCTCAACCGGCGCTGTGCCCATCGTCATTGCACGGCCCGAGCCGTCCTGCGTCTCCAGGCGCACCGACACGGGCGTCCCTTTCAATGCACCGTCTCGGCTGACACGCGCGTCCAACGCCAGCAGGTTTGCGTAGTTCCATGGGTGCAGGCCCGAAGGATGCCGATTGGGCTTGGTCCACGGCCCAACCAGCACGGGTTCGACGAGATCCTCTCCGTTCATGGCCAAAACCGTGTGCATCGTCGCCGAGCCCGGCATCCAGATTCTGATTGCGTATCGCGTGTCTGTTGCCGCTCGCGCGCTCACCAACCACGCTCCGGCGGCGGTTTCGGCAATCGCGCCTGCGTATGTGCTCCGCGGCGCTTGAATCGGCTCCTCGTGCGCCAGTGGCGAGGTGAAGCGTGCCAGCGATGTTCCATGCGTAAAGACCACATCACCTGAGGCCAATTGCGTTCCGCCCCAGCGTCCACGCCCGTGATCGCAGCGCACAGATTCAATGCCCGACCCGTCGGCGTACACCAGATACAACTCCGGCGTCGAACCCTGGCCCAGCGGAAAGCCGGCTTCAAACAGAATCCTCCCATCCCGCAGCACGTCTGCGGGGAATGCGCTGGTCCCTATGTATGTGAGCGGCAACACCCCCGGCCCTGCCGTCGGATTCAAAGGCGTGTACGCCATCGGATGACCGTCTTCTGCGGACTGCAATTGAAATCCCGCCGCGGTGCGTTGCGCCCACACCATCCGCCCGCCAGGCAGATAGAAGGGGCGCTCTGCGTCCGTCGCCGTGGCGATCACCTTGCGCACCGAGCGATCCTTGAGCGTCATCTCCCAAATCTGCCAGGGATCGCCTGCAGACCGCTTACCGGCAAACAGCACAGCTTGTGCATCGAAAGATACGTTCGCATCCGCTGAAGCTGCGAAGCCGGTCACCAGCGGCTCCGCCTTGCCGGCATGGACAAGCAGCAGTTGCGCGCCCTCGGGGAATCGCTCCTGCCCGCGCAACTCCGCCAGCGGTCTGTAAGCAGGTGCGGCGGTCACAATGAAATCCGGAGAAGTGCCCAATTCAGCAACAGTCGTGAGCCCGCAAACGGGAGAAAGCATCATTGCAACCGGCACGGCAGCCATCAGCGGCACGAACGACAACCTCATCCCACGGCCTCCGCGGGACGGAGGCCGGCAAGTTCGCGCTGTTCCAGCTCGTCATCGTGCAGCGCCATTCCGCGCAGGCCAATCCATGGCTCAAGCGCGGCCATCATCGCATCAAATTCCTCAAAGTCCAGCGACTGTTCGCCGTCGCTCCATGCCTCGTCGGGACTGGGGTGCACCTCGACCAGCAGGCCGTCCGCGCCGGCGGCGATGCCGATCCGCGCCAGCCCTGGAACCAGGTCGCGATATCCCGCCGCGTGGCTGGGATCGGCGATCACCGGCAGGTGCGTAACCTGCTTGAGCAGCGCAATGCTCGCTGCATCGAAGGTGTTGCGCATGGTTGTTTCAAAGGTGCGGATCCCACGTTCGCACAGAATGACGTTGGGGTTGCCGTTGTCGAGGATCAACTGCGCCGAGCGCAGCAAGTCGGCGATGGTGGCCACCATGCCGCGCTTCAGGAGGATCGGCTTGCCCGATCGCGCCGCCGCTTCCAGCAGCGTGTAATTCTCCATGCTGCGGGAGCCGATCTGCAATATGTCGGCATACCCGGCGACCAGGGGAACGTCGCACTCCGACATCACCTCAGTGACGACGGCAAGACCGGTCTCTTCGCGCGCCGCGGCAAGCAGTTTCAGCCCTTCCGGGCCCAGACCTTGAAATGCATAGGGAGAACTGCGCGGCTTGAAAGCGCCTCCGCGCAGAACACGCGCGCCCGCGCGGCGTACGTGCCGGGCGGTGGCCATAAGCTGCGACTCGGTCTCCACCGAGCACGGCCCCGCCATGATGATGAACTCGTCGCCGCCGATGGCAAAATCGAGCACCGGCACGCTCGTCCGCTGGCGCCGCGCGCCTAGCAAAACATCGGGGGTCTCGGCAAACCGTTCTTGCCAGCTTTCACGCACCCTGAGCGCTCCATCTGGCCTCCAGTTCTTGGGGAAGCGTCAGTGTACCGCTAACGTTCGACAAGCGCCTCAATCGAAAGGTGGATACGCCCGGGCCCGACCCCGGCGGCTGCGGCCGGAACTCGCTCCTGCGGCTGGACTTCAGGACCCTGCAAATGCTCATGTTCGTCGGATAAGGGCAGCGTAGGGCCGATTACACCCCCGCCATTGGTGGCGGATGGTAGCCGAACGCCGCGTCCACAATGGCCGCGACGCCCAGCGCAATCTCATCCTCGAATGGCCGCGCGGCAATCTGTACGCCAATCGGCAACCCTTCGGGCGAACGGCCCACGGGAACCACTGCCGCCGGGCAGGCGAGCGCGTTGAACCACTGCGTGGACCGCATGGCGTCAAGGTAGCTGACCGACGCGCCGTCGACCATCCACGCGCGTTCATCGTGCCGAAATGCCGGAATGCTGGCTACCGGACAGAGCAAAACCGGAAATTCGCTCATCTCCGCAAGAGTCTTCGCCCGCAGCAGGTCCAGCTCGGCCCATGCATTCAACAACTCCGTCGCCGTGATTGGTCCCGCGGCCTCTGCGATCGAAAGAAACTCTTTGAAGATGGGGCTGAGCCGCTCGCGCCTGCCGCGAATCTCCGGCTCGTAAAACATGGCCCCGCACTGGACAAAGAACCTCCACCATAGCTTGCGCAATGGTTCCAGCGTGCGCGGGCGAAAGGGTTCTACGCGAAAGCCCGCGTCGCGCAGCGCTCGCGCAGCATCGTTGACCGCGGCGCGCGTCTCTCGCGTCACCGGAACCAGGCCATCATCCTCGAAGGTCCCGATCGCCTTCGCGCGCAATTCCTTCGGGCTTGGGTCTTTCAGCGTGAGCGGTGGACTCACCGGATCGAGTGGATCCTGACCGCTCAATGCGCGGAACAGCAGCGCGACATCGCCCACGGTGCGCGCCATCGGCCCGATTGCGCCCAGAATTGCGAACGGCCCCACGCATGGCGGCAAATGGCCTCGTCCCGGAATCCGTCCCGGAGTGGGTTTCAACGAGCAGATTCCTGTAAAGTGCGCGGGCACTCGCACCGACCCTCCACTATCACTGCCCAACCCTGCGGCAGACATCCCCGCCGCGATGGCTGCCGATTCGCCCCCGCTCGATCCGCCCGGCGAGCGCTCAAGATCCCACGGGTTCCGCGTGCGCCCATGCAGCAGGTTCGCGGTTTCGTAGGCCATCAGAAATTCCGGACAGTTGGTCGTGCCCAGGATCAGCGCACCTGCCGCGCGAAGCCGCGCTACGACGACGGCATCTTCGGCCGCAATCTCACCCTTATGCAGCAGACTCCCCATTTCGCATCGGTAACCCGCTGTTGCAATCGAAGATTTGATGGTGACCGGCAAGCCATGCAAGGCGCCACGCGGCTCGGGCACCGCGTCGAGCTGCCGTACCTGTGCGCGCACGCGCTCAGCATCGAAGTCGGCGAATGCGTTGATCTCCGGATTCAGCCGCTCGATTTGCCGGATGTGGGCCTCGGCAAGCTCCGTCACGGAGATCTGCCCCGCGCGCACCAACTCAATCTGTTTCGCCGCCGGGGCCAGCACCACGTCGTTCATGGCTGCGTTCCTGGCGGCGATTGCGGCGCCCGATCCTCCTCCGGCGCTGACGGCATGAATTGATAGTTAAACCGGTACGATCGCACCGGATTGCCCGAGTCGAACCGGTCGTTCCAGTTCAATTGGTAGTCCAGCGAATCAGCACCGCCGGGATGCTTCTCGCTTGCCGGATATGGATACGAGCTCATGCCATGGAACGGCATCTGTGCAACGGTGAATGGCGACGCATCCCACCAGTCCATGTCTTTCACGAATCCATTGGCATAAAAGAAGTAGTCGCGCTTCCAATGCGCGGGCAGGGCCGGCAGCTTCGCCGTGTCGAACTCCGCCGCAATCTCCTCGCCGCTGCCAAAGACGACGAACCGGTCGTCGACGCTTTTGACCAGAGGGGTCACGTCGCCAAAGTGTGTGTAGCTACCCCGCTCGCGCTGAAACGGTCCGGTCAGGCTCACAAGATTGTAGTCGTAGTCCAGGTCACCGGGACTCGCGCCTTCAATCTGCTTCGGATAACCGCGGAAGTGCAGCGTCGCTGTTGCTAGCGGAACCTCGGTTGTTCGCGCCTCAGCGTCCGTGCTCTGGTCAATCAGTACCTGATCCCAATAAATCTGCAGGTTCGTCATCAGCCGGATGCGTCGCGTCCCCGCCGGCAGCTTCCCCGTCAGGTCCACTACGATCGTCCGCTCCAGCCCAGCAGGAAACCCCGCATCGCCCGGAATTCGCCGCCAAGTGCCGTCGGGAAGCTCCGCCTCGACGTATGGCGGAATTTCCTTCAACCCCGCCTGCCACGCCGCATAAAGCGAAGTTGCGCTGAAGTAGTTCACGTATCCGGTCATCAGCAACCGCAGCGGCGCGTTCGGCTCGATCTCGCCCAAATCCAGCGTGAGCGCATGCAGATTCGCGAATCCGTCGTAAGGCAGCGCCGTAAACCCACTGGCAAACACGTGATCGCGGCGGGCTAGCCGCTCGAGCACATCACGCCCTTCCCCGTCCCACGCGCCCACCGGCAAACGCGTGCCCGCACTCGCAACCACGCGGCCCGAAGCAAATGGCGGATCGTCGAGGAAGCGCTCGTCAGGATTCACCTGCACATCCTCGGGGTGATCGACCGCGACCATCCGTACCTGGTCGATGTAATTCACCTCTTCCATCGGCTCCATAAAGCGCACACTGATCTTGCCGTTGACCAGCGCGACATTCGCGCCGTCAATCTTCACCCATTCGCCGGGGTTCGGCGTGTTCCGGCGCTGGGGCGTGAACCAGTGCCCCACCACAGCCGCTCCGATCACGTCGGTCACGAACTTGTAGCGATGCCCATCCCACACGAACAGCACCGGGCACGAGCTGCCGCGCCGGTCCGCCTCCTTCATCGCGATCACCTGTTGTTGAGGCAGATCGATCTCGTCCTGCAACACGCCCGTGGGCCACAGGATTCTTAGCAAATCGACGCCCGGCGCCTGCCCCAGACCCACAAGAATCTGCGGCGGTGCCTGCGTCTGGTAGCCCGACGCTCCGGCTAGCTCCCACTTCTGCCACAGTCCGTTTGCGAACACCTCAACCTTGGCACCAATCCCCGTCTTGTTGTCCGCAAGCCCGGTCAGGTCGAGGCGCACAAAATGATTCTTGTTCCCGCCCACGTTTCGCAGCAACACCGGCGGAGCGTTCTCCTGGGTCACGATCAGGTCCGGTGCGCCATCGCCACCCACGTCGGCGGCAATCAATCCGCGCGGCGCTTTCAGCTTCACCGCATCCAACCCCAGCGCGTGGCTCACGTCTTCGAAGGAGCCATCGCCGCGGTTGCGGAGCACCTTCACCCTCAGGCCGGCGGCTGTCTCCACAATCGCCGCCAGGTCGATCCAGCCATCGTTGTCGATGTCAATGGGAGTCAGACCCCACCCACGCACCGCGTCCCTGAGCGGCAACGCAACCCGCTCAAAGCGCCGCCCGATATGGTCCGGCCCCTCAACGTTGCGCCACAAAGTAAGCCCCGGCGCGCCGGCATGGGTCACCGCAATGTCCATCCAGCCGTCTTTGTTGTAGTTGAGCACCGTGATGCCAACCGTGGGCGGCAGCTTAACGCCTTCGTATAGCGGCTGCTGGGGATACTTGCCCTCACGCGGATTCACATAAATCAGCGGCGAAGGTCCGTCGCTTGTCACCGCCAGATCCACGGCGCGATCGTTATTGAAATCCGTCAGAATCGCCGCCGCGGTCTTTCCACTTCCGCCCAATCCGGTCGGCTCCGTCTGTTCGGTGAAGGTTCCATTGCCGTTGTTGCGCCAGAGCACATTGGACGCACCGCCCGGTTTGAGCGGCGAACCGGTCAGAAGCAGGTCCAGATCGCCATCGTGGTCGTAATCCACAAACGTAATGCCCGTGGGTCGATTGCGCGGCACAAGGCCCGATGCGCTCGTTACATCTTCGAATCTCCCGTGACCAAGGTTGTGAAACAGCAGAACGCGGTCGTCCAGCGCCACGGCCAGGTCGTTCAATCCATCGCCGTCGTAATCCCCCACGGCGCACGCCACGGCACGGCCGGTCGCTTTCAGCCCCGCCGTCTCAGCATCCAGATCCTCAAAGT
>Ga0326728_10017867_pt1 | contig 14099 bp, 7 predicted proteins | sample MB3enrmetagenome_FD_207602 | JGI IMG/M metagenome (GOLD analysis project Ga0326728, IMG submission 207602) | Lab enriched peat soil microbial communities from McLean, Ithaca, NY, United States - MB31MN | ecosystem: Environmental > Terrestrial > Soil > Wetlands > Peat | place: USA: New York...
CGCCCTCTCCGATAGACCCCGGAGAAACGCCGGCAATTCTTTCGGATAGCAATCCATCAACACCAACATGATCCGCTCGTAAAGAAGTGGAAATATGTTTTCCGGAATTGCATAACTATCCTGCCACCTTGCACGCTGAGCTAGCGTGAACGCCAACGGCTGTAGCACTCTTGTCTTCAAGAACTCAAGAGATTGCAGCTGAAGAGGTTCATTTTCGTCGGTTTTTGCGCGCCGGGCCTTGCCTTCACACCAGAACAACGCGCGGATCAGTTGATCGAGCGATGAGAGCCACCCAGCCTCATCGAATGCGCCAACCAAAGGGCAATCAAAATCGCTGTCCAAAAATGCCATCATGCGCCATCCAGTTGCCCCTTGGTAAATGCTTCGAAAATCAACGTCAACCCCGTTGTCAGCTCTAATCTTGAGGGGCTGAGGCGCCAGTTCCTCGCCTTTGTCCGCTACAAGGTGCACGGCTGACGAAGGGGCGCCCAATAGAATGAGCGTGTCCACAACCGCAGGAACAAGTTGCTTGTCAAGGCTCTCACCGGCCGTGACAAGTTCCTCAATATCGGAAAATACCTGCGACAGCGATGTGATCTCCTTCGGCAAATTGTATCTTTCAAAGGACTCTTCGCATTCGAGCAACGCCCAAATTATATTAAGCAGGAAACCCGGGGGTACCTGCGCTCTCTCCTTTAGCTGCGCCAGGCTGGCATAAGTGTCATGAAAGCATAGAAAGTAGCCCGTTGGCACGCATTGCACACGATCTAAACATTCTTTCAATTGCTCTGGCGGCGTTTCGGTCAAACCAGATTTGAGTACTCGCTCCGCATGATCTACAATGCCTATGATTTGGCGCATCCTTCCATGTCCTTCGGCTAGACGTATAAAAAGGACAGTCCAAAGGTGACGTTTGCAGAGGCGAATGAAGCTCTGTGCCTCGATCTCGTCGAAGGCATAGGCTTCAATTATTCTCTGGTATAGCAGCCTTAACAGTTCCAGAGCCTCGTCTGGATACTCGTGTTGAATCAAACGGAGCGCGATCTGTAGCGCTTCATTCGAGTCAACGATCAGATTGCTGAAGCGGATCGCGTGCTTCAGCGCCTCTCGTGGTCGTTTGAGCGCAATCAATGCTTCCGCGATCAACCGTGCCGACTGTGCAAATAGACTGTTATAGCGAAAGCCGACGCGTTGCGAGAGCAGTAGCAGGCGCACCACTTCGACAGCCGGACCGAAGCTCACGGCGGCAGCTAGCGTCGCTTCGATGTCGAACAGGAGGGTGTCAGGTTCGGCTCCCAGCGCCACACACGAATCAACCCAATTCTGGTTACAGGCGACGACTGCTCGTGAGCGATCTGCGTAATCTGAGCGAAGCAAATGGAAGATGACATTTAGTACGCAATACTCCAGGCTAGATTCCCTGATGCAAAATTCCGCAAGTCGCTTCTGAACAACCGTCTCCAGGTAGGCCGTCTTTGAGACCAAAAACTCTGTAAATGACGGGTGGTAAATTGACGTCGTATCGGGGCTCAACAGCAGGTGTCGAATACGGCTAACTGTCGAAATGAACACCGTCTGTTCCATCGGCGTGAGGACTTTCGGCAGATCGTTTATCCCGATTCCCCAGCGCAGGCGGGCGATGATCGCCAGCAAATTAGTTGCATCCGCGTCTTCCAGCAGTCTCGGCCAGAGCGCCTCGTAATACTGTCCAATCGAACCGGTCAGTATAGGAAAATCATCTAAGGCATCCCCCTCGGGACTACTATTCGCGTACTCAATTAAATAGCGAAGATAAAGAGGGTGCCCTTGTGCCTTCTCACAGATCCTTGCAACCAGCGCCGGGTTAGCTCTGTTTTTCGAAAGTTCCTGCCAGCAATAGTCCGAACTCGCCTCACCGCTCAATGGTGGCAGCGATATTACGTTCTGGGTCTTCACTCGCCCGTCGAGAGGAACGGCCACACTATGGTAATTTGGTGCGGTCAGAACGATTGCAACCGTCTTCGGCAACGACGGAGGCAGAAGGCCAATGAGTTTCACTAGGGCGCTAGGATCCGCCGCCTGCGCTTCGTTCAGTCCGTCGAGAAACAAAATGCCGTGCCTGCGTGTGGACGCACAATAGTCAGAAAGGGCCTCAAGCAACCCTAACGTCTCGTGGACCAAAGTTGCATAGCTCCGCTCCTCTTTGCGGGAAATCCGTCCAGTTATCAAGGTAGATACTGCCGTCGATAGCCAATCGAAAAATATATCGGGTTGTGCACGATAAATCGCCCCTGGACCTCGGCCTTGTGTCGCAAGGCTGTATGTTCCCAGATTGAAAAGCGCTCGGTCCACGGGTTCGAACTCATTACAAAAAGTCGTTTTTCCAATACCAGGCGCCCCTTCGAGGAAAACATAATCGCCCGGATTCCGGGCAATCATTTGCTCAAGCGACTCTTGGAATACGCCTCGTTCAGCCAACCTTGGTTCAACGGAAGCAGCCTCGTCAGCATCCGGCTGCAGTATTTGAATTCCATTCTCCGCAAGAAATCCCCGCAACTGTTGAAGACTTATCGCACCAAGTGTTCCGTCCAACTTTAGCCGGATCATGCCTCTACTAGCATTCTCGCTTACAACAGTCGCACCCGAAAGCCCACGGTAACAGTGCAGGGCGACACTTGGATCGACCGTGAGGTCGATGTCCATTTTCAGCTTAGGAGCGTCAAGGATGTGCGAAATTGTCCCGAAAACACGATGGCCGATAGCTGTCTTTCCGCTCGGATAGCCAAATGATCGCCAGTCATTTCCCTCACGAGGCATTGTTGCACTCAGCGGAATTGGCAGGCGCCCCATCGACTTAGGGACGGACAAAATACAGGCGTCCCTTTCCTCAGACTGCGCAATGATGGTTGCCGGAAGACTGATGTCGCCCTCAGGGCCAAAAAATGCAAGCTCGATCGCGCCTCCAGACTCGATCGCTGCAATGACGCAATGGCGGGCAGTTAAGACATTGCGATCTGTGATCAAGTACCCGGTTCCAGAGTCGTCTCCGCACGAAACACGGCAGGTTGCTGCTTTGATGAGATTGTCGATCATCGTTACCTCGCTCCGATCTCGATCCAATCTGAAGTATTTTCATAGATTGCGAATGCTGCTCCTGATTTGGCAGTGTAGCAGCGTATCTGCTGAGATGCAGGCGTCGTATAGTTAAAATGCAGATGTCGCCGGAAATCTGACGGCCGGTCAACGATTGCCTTCAGAACTTCAAGATCGGGATGGCTGTGGCGTTCACCATTCGAAGAAATTAAAAAAACTGGGGAGTCGATTAATTCCAGGAGCTCAGGACTCGTATTGTGGAAACTGCCATGGTGGGAAAGCTTGATCGCATCGAAGCTCATCGGAAAGGTGGCATCCGGCAGTGTCCGAAGCGCCGCCTCTATGTCCTCAGCCCAAGAGTCGCCTAGGAAAAGCAGGCGCGAAGAGCCGGCATCGACAATGAGCGCGATTGAACTGCCATTCGTCACGGAATCATCGGCCAGATATGCTTCATCTAAACATCGGTTTGAAGAGAAGCTGAGCGAGGTCGGTTCGACTTTTACACCCGCATGAAGATCTTCAAAGGCACAAAGAAACTCGAAGGCGTCGTCGAAAGCTTCGTTTGCACCGATTCTTCCGGCGAAGCCCATCTGTCGCAGCTCCGCAATCCACAGACGGTGGAGTTGCTCAAATCGGGCCACCGGAGGGCCAATCACGCGCAGTCGCACATCTGGTCGGAGTTCAAAAAGCGAGGTCTCGGTAGAATTAATGCTTCGGGTGCCGTCTCCAGTGTTCCAGTGATAACCTCCACGGAGCAGCAAGGCCGCCAAAGAGCTACCTTGCCGAGCGCTTATCTCCACCGGTTCAACCACAGGTTCGACAGGCATGGGGTAACCTCGCCGGCGAATTTCGACAAGCAGGTCTTCGTCGGCGGCGGTTGTGTTACCGCCTGCTACACTGGTAAATGCTAGACTCCGTGGGCTATTGTGCCAAACATCTTCTACTTGAATAATCTTTGGGGCTTGCGAGTTCCCGTTGAGCTTGAAAAACGCGAGCAACCCAGAAACGTGATCAGCATCAATATGTGTCGCGACGACCAAATCTAGGGAGTAGCCAAGTTGTGCAAGGCGTGTGAGGTCAGGTGAGATATATGCCTGAAAGGTGGATGCATATCCGCCATCAATGAGAATCGCTGTCGGTTTGGTCACGTTGTCTTTAATCAAGAACGCATCACCATTTCTCGCGGGATACATTTTTAAATACGGCATCATATACCTAAGTTGAGCGACTCGGGGTAATCGTACGATCATGCAAATAGGGCCGGTTCACGTTGTAAATGCCTGCGCTCGCGCCCTTGCAAGTACGGGAGCTGTGGCGCTTTTCTCCCAGAGTTCATCCAACTCGATCAGTTCCCAAACCGCACGGGTCAGCTTCAGGATGATCTTGCCAGTGGTCCGGACGATCTTTGCCGCCATTTATCGAAGGACTCAATATTACCATACCTTCCACCCCTGGGAATTCGTTTAATTGCGTCTTGCCTGAAATGCGGTCGTAATTCAGAGGTGAGCATTCACCATAGGCGTTCCTAGTTGCAGGAAGCTAACTCCAAAGACCGCCGTTAGCCAGTTGGCTTTCCCTGCAACCATTTTTCCTACTGCCCGGCTCACTAAGAATTCAAGACAGCTCGCCTCTGTTAACTTCCAAGAAATTTTATACAGCTTGCCAGAACCTTGAACTAAAGACAGTTTAAGATATCCACGGGAAGGCACGTTGCGAAACTACCCGCAGCAGTATAGAAAAAAGAATCACCGCAGAGGCGAAGAGGACGCGGAGATGGCGCCGTGGGGCAATTACCGCTATCTATCCGAAGACTCCGATAAAAAGCAGGCATCATCACGTGCGGAATCCAGCGTTGCTTCCGGGGGATAGCTGCAAACCGGTTTATGCGCGGCCTAAACGATAGCCGGTTCTTCGCCGCATTGACTGAAGTCTCCGTTGCGATCCAGGCCTCTTTCAGCTAAGATCTTCACCTGTCGAGCACATCCGCGTGCGAATGGGCGCCACTGGGTCTTTTCGCAAAATGACAGAAAGTTTCTCGCGTATAGTACGCATTTACCTGATGCTGCGGCTGTTTCCGGGAAACCAAACGGAGTGGTTTTTTGTCGTTTCCCTCTTATTTATCCATTCGTTACACTAACCGCTGACATTTCAGCGAGGATGCTTCCATGCCCAACACAATAAAACCTGAGAAAACCTCAGAAGCCCTTCAGCCGACCGTAGATATTAAGAGTCTTGATACTTTGGCTGCCGATATTGAGCTTCATATCGTCACAACCTTGGGTGATGAGCTTTATGGAAAAGATAAATTCCGCTATTTCAATGGGTTGGCGCACAGCATCCGCGACCGGCTTATCAGAATGTGGCTCGACACTCAGCGCGACTACTACGACAGCATGGTCAAACGGGTATACTATCTGTCGCTCGAATTCCTGCCCGGAAGATTTCTAATGAACTACCTCACCAACATGGAAATGGAACAAGGCTGCACGGAGGTGCTTGAAAAGCTTGGCTTGGCCCTGGAGGACATTGAGGAGGTGGAATGGGATGCCGGGCTTGGCAATGGGGGCCTCGGTCGCCTCGCGTCCTGTTACATGGATTCCATCGCCACTCTCAGGATCCCGGGCTATGGTTATGGAATCCTCTATGACTACGGCATCTTCTATCAAAACATCGTAAACGGTTACCAGGAGGAGAGTTGCGACAACTGGCGCCGCCAAGGCAACCCATGGGAGATAGTCCGACGGGAACTCCTGTACGAGATTAACTTTTATGGCAGGAGCGAATCCTACCTCGATTCAGAAGGTCATCAGCGCCACCGCTGGGTGGACACCCAAAATGTTATGGCCATGCCCTGCGATATTCTCATCCCCGGTTACGGCAGCAGCCATGTCACCAACATGAGGCTTTGGACCGCCCGGTCGAGCCGTGACTTCAACCTGAGCGAATTCAACCGTGGCGACTATGTCGGCGCCATGCACGACAAAGTGATAAGCGAGAATATTTCCAAAGTGCTCTATCCAAACGACCAACTGGAGCAGGGAAAGGAACTGCGTCTGAAGCAGCAGTACTTCCTGGTGGCGGCCACACTTCAGGACATCATGCGCAGGCATAAGAAGCAGCACGGCGCCATGGAAGGATTTGCCGACCACGTGGCGGTGCAGCTAAACGACACACATCCCTCCATTGCTATCGCCGAACTCATGCGGCTCCTTCTGGACTTGGAGATGCTACCCTGGGAGCAGGCCTGGGACATCTGCACCAAGACCTTTGCGTACACAAACCACACTGTGCTGCCCGAGGCATTGGAGACCTGGCCCGTAAAACTGATCGACCGCTTGCTGCCTCGGCATCTCGAGATCATCTACGAGATCAACCACCGCTTTCTGCAGGATGTGGCTGCCAGGCACCATGGCGATGTGAGACGCCTGGAGAGCATGTCCATCATCCAGGAGGGCAATGAGAGGCGAGTGCGGATGGCCAACCTGGCTATTGTGGGCAGTCATTCGGTGAACGGCGTGGCCGCGCTTCACACGCAAATTCTTAAGGAGAGCCTGTTCAGCGACTTCCACCTGTATTATCCCCAGAAGTTCAAAAACATCACAAACGGTGTCACACCCCGACGATGGCTGTTGCAAGTCAACCCCGCGCTTTCAAGCCTCATTACCGACGCCATCGGGCCGGGCTGGGAGTGTGACCTTTACCGGCTTAAGAGCCTCATTCCCCTGTCCAACGACACGGGGTTCCGCCAAGCCTTCGCCGAGGCGAAGCTCCAAAACAAAAAGAGGCTTGCCCGATATGTGCTGCGGAAGATGGGCATGGGCATCGATCCCCACTCCATGTTCGACTGCCAGTTCAAACGCATGCACGAGTACAAACGGCAGCTTCTGAACATTTTGCATGTCATAACACGCTACAATCGCATAAAGGAAAGTCCGAACGACGAGTTCACGCCGCGTACGGTGATGCTCGGCGGCAAGGCGGCCCCGGGCTATTTGCTGGCCAAACTGATCATCAAACTTTTCAATTCCGTAGCCGAAGTGATCAACAACGACCCTGACGTGCGGGGACGACTGCGGCTGCTCTTTTTGCCCAACTATTGCATCTCCCAGGCAGAAAAGGTCATCCCTGCAGCCGACCTCTCGGAGCAGATATCTACGGCAGGCATGGAGGCTTCCGGCACGGGCAATATGAAGTTCGCCATTAATGGGGCGCTGACTATTGGCACCCTGGACGGCGCCAACGTGGAAATCATGGAGGAGGTCGGTCTGGAGAACTTTTTTCTCTTCGGGCTAAAAGCCGAAGATGTGGAGCATTTAAGGCTCACTGGTTATGACCCTGCGAGCTTCTATGAGAATGACCCCGAACTCAGGCATGCCATTGACCAGATTGCCTCTGGCGGTTTCTCACCTGGCGAGCCAGACTTGTTTATGCCCATCGTGGATACCCTGTTGCTCCATGGCGACTTTTTTATGCTCCTCGCGGACTACAGGAGCTATGTAGACACTCAGGATAAGGTGGACCAGCTCTTCGCCGACAAGGACGAATGGACGCGCAAGACCATTCTCAATACCGCCAATATGGGCAAGTTTTCCAGCGACCGGGCGGTGCTGGAGTACGCAAGTGAGATATGGGGCGTGCAACCGCTCTATAAGTAGCCTCAGGCAGGTGACACAAAAAAGCCTGCCCCCCAGTCCCGTGCTTGGGCGAAGGTATCCTTGATCTGGTTGATATCCATAAAGAGCTTCTGTGTCTGGACTTCAAGCGCGGGCCAGTCCGCGTCCTCCAGGCATTCCAAGAGCCTGAAAAGAGGGCGGTATTCGCTGTTAGGGTCCCCTGTGAGCACTGATTTGAGTTTGGCGCCCAGCGGCAGAAGTTCCACCAAGCTTATCATTGGCATACCCAGAATCGCATCCATGAGCGAGAACAAGCCCATCAAAAATAAGGCGCCCGTGTCGAATCCCCAATAATCATAATGTGTGGTCAGCAACTCGAAAAACTTGGCTCGCTGCAGTGAAAGCACCGCCAGTTCCTGCGGCACTTCGTCCTTCCCGGCCATGTCGACAATGAGCACCGCGCGCAGCCAGCTCTTGAGCTTCAGCCAGCCGAGCATCCTGACGGCCTGGTCGATGGACTGGATATTTTGCCGAAGCCCGAACCAGGGGCTATTCAGATACGCCAGCAGTCGAAAACTAATAGAGACATCCGTTCGAATGGCCTCACCCAACGCCTTGAAATCCGGGTCCTCGGTTTCCATGAGACGCAGGAGGTTCAAACGTGAAACCGCATTGGAAGCAAGCTTGCGATCTCTCACATACTCGGGCTCTTTGAAAAACGGGCCCTGAAAAAGGGTGAATCCTATATCCCGGGCAGCCTGAAATTGTTCAATGCTTTTGACCCCTCGCGCCATCAACACGGCATGGAGGGTATGCACCTGGTTCAGTGAAGCCTGATCGGGTTTACCCAAACTGAGATCGAAAGTAAGGATGTCAGCCCCGGCGCAGGCGTCAACAGGCAAGGGCATGCCGGGCATGATTTCCAGGGCAGTCTGGTAGCCTTGCCTGCGCAGTTCCTGCAGGGCAGCATCTAACTCAGAGGCGCTGGGCTTGCCGGGAAGCACGCGCACCACGCCGCAGGATGGGGGAAGGGCGTGCGGTACACCGGAGATAATGCTGTCATCATCGAAGCCAATCATGATTTTCTTTCCGCGCTGCATAGCCCCCTGAAGTCCCACGTATGCGTTGGAAAACAGGCTGGCCATACTCTCCTGTTGGGGGCTTATCTCGTAAATGCCTTCTTTCTGTTCACCTCCCAGCAGTTCGTATCCCCATATGCTACGTTTGGCGTCGAGGATGGGTTGTTTGGTGAAGAACGTGAGGCGGTGCACAGATGTGCTATGCTCTTGGGTCATTGCATTCTCGCTTGCATGAAGTTGGGCGGAATAGAAATCCTTATTCTACTGGTTACTCACTAGCACATCCGCTGTGAGAGCGTCAAGGGCGTGCGTTCCCGGCAGACGTAGGTGCGATCGGATTTAGCGGAAGAATTGTCATCAATCCGCTGACAAGTGGACATTACTCAACCGGGGACATGAGGAAAGAGCGCTCCTTGAGCCACCGTTCAACTCAACGCCCCGATTTCTCGACAGCTTCCCGGGCGAGCGCGGTAATCCGCGTCCAGTCCCCCTGGTCTATCGCCTCTTGCGGGGCGACCCACGAGCCGCCGATGCAGGCGACATTCTTCAGGGCGAGGTAGTCCCGGTAGTTAGCCAAGGTAATCCCTCCCGTGGGGCAGAAAGTGATCTGGGGAAAGGGTCCGGCAATGGCCTGGACCATTTGCACGCCGCCCGCGGCCTCCGCAGGAAAAAATTTGAAGTGGCTGTAACCCCGCGCCATGCCGGTCATCAACTCGGAGATCGTGGACATGCCGGGAATCAGGGGTATGGAACCCTGATTAGCCGCGTCGAGCAGCTCCACGGTCAGTCCCGGACTGACGGCAAAGACCGCGCCGGCCTCGGCAACGGCGGCCAACTCTTCACCGCGGGTCACCGTGCCCGCGCCGACGATGGCGCCGGAGACCTCGCGAACGATGACGCTGATGGCCTCCACGGCCACGGGGGTGCGCAGGGTGATTTCCAGCACGCGGATACCGCCCGCCACAAGGGCCCTGGCCAGGGGCACGGCCTGCTCCAGTTTTTGAATGACCATGACCGGCACCACCGGCCCCTCGCGCAAAAGCTCCTCCGGTTGGATTTGCCAATGCCTCTGCATATCCATCACTCCTCCTGAAAGGGAAAATTCACCTGGCATTTTTCATAGACATAGGTAAAAAGCGAACTCGCGCCTTCCTCCGGGCTCAGCAGATTGCTACGCAGGGGAGCGAAGATCTGGCGGCCAATGCCGTAGCGGGTCTTTTTCACACCGGGGTCGGCATACTCCCTGGCCGCGATCGCCTCCTCGTCCAGCAGCAAGTCGAGTCTGCCGGTTCCGACATCGAGGCGGATCAGGTCACCATCCTGCACCTTGGCGAGCATTCCGCCGCAGAGCGCCTCCGGGGTCACATGGATGGCGGCCGGCACTTTGCCGGAGGCGCCGGAAAGCCGGCCATCCGTCACCATGGCTACCTGGTGGCCGTGGTCCATCACCACCGCGAGCGGAGTGATCAGTTTATGGAGTTCAGGCATGCCCGTGGCCTGAGGCCCCTGAAACCGCACCACGGCGATGAAACTGCGGTGCAGCCGGCCATCCCGGAAGGCCGTGATGAGTTCTTCCTGGGTGTGGAAGACCAAGGCGGGAGCCTCGACGACAGTGTCCGCTCCATCGACCAGGGCGGACACCTTGATGACTGCACGGCCCAAATTGCCCGAGAGGACCTTAAGCCCGCCCGAAATGGAAAAGGGCTTCTGCGCGGAGGCTATCACCGAGAGGTCCGCAGAGCGCTCCGGTTCCGTCTGCCAAGCCAGAGTCCCCCTGTACGATACCGGTTTGCGGGTATAAGCTTCCAGGCCCAGACCCGTCACGGTCTGCACGTCGATGTGCAGAAAACCGCCCTCCAGGAGTTCCGTAACAAGCGCCGCCATACCGCCCGCGTCTTGAAAAGTGTTAATGTCCCCGGGCCCGTTGGGATAGATCCGCACCAGCAGGGGCACCGCCCGCGAAAGGTCGGAGAAATCGTCCCAGTTGATGCGAATGCCGGCGGCCCTGGCCACGGCCACCAGATGCATGGTCTGGTTGGTGGAGCCTCCTGTGGCCAGCACCCCGACGATGGCGTTCACCACGGCTTTTTCGCTGACGACCTTACCGATGGGGGTATAGGCCCCGCCCAGATGGGTCATGCCGGTGACTCGGGTGGCGGCGGCGGCGGTGAACGCCTCCCGCAGGGGGTCGTCGGGATTTACAAAGGATGCGCCTGGCAGGTGCAGTCCCAGGAGTTCCGCGATGAGCTGGTTGCTGTTGGCGGTGCCATAAAAGGTGCAGGTCCCGGCGCCGCAATAGGATTGGCATTCCACGGCCAGCATCTCCTCATGGCCGATCTTGCCCTCGGCGAAGAGTCCCCGGGCATGGGCCTTTTCCCTGTTGGACAGCCCGGTGCGCATGGGGCCGCCCGGCACCAGGATCATGGGGAGGTGTCCGAACTGCAGCGCCCCCATAAGCAGCCCGGGCAGGATCTTGTCGCAGATGCCGAGCAGCAGTGCGCCGTCGAAAACATTGTGGGAGAGGCCAATCACCGTGGCCATTGCGATCACGTCGCGGCTTATCAGGCTTAAGTCCATACCGGGCTCGCCCTGGGTCACCCCGTCGCACATAGCAGGCACGCCAGCCGCGACTTTGGCCACGCCACCAGCCGCAGCCACCGCCTTTTTGAGGATTGCAGGATAGGTCTCGTAGGTGTGGTGAGCAGAGAGCACATCATTATAGGAGGTGATGATGGCGATATGGGGAGAGTGCCCATCATGCATTCGCTCCCCGTCTTCCCCCTGGCAGGTCGCCATGGAGTGTGCCAGGTTACTGCTCGGGAGCTGATGTCTGAATGGTCCCGCCACCATGACCTCCTCCATGTTCTTCAGATACCTGGCGCGATGCTTGCGGCTGCGGTAGACTATCCGTTCGGTGACTTCCTGGATTGCCTTGTGCAAGGTCGTACTCCTCATGTCAGCGTCGTGACATTATAAGCCTTTTGCTGTCAGTCTCCAGTCATCAGCAATATGTTTTCGCTAGTCATCCCACTCCCTGCCGTCGCGGGCGAGCATGGCTATCGAAGCGACCGGTCCCCATGTTCCGGCGGCATAGCGCTTGGGCGGCTCATTCTGCGCCTGCCAGGCGTCCTGGATGGAATCGACCCAGGTCCAGGCCTTCTCCACTTCATCACGCCGGATAAAAAAGGCCTGGTTACCCAGCATGGCCTCCAGCAGTAACCGTTCATAGGCGTCGGCAATCCTCTCGTTCTTGAAGGTCTCAGAAAAACTGAGGTCCAGCATGGTCCGCTGCAGATGCACGCTCTTGTCCAAACCGGGAACCTTGTTCAGCACCTCGATTACCACCCCTTCATTGGGCTGGAGGCGGATGACCAACCTGTTGGCCGGCAGCTTCCTGTAGCTTTCCTTAAAGATGTTGTGGGGCAGGCGCTTGAAGTGGATCACCACCTCGCTGCGCTTGGTGGTCATGCGTTTGCCGGTCCGCAAATAGAAGGGTACATCAGCCCAGCGCCAGTTGTCGATATCAACGCGCAGGGCGGCAAAGGTCTCGGTATTGCTCCGGGGGTTGCCACCTTCTTCTTCGAGATACCCTGGGACCTGCCCCCCTTTGAGAAAACCTGCGGTGTATTGCCCCCGCACTGATTTTTCTTCGGCATTGTCCCGGGTGATGGGCCGGAGCGCTTCCAGCACCTTGAGCTTCTCATTACGGATGCTGTTGCTGTCCAGGGCGACAGGCGGCTCGATGGCGACCAGGGTCAGGATCTGCAGGAGATGATTCTGCACCATATCGCGGAGTTGACCGGATTGGTCGAAATACCCCCACCGCCCCTCGATCCCGATTTCCTCCGCCACCGTGATTTGGACGTGATCGATGGTGTTGTGGTCCCAATTGGTGGTGAAGATGGAATTGGCAAAGCGCAGCGCCAAAAGGTTCAGTACCGTTTCCTTGCCGAGATAATGGTCGATACGGTACACCTGCCCTTCATGGAAGCAGGCCCCAACTGCATCGTTGATGACCCGTGAGGAGGTGAGGTCTGTGCCGATGGGCTTTTCCAGCACCACCCTTGTCCGGTCCGTGGCAAGCCCCGCAGCCGCAAGCCCATGGCAGATCGGGCCAAATAAGGCAGGCGCCACGGCGAAGTAAATGACCGTTTCGCGTTGTGCCTGGTCCACATTTGCATAAAGGCGGCCGTACTGGTCAGGTTGCGTCAGGTCGATCCGTACATACCGCAATCGCCGTGCGAAGCGTTCCCAGACCGTGCTGTCGATGGGCTCTTTCATGAAGCGTTCCAGACTCACGCGAGCCAGGGCGAGGTATTCATCGTCGGTTGATTCCTGCCGCGCCACACCCACGATGGTGGTGTCCGCGGCAATGAGTTCCGCCTTTTCCAGCTGGTACAACGCGGGTATCAGTTTCCGCCTGGCAAGATCGCCTTGAGTGCCTAACACGACCAAATCACATGGTTTCATGGTTTTCCTTCGAGCCCTTATACTCCAGGGGCATTACATTCACTGTGACAACTGAGAATTAGACCAAGTCAGTGAATACCGTTGCATCCTTCATCGCCAACACCGGTTTCGCCGGTCAGGCTGCGACCGGACACGCAGCATCGTTGAACTTCCCACACGCCACGCGTTTTGCCTCACCGACAAAGAAAAGGACTGCAACCTCTGCGGTCTGCATCAGCGAACAAGATGAGGTCATCCTCTCAGAAAAGGGAAACATGCATCAATCCCAATAGGACTACAAACTGCTAACTTTCACATAAACAGCAATGTCAAAGCGAGATCAGTATTCGTGGGAATTGCCTTGCTATTTCTTTAGATCTCAATCATTATTCGGCAAGCAGCGCTCGCAACGATAGGACAAATTTACAAACGACGCTTTTCACCTGAACCGGTCTCGGCAGGCAATTGTCTGCGGTCACTTAGGAGCTGCAATGAATGGTCTGAGTGTCATAGGATCGATTTTGGGCGCTTGCCGAGCATCTCCGGAAAAGAAATTCACGTTATTCTTTATAAGTTTAACACCCATAAAACCAATAGGGATCACTGGTTAAAGCGGCCAAGACAGTTTAAGATATGATCCGAATATATTTCTGCTTGGGTCTACTTTTGCTTTCGATCCATCTGAAGACCTTGTTCGAAGATGCCGTCCGAAACGCTGGCTGGCCTGAGCAATTCCACGACGAGCAGGATTAAAAATAGTTCGAGGAGTTTGAAGATACTAAGACCTTCATAGATTAGCGAACATTGAGGAGTAGATAATATCAGGGTGCCTGAAAAAACTCCTAATGATTTCGGGCATGGCCTGTAGCAGTTTCAGGCGAGCCAT
>Ga0326728_10017868_pt1 | contig 14099 bp, 10 predicted proteins | sample MB3enrmetagenome_FD_207602 | JGI IMG/M metagenome (GOLD analysis project Ga0326728, IMG submission 207602) | Lab enriched peat soil microbial communities from McLean, Ithaca, NY, United States - MB31MN | ecosystem: Environmental > Terrestrial > Soil > Wetlands > Peat | place: USA: New York...
ATCGATTCCGTCTCGAGGGATCTCTTCCTCGAAACCTTCGAGAAGGTGAACGACGCCTTCCGCCGCTTCACCGGCATTCTGTTCAAGGGCGGTCACGGCACGCTGATGCTCAACCAGGAGACAAGCGGAATAGACCTGTACGTGCAGCCGCCGGGGAAGAAGGTCATACGCATGGAGCTGCTCTCCGGCGGAGAAAAGGCGCTTATCTCACTCGCGTTCCTGCTCTCCCTCATGGAAACGAAGGCTTCCCCGTTTGCGCTCATGGATGAGATAGACGCGCCCCTCGACGACGCAAACCTTCTCTCCCTCCTCGACATCGTCAAGACGATAGCCAAGAAGACCCAGACGATCATCATCACCCACAACAGGCTCACCATGGAATCGTCGAACACCATCTACGGCGTCACCATGGAAGACGACGGGATATCGAAGACAATCTCGGTACAGCTCTAGTGGCGGGACGGGCGAAGCCGATCTTGGGCGCGGAAGAAAAGGCGGAAAGGGGGAGAAAAGGCTTCGGGTCGACATGCAAGGTAAGGCCGGTCCGCCTGAAGGAATCGCGATCTGTGGCGCCCTCTTCACCACGTGGCCTCAGATATACGCAAGTATTATCTTCGGCCGACGTGGTTCAGATGGCATCCACATCTCATCGATCCCTCCATGCGAACCGTCCACACGCCGCCGGGTCTAGCAGCCGACCGACCCGGCGATGAAAAAGCAAGAACGTAAATGCGGGCAACAATAACTGCACGAGTGGCCTCTCCAACCAGTAAACCGGCCAGTTGAAACCATATAGCATAGCAGCGACAAAGACAAGGCGGATTCTTTTGGCACTGCGCGATATTTATGGGATTGAGACGGCACTGCCATAAGGCGGTCCCGTCCTTATCTCCTCGTGCATAGTCCGAGGACGGATTAGAAAAGCTCGCGACGAATCCGGCACGAATAACGAAGCCCCCTTAGCGTCAGCGTGGGGGTTGGGGGGAGTGAGGGACGGAATGAGGAGCGATGCTTTTCTCATTGCGAGGCGAGCACGAGGAGGTAAGGACGGGACCGCCGCCTGAAGAGGAAAAGGACTCCCGTACGTTCCTTGAGTCTTTGAACGGCTCAAACTTATGTTCGCTGGCCAAACCCGGGCGACATTTGAAGCTTGACATGACACTAGACGTGAAACAGGCCTTTTGCGACGGCCTAAGGCCTCTCGTGCCTATGTCCCCCCACTACTCTCTCACGCGTGGCGCCTCGCTGCCAGCTCCTTACCTGGTCCCGGCCATTCTGCTTCGCCGCATAGAGAAGACGATCGGCCAGCCGAATGAGGTCCGACGGCTCCTGCCGGGCTTCAGGGATCGTCGTCGCAACTCCAAAGCTCATTGTCACATGGTCGGTCACCCGGGAGGAGAAGTGGGGTATGTTGACGAACTCCATTCTTTCCCTGATTCTTTCGGCGAGCGCAACGGCGCCTTGGGCGTCGGTCTCCGGCAGGACGCAGGCGAACTCCTCGCCTCCATAGCGGGCGGCCAGATCGCCGGGCCGCTGAACCACCTCCCTGAGGATCTGCGCCACCTGGCGCAGGCAGTCGTCCCCGGCCAGATGCCCGTAGTGGTCGTTGAACTCCTTGAAGCAGTCTATGTCGAGGAGAATGAGGGAGAAAACGGCCTGACGGCGCATGGCGCGCCTCCACTCCCGACTCAAGAATTCATCGAACCGCCGCCGGTTCGGGAGTTCCGTGAGCCCGTCCGTGGTCGAGAGGTTTTCTAACATGGCCCAGTAGCGCTTGAGCTCGGTGATGTCCCGGTACGTCCATATGCGGCCGTAGTATGTCCCGTCCCTGCCGAGGACAGGGCACGAGTACGTGTCCAGGATGGTGCCATCCGTCAGCTCCACTTCGTAACGGGCCGTCTCGCGGGGATTGCCATGAAGGAAGCGGACTTTCTCCTTGAACGCCTCGGGATGGACCACCATGGAGAGGGTGTGGCTCCACTGGCCTTTCTCGTCCTTCTCATCCACGATCTTCTGAGGCAGCTTCCACATGTCCACAAAGCCGCGATTTCTAAGGAGGGTCTTGCCCTGGCTGTCTATGACGAGGACCCCATCGAGGGAGCAGTTCACCTGGGCCTCGAGGAATGCCGTCTTCCAGGTCAGCGTCTCCTCTACCTCCTTTCGTCCGGTAATATCCTGATTCGCTCCGTAGAGCTTGGGCGGGCCCGAGCCATCGGCGATGCCCCTCATCCTCGCGATGATGGTCCGCACCTCCCCGTCCCTCCGAACGATGCGGTGCTCCATATCGAAAAGGAAGCCCCTGTCGGTCAGAGGGTTGTTCTCGACCATTTGAAAATAGCGGGGAATGTCGTCGGGATGCACAAATCGTGCGGCATATTCCGGACCGGCCATCCGATATCCGCCCTCCTGCTCCGCGGTCGTGCCGTAGAAGGCATAGAAGGAGTCATTGAGGATTAACTCCTTCGTGAGGGTATCGAAGTCCCAGTAGACCATCTTCGCCAGATCCATGGCATTCATGAGACGCATTTCGTTTTGCCTGACCCGTTCCTCCGCCTTTTTCATGCCGGTAATGTCGAGGAGGGTCCCGATCTTCCCCGGTCTTCCCCTGTACATCGTGGCCACGACGTAACCGAGGACGGTCCTCGTCTCACCGGTCTTCGCGACTATCCTGAACTCGAGTTCGCTAGATCCGTCGGTGAAGCATTGTTCCAAATGCTCGGCCACCCGCGGATGGTCTTCGAGCAGAATCATGCTCGTTGTCGCGGGGTGACCCATCATCTCGTCCACAGTCAGCCCGTGTATCTGTGCGAACCGGGCGTTGACGTACCTGTACACCCCGTCCTGGACGAGGCTGATGCCGAGGACCGATTTCTCGGCCAGATCCTTGAAGATGTTTTCCGATTCCCTCAGCGCGTCCTCCGCCTGTTTCCGCTCGGTGATGTCCTGCATCATGCTGAGGAGGTGGCCCTGACCCGATACGCTGATCAGTTCCATGGAGGCGAGCGTGCATCGAATGTCGCCTGATTTGTTCCGGATCTGCACTTCTGCATTCCGCACGCTGCTTCCCGCGCGTATCGCTTCCATGAGCCTCTCCCTTTCCTCAGGATCGACCCAGTGACCCGTTTCTTGTGCGGTGCGGCCCACGACCTGGTCGCGGGTATATCCCAGGACGTTCAGGAAGGCTTGATTGATGTCGACCAGAAGCCCGTCGTCGATCGTAGACAGGGAGATCCCGACGGGACTCGCGTGAAAGGTGGCGGAGAAGCGCGCCTCGCTTTCACGCAAAGACTGCTCCGCTTTCGCGCGCTCATCGGCCTGCTTCTCGGTTGTGCGCAACTGCGCGCGCAGCGCAGCGTATAGCAGGAGCGCAGTGACGGCAACGAAGGCCCACCCTTTGCAGGTTGAGAGCCTTCCGATCGTGGCGGCATCAGGGACTAGGGCAACGAGGATCCGATCGGAGAGCAGTACCCAGACCGCGGCGAAGAACGCGTAAAGTATGCTGATTCGCAGGGCCACGCGCACATGCCTACCTTGCATGAGACCTCCCGGAGCGAAGGCTGTGCAGGCCGGGACGGCTTCCGATCCATCGTAATGTTCGCGCAAATGGCATGGCTAACATCCGGTTGAGATCCCGTGCCCTTATACTGAATGGGCTTCAGGACGGTTAAGGATCGGCCCGAGTTTCCTCCCCTGGCCATCGCCGGAAGAACGACTTCTATTCCCAACAGCATTATCGGCAGAATCTCAAGAAATGTAAGGCCTGCCCGTTAAGGGACTATCGGAGCAAAGGGCGCAGGTGCCTTCCGTATTGTCGTGTTGTTTTTGGGTTCTGAAGACGATAGGGGCGCTCAAGACCCGAGGTTGATACTGAACTTACCTATAGCGGGTGTGAGGATCAGACTGCCATCATCTGGTCAGCCCTGCGATTCTCCCGGCCAATTTCTCCATGATGGCCGGGAATTGACGATAGGGATCGGTTCTGCCGAATCGTACCATCAGCAGGTGTTGGTCCGGCATGATATAGATGTACTTACCGTGATTCCCCGCGGCGAAGAAATGATGCTTATCCTTGAGCCGGGCGTTCACCCACCAGAAGCACTGATAGAGGGGCGCCTACGCCTCGATGCCGTACTTCTTCTTCAGGAATTCCAGGCCTGTCATGGGATAGAGGGCGTAGATGAGGATATCCTCCATCTTGTCCGATATGCCCTTCAGCGCCTCACGCGCCTTGGGAAGCTCGGGAGCGATCACGTCTCCCGGACGCGCGTCTATGGGCGTCTCCCCTTTTTCGTAGCCTTTCAGGGCCTTCTTCCTCACCTCTTCGTTCACCGGCGCGGAGGGACGGCCGTAGAGGCCGTAGAAATAGTCCTTCACCTCTTTCGTGGTCACCTTGTATCTGCCCATGATCACGTTCATCACCGCCTGAACTCCCACTATCTGGCTCGTCGGCGTCACGAGGGGCGGGTACCCCATGTCCGCCCTCGTCCTCGGGATCTCCTCGTACACCTCGTTGATCCGGTGGAGCGCCTTGGCCTGCTTGAGCTGGCTCACGAGGTTGCTGATCATGCCGCCAGGTATCTGGTGCATGAGCACGCCGATATCGATTGCCGAGAACTTCGTCGTGTCGGCGAACTGCATATACTTCTCCACGATGCTTTCAAGGTATTCGTTGATCTCGGGGAATTTCGTCAGATCGAGGCCGGTGTCCCTGTCGGTGCCGAGGAGGGTCACGATGAAGGGCTCGACCGCCGGGTGGGAGCTTCTGAGCGCGAAAGGCGCCACACACGTGTCGATGCCGTCGGCGCCTGCCTCTATCGCCTTGAGACAGGCCATGGAAGCCATGCCGCTCGTGTAGTGCGTATGGAGATGGACAGGGATCTTGAGGTTGGCCTTGAGGGCGGAGATGAGATCGTACGCGTCATAGGGCGATATGATGCCTGCCATGTCCTTAATGCAGAAGGAATCGGCCCCCATGTCCTCCAGTATCTTGGCCTTGGACAGGTAGTAATCGAGGGTGAAGATGGGGCCGCCCATGCGCCTTTCGGTGAGGGCGTAGGAGAGGGTGCCCTGAATGTGCTTCCCCGCCTTCTTGATCGCCTTGTACGCCGTTATGAAGTTGCGCTCGTCGTTGAGGGCATCGAATACGCGAAAGATGTCGATCCCGACCTCGGCGGACTTCTCGACAAAGGCCTCCACCACGTCGTCGGCGTAGTGGCGGTATCCGACGAGGTTCTGCCCGCGCAGGAGCATCTGGAACTTCGTCTTCGGCATCTTGGACTTGAGGATGCGCACCCTTTCCCAAGGGTCCTCGTTGAGGAAACGGGTCGTCACATCGAAGGTAGCCCCGCCCCATACTTCCATGGAATAAAAGCCGATATTGTCCAATTTCTCCGCTATGGGAAGCATATCGGCCGTGGTCATCCTCGTGGCAAACAGCGATTGGTGTCCGTCTCTCAATGTCAGATCAGTAATCCATACGGGATTTTTGCTCATGTCGCTCTCCTTTTTCGCTTCGTGAAGTCTTCCTATTGGAATTACACGTTGTACACCAATTCGCATCCCCGCGCAAGGGACAAATGCGTCTTCTACACAGAGTTCTCTTCGAGGAACCGGCGTATGGACCGATCGTACGTCTTCTCGCCTTCTTTCGAGAAAAAGCACCCCGGCAACTGCTTCTTGGTCCGGTGATAGGCAACGCACTCGCAGCACTTGCCCCTTCTTTCACAAGGGTAGGTACAGGCGCAGGCCTCCATGTTCTTTTGCACGATGCATTCCATCTTTTGTACTCCCTTTTAGCTTTACTCTCTTACGAGCGTCTTCGACCCCTCGGGCATAACATGGCAGAGAATTTCTTTGCCTCGATCAAGGGTGGAGAGGGCCTCGTCGAGGGTCCGCCTGGGCGTCATGCCCATCTTCCTCACGTCGGCCTCAGGCAAGTCCGAGACGAGCACGATATTGAACGCTTCCGCCTTGATGCGGGTGGAATAGGCGGTCTGGGCATAGACCTTGTCGGCCTCTCTCACCGCAGGCTCCATGGCCTCGATGGAAGGATAGTCGAACCAGGGCAAGAAATAAGGGTTGCCTATGCCGTCCGCGCATTGGCCGAGGAGGATGATGGTCGCCCCTTTCTTGGCAGCGTGTTTCGCGTGCTCCAGAGCCTTGTGGGTCTGGATGAAATCTATGTCCTTGGGATAGCCGCCCACGCTCACGACGACCACATCAGCCTTTTCCGCCACGGTGGTCGAGAAATGTTCGTTGTACCAGGCGCAGCCCATCTCATGGGACTGCCTGATGTCTCCCGAGAAAATGTTGAGGAGGTTCTTTTTGTCGTCGAAGATTGTATTGATGAGAAAGAGGGGCCGATCGATGAGGGCGATGCCCTCCATGATGGCCTCGTGCATGGGGTTGCCTTCGAGGATGCCTGTCTGGGCCCGTTCGTGTTTCCCCGGCCCGGTCCGGTTGAAGACCCTCTTGTGCGTATCGAGGATGGTCTGGTACCCGGCTATCCCGGGGATGATGCACTTCCTTCCCCCTCCGAACCCGGCAAGATAGTGGAAACTGACGGCTCCCGTCACGATTGTCACGTCCGCTTCGAGGAGGAGCGAGTTGATCGACACGGAGAGGCCTGAAGGGGTGGTGCCTATTGAAGAGAGACCTTTTTCGTCGAAGCAGTCATGGTCGATGCAGGGAAATGCCTCGTAGACTCCGTCCGAGACGAGGCCCCTCCTCTCGCTCTCCGTCTGCTTCCGGTGGTTTCCCAGGGCGAAGAGCACCCTCGTCCGGGCCGCACGTCCCAGGAACTCCCTCTGAATAATGGGAAGGACCCGTTCTGCCCCCGTGTATCTCGTGACATCCGATACGATGACGAGCACGTCTGCGCCCACAAGCTGCCCGCCGAGGGGCGGAAGCCCACAAGGGTCCGTGAGAGACGAAAGGAGCGTCTCTTCGAGCGGCCGCGGCCCGGGATGCCCATGGTCAATGAAAGATATCTGCCAGGAAGAAGGCACTTCAAAGGGCATGACGCCCCTTCCGTACTTGAGCTCGAGTCTCATCTTACACTATAGAATACGTCCTTGCCGCCGAATATGGCGACATCCCCAAGCTCCTCCTCGATCCTCAGGAGTTGGTTGTACTTGGCAATCCTCTCGCTCCTCGAGGCGGAGCCGGTCTTTATCTGGCCGGAGTTGGTGGCAACCGCCAGATCTGCGATAAAAGCGTCCTCTGTCTCGCCCGATCTGTGGGAGATGACGCACGTATATCCTGCCCTTTTTGCGATCTCGATGGTGGTGAGCGTCTCGGTCACAGTCCCTATCTGGTTGAGCTTGATGAGCACGCTGTTCGCGACGGACTTCCTGATGCCTTCCATGAGTATCTTGGGATTGGTAACGAAGATGTCGTCGCCCACTATCTGTATCCTTCCCCCGCACCTGGCCGTGAAGAGCGCCCACCCCTCCCAGTCATTCTGGGAAAAGCCATCCTCTATGGAGACGATGGGATAGTCGTTGATGAGCGACTCATAGAAGGCGACCATCGCTTCCGCGTTGAAGGTCCCTCCCTCCAGCTTGTATTTGTTGTCCTCGTACAACTCGCTCGCAGCCACGTCGATGGCGAGGGCAACGTCATCTTTGGGCTTGTATCCGGCCTTTTCTATGGCAAGCATGAGCATATCGATCGCCTGCCTCGTCGAGGAGATCTGGGGCGCAAACCCCCCCTCGTCACCCACACCCGATGCGAGGCCTTTCTCCTTGAGAACACCCTTCAACACGTGAAAGACCTCGACCCCCATGCGGAGCGATTCCCTGAAGGAATCAGCCCCTACGGGCACGATCATGAACTCCTGCACATCGAGAGGATTCTGGGCGTGGGCGCCGCCGTTGATGACGTTCATCATAGGTACGGGCAGCTCGCGAGCGCGGACCCCTCCAAGATAGCGATAGAGGGGAAGGTCCTGGAATTCGGCCGCTGCCCGCGCCACGGCCATGGAGACCGCAAGGATGGCGTTCGCCCCGAGCTTGCTCTTGTTGTCCGTCCCGTCAAGGTCTATCATGATGTTGTCGATGAGCGACTGATCGACGACATCGAGGCCCTCCACCTTAGGGGCGATCACTTCATTCACGTTGTTGACCGCATTCAATACCCCTTTGCCCTGGAAACGGCTCTGGTCGCCATCCCTCAATTCAAGGGCCTCCCGCTCACCGGTGGACGCCCCGGAGGGCACTATGGCGCGGCCCACCACGCCGCTCTCAAGCACCACTTCCGCTTCCACTGTCGGATTCCCCCTGCTGTCAAAAACTTCCCGAGCAAAAACTTCGTATATGGTCGACATGGAAACCTCCTCAATGGGATGTTTTTGGGTCTCGCGGTTCCTCGTGACGATTGTGTGAGGATAGCACAGCGGACGGACTAGGGTCAACCTTTTGGGTCGGATTGGGGCCATCCCGGAAGAATTGCACGAGGGCTTACCCTAAAGGTGAGGGCTCCGGATAGAATGGGAACCATGGGAGAGGGACTTCGGGGTCGTGTGTCTATAGCGACCAGATAATTTCAAATGACCCCTCTTTTGTCGTATAATAGTTGCCCAAGTCAATTCACAAAGCAAAGAGACGCCGGTGGACAAAAGGCAAAAGGAGGAACTATGAGATCGGACAGGATGAAAAAGGGGATCGAAAGGGCACCGCACCGCTCGCTTTTCAGTGCGGTCGGCATGCTCCCGGAAGAGCTGGAGCGGCCCATCATCGGGATAGCCAATTCAGCCTCCGAGCTGATCCCCGGTCATATCCATCTCCACACGATCGCCCAGGCCGTGAAGGACGGCGTGCGCCTCGCCGGCGGCACCCCTTTTGAGTTCTCAACCATCGGCATCTGCGACGGCATAGCCATGAACCATGAAGGCATGAAATACTCCCTCGGATCAAGGGAGCTGATCGCAGATTCCGTGGAGGTGATGGGCAAGGCCTATCCTTTTGACGGCCTCGTGCTCATACCCAACTGCGACAAGATCATCCCGGGCATGATGATGGCTTCCTTGAGGCTCAACATTCCGACCGTCCTCGTGAGCGGCGGACCCATGCTCGCGGGCAGGCTGAAAGGCCGCGCGCTGGACCTCAACTCTGTCTTCGAAGGGGTGGGGAAAGTCACGGCAGGCTCCATGACCGAAGAGGAGCTGGAGGAGCTGGAGGGATGCGCCTGCCCCGGCGCCGGCTCGTGCGCCGGCATGTTCACCGCCAATTCCATGAACTGCCTGAGCGAGGCCCTCGGCATAGGTCTGCGCGGAAACGGCACCATTCCCGCGGTCCACGCGAACCGCATGCGGCTGGCAAAGAGGGCGGGCATTGCCGTGGTTTCCCTCGTCGAGCAAGATCTCCTGCCGCGGCAGATCATGACCCTCGATGCGTTCAAGAACGCCATCACCGTCGACATGGCCTTCGGCGGCTCGTCCAACACGACCCTCCACCTGCCCGCCATCGCGCACGAGGCGGGAATCGATCTTCCCCTCACTCTTTTCGACGAAATCTCCGAACGGACCCCCCACATCTGTTCAATGAGCCCCTCAGGCCCCCACCACTTGGAGGACCTGGATGAGGCCGGCGGGGTCTATGGGATCATGAAGGAACTGTCCAAGAAGGGCCTCATTGACGGAAGCTGCGAGACCGCGGAAGGAAAGAAGATATGGGAGCTGCTCGAGCCGGCCCGCGTCGAGGACCGGACCGTGATAAGACCGCTCGACAACCCGTACCATGCGAGGGGCGGCCTCGCCGTGCTCCGGGGCAGCCTCGCCCCGGACGGCGCTGTCCTCAAGATCGCAGGCGTCGCGGACAATCTCCGCAGGTTCACAGGCCAGGCCCGCACATTCGACAGCGAAGAGGAGACCATGGAGGCCATCATGGAAGGCAAGGTGAAGGCGGGAGACGTGGTCGTGGTCCGCTACGAAGGGCCGAAGGGCGGACCGGGCATGCGGGAGATGCTCACCCCCACCAGCGTCCTGTGCGGCAAGGGTCTCGACGAGGAGTGCGCTCTCATCACCGACGGCAGGTTTTCCGGCGCCACCAGGGGTCTCTGTATCGGCCATATCTCTCCTGAAGCTGCCGAGGGAGGACCTATCGGCCTCATCAGGGATGGGGATACGATCGAGATCGACCTCGACAGGAAATCGATAGACCTCCTCGTGGCCCCTGACGAGATGGCAAAGAGACGGAAGGAATGGAAAAGGCCTGAGCCCAATATCAAGGTAGGATACATGGCCCGCTATGCGGGCATGGTGACCGGTGCCGCTAGTGGCGCCATCTTCAAGCCGGTCGAAGGGTGCACAGAGTAGCCGGCACCCTTCGTCGGGAGCGATGCAAACGCAATGCCCCCAACCGATCCGAGGATCTGGGAAGGCTCGTCAAGCCATGGTTTCGTCTGCGTAGCAGTAGCGCCAGTCCTCTCCCGGCTCGGCCGACCTGATCACCTCATGGCCGGTCTTTCGGTAGTGGCCGGTGGCATGCTTGCCGATCGACGAGTCACAGCAGCCCACGTGGCCGCACACGAGGCATTTGCGCAGGTGCACCCACGACTGGCCTATCTTCAGGCATTCCTCGCACCCTTTCGTGCGGGCTACAGGCTCAGGGCTGGGAACGCTCTCCATGTGTTTGCATTCAGGCATAGGTTCATCCTCTCATTCTTCGAAGATCGCACATTCGCCTTCGCCGACTAGCCCTCATCATCAGCGACGGGGCGCGGGCGGAGGCTTCCGGTAGGTGAACGCCTCCCCATCCCACCCGCCGAGGGTGGTCGCGACACCATACACCCCTTCGAGGAAGGCAAGGATCGCCCCACGGGGATCGGCGCTTCTCCGGACCGCATCGTAGGGCATCACCCACTCACCCATCGCCTCTACCCAGCCCGCGTGCTCCGGCTCTATGGGGGCGCTTTCACAGCCATCGGGCCGCGGCACGAGGTAGCCGTAGAAACCGGGAACCGGGTTGTTATCGTCGCCGGGCCAGAACCCCGCGTTCAGATGCTCGGCGTCGAGGTCGTAGCGCATGATGTAGCCGCGATCGTCGGGCGCTCTTAAGTGCTTCCCCGTGAAAAGGAGTAGCGCGAAGTCGAAGCCGCCCCACCAGAACTGAATGCCGCTGCGGCCGAAGAACCCGGAGCGGAATTCCTGAAAGACGGAGTTGATCGAGGCAAGGACCCCCAAGAAGCGTTGAGCCTCTTCGGCGACGATCGTACAGTAGCTGCGCATCTCCGAGAATTGCGTCGTGTCAGGGACCTCCTGGGGCTTCTCCCAGATGTCGATGTCGAGATCAAGGCGGGCAAGAGCCTTCTGGAAACCCGACCAGATGTCGGCGACGCACGCGCTGCTGCCGAGCGGCACGTCCGCTTTGCGACCGTCGCTCACCCGGATCCAGATGTCGTTCTCGTAAAGATCGACGCCCATCGATACGACGTCGTTGCCGTACGGCATGCCGCCTGTGGTGAATCCTGAGGCTGTGAGAAAGAGGCACGTATGGAGCCATTCGGGCTGGGGCGGCGCCAGGGCCAGCCTTGCCTTGCCGATCATCTGCGCGCACATGTGAAGCGTCTTCTTCGTGGGCATCCAGGCCTCGTACGAAAGGGCAGGCCACGCCTCGCGGCTCATCACGCCTCCTTTGAATCCAAGCTGTTAACCACATTATAAGGGTACACCAAAGACTTTGCCATGGCCCCTCTTCCCCCCCTTCCCCCCTTGGTTTCTCCCCTTCGGCGCCCCTATCACCCCCTTCGTCGCCAAACCGTTCCCTCTCTGCACACGGCGCCGTAAACTGAGACTATCACATAGGGGACAAGGAGGTTACCATGATGAGACTTCTATCTTGCAGGCATGCTTGGCTCCACGCGGCTTGGCTGTCCCTCCTCTTCCTGCTCTTGCTCTCTCCTGGGCCGTCCCGCTCGCAGGCGGGAATAGAGACCATGGACCTGAAGGCGCTCGAGCAGCAGGCCGAACAACTGGAGGCGCGGGTTAACAAAAACGCGGCCGACTACGCCACTCTGAGGGAACTCGCCCTGGTGTACCACTATATGGCCCTCAAGGACTCGAAGGCTTACGCAAAGAAGGCCGTCCAGCGCCTCGACGAGGCCTTCCGAAAAAAGCCGGATGACAACGTCGTGCTCTGTTACCTCGGTAATGCGTACGTGCTGTCCGCCAAGGACGGGGGAGATCAGGCTGACCGGGCGGCAAACGTGAACCGGGGCTTCGAGTACATGGATAAGGCCGTGCGCAGGGCTCCTGACGATGTTACCGTGAGGCTCACCAGGGGCATGAGCGCAAAAGCCTCGCCCAAGTTCCTTGGCAGAAGGCCGGTCGCATACGAGGATTTCGAATACCTGGCAGACCTCATCGACAAGGGCCTGAAGCTCCCGCAGTCAATGAAGGCCGTCGTTTACTCGCAGCTCGCCGACCTGTACAGAGAGGATGGAGACAACGCGCGGGCCCAAAAATACGCAGGCCTGGCCGAGAAGGCCAAGAGGAGCGAATGACATGGCACTCATAGAAATGACGAACATAAGAAAAGATTACCACTTGGGGGAGACCGTGGTGCACGCCCTGCGCGGGGTGGACCTGCAGATAGACGGCTCGGAGTTTATCGCCGTATGGGGTCCCTCCGGCTCGGGCAAGACGACCCTCTTGAACCTCGTGGGGGCCATAGATGAGCCCACGGAAGGGGACCTTTTCATCAACGGCATTGATATCCGCACCCTTTCGGACAACAGGCGGAGCGAGTTTCGCGGAAGGACGGTCGGCTTCATATTCCAGGGATTCAATCTGGTCCCCGTCCTCTCTGCCCTGGAGAACGTGATGCTGCCGCTCCAGATCAAGGGGGCTTCCGACAGGGAGGCGCGGAAGAAGGCCTTATCCCGCCTCGAGGAAGTGGGCCTCGGAGAGTTCGTCCATCACCGCCCCTTCAAGATGTCAGGGGGCCAGCAGCAGAGGGTGGCCATCGCCAGGGCCCTGGCCAACGAGCCTTCCCTGGTCATTGCCGACGAGCCCACGGCCAATCTCGATTCGGAGACCGCGCGAATGATCATCGACCTCATGCGGGCGCTCAACGAAAAGGACGGCATCACCTTTCTCTTTTCTACTCACGATCAGCGCCTCCTCGACCGGGTAAGCCGCCTGGTGCGCCTGGAGGATGGACGGATCGTCAATGGAGGTACGCGGTCATGAAGAAATGGACGAAGCTCGCTTTGCGGAATATCCTTCGGAACAAACGGCGTTCCCTCGTAACCCTCCTCGCCATCGGCGTCGGCTTCGCCGCTATCACCCTCTTTCACGGCTATGTGGCCCATACTTACTGGGGCTTGAGGCAGTCGGCCGTCCAGGGCGAGGGTCTGGGCCATCTCACCATCTACAAGGCAGGCTGGCTCGACAAAGGGAAGCTCGACCCGGAACGGTACATGTTCTCTCAAGAGGAGATCGGGAAGGTAACGAAGCTCGTGGAGGAGGAGCACGACGTGATCCTGGCCACCCCCCAGATCCAGGTCAACGGCCTCATTTCCAACGGGACCGTCTCCACCATCTTCATGGCCCAGGGCGTCGTCCCCAAGGACGACAGGACCATCAAAGGCACATGGGGGGCCTTCAGGCCGATCAACGGAGAGCCCCTTTCGGACAAGTTGACCTATGGGGTCGAGGTCGCGCAGGACCTGGCAAAATACCTGAACCTTAGTCCCGGCAAGGACGGGGTGGTCATGGTCTCCACCTTGGGAGGGCAGATGAACGCCATGGACATGCAGGTGTCGGGCGTGTACGATTCAGGATCGGACGCCACAAACGACAAGTATCTGCGCTTTACCTTCGATTTCGCCCAGTCCCTCTATGACACGAAGATGGCGGAGAAGATCGTGGTGCTCCTCGACGATTATCAAAAAACGGAATCGATGCGCACCGTCCTCACGACAAAGCTCGCGAACGCGGGCATTCCGTGCGAGATCAAAACCTGGAACGAGCTGTCCCTCTTCTATTCGAAGGTGAAAGGCATGTTCGGCATGATCTTCCTCTTCATATTCTGCATCGTCCTCGTCATCGTCATCATGAGCACGGTGAACACCATGGGTATGGCGGTGCTGGAGAGGAC
>Ga0326728_10017869_pt1 | contig 14098 bp, 6 predicted proteins | sample MB3enrmetagenome_FD_207602 | JGI IMG/M metagenome (GOLD analysis project Ga0326728, IMG submission 207602) | Lab enriched peat soil microbial communities from McLean, Ithaca, NY, United States - MB31MN | ecosystem: Environmental > Terrestrial > Soil > Wetlands > Peat | place: USA: New York...
AGCCTGTAATCGGCTCAAGACTATGTCGAGTACTGTCCGGGGCCTTCCCAGTGGCGACCTGAATTCTCGGGGTTAAATTCACAAGGGTTCTCAATTACTCGACATAGTCAGGAAGGGCACATAGTGGTGGAAAATGTGGGTTGCGAGCGAGCCGGTGGCGTGTATACTGCTGTGGCTCTGGATGCCAAAATGGATGAATCAGGACGGACGACAGTGGGTCAAGAATCTAGGGGGGGTAGCTTATGAAAAAGACCATTCTCTCGCTCATCGCGTTCTTTCTTTTGGCCCTGGCCCCGGCGCGGGCCTTGGAGAACGGTTTGGCGCGGACTCCGCCTATGGGCTGGAATAGTTGGAACAAGTTCGGCTGCAACGTAAGCGAGAAGCTTATCAAGGAAATGGCGGACGCCGTAGTCACGAGCGGAATGAAGGATGCCGGCTATCAGTACGTGGTGATCGACGACTGTTGGCAGGTCAGCCGGGATGGAGAGGGGAACATTGTTCCTGACCCGCAGCGTTTTCCTGCCGGGATGAAGGCGGTGGCGGACTACATTCATGCCAAGGGTCTGAAGTTTGGAATTTACTCCGACGCGGGCACGGGGACGTGCCAGGACCGTCCCGGCAGCCGCGGCTACGAGTTTCAGGACGCCCGCCAATACGCCGCCTGGGGGGTGGATTATCTCAAATACGACTGGTGCAATCACAGTACGCAGGAGGTGAAGTCCTCCTACTCGATCATGCGTGACGCCTTGAAGGCTTCGGGCCGCCCCATCGTCTTCAGCCTCTGCGAGTGGGGTGTGGAGACCCCTTCGAAGTGGGCTGCGGACATCGGCAACCTCTGGCGTACGACGGAAGATATTACGGATTGCTGGAGTTGCACCGGTCAGTCGCTTGGCGTGATGCAGATTCTCGACGCGGAAGTGGACCTGTATCGGTACGCCGGTCCGGGCCACTGGAACGATCCCGACATGCTGGAGGTGGGCAATCCCGGGCTTACCGTTGAAGAGAGTCGCGCGCACTTCAGCCTCTGGTGCATGCTGGCGGCGCCCCTGATAGCTGGAAACGATTTGCGCAACATGCCCGCGGAGATCCGCGAAATCCTGACCAACAAGGAAGTGATCGCCGTTGACCAGGATCCGCTCGGCCATCAGGCGGTGAAGGATCGTGATTACGGCGGGTTGGAAATTTGGACCAAGGAGTTGAGCGGCCACAGCACGGCCTGCGCAGTGCTGAATCGCGGTGACAAGCCGAAGGAAGTCTCGGAATACCTTGGCACGGGGATAAAGGTTCGCGACCTTTGGAAACACGCGGATATCACGCTGGCCGAGGGTGGGTACTTCCGCGCGACCCTTGCGCCGCACAGTTTGGTCTTGTTGAAGGTCATCGGCGAGTAGTTGGCCCGGCGTGCCGGGCTCACGCGGTTCGCGCCCCGACCAGCCATTGGTCGCAGGTGCTGTAAGTGCAGCTACCTAGGCCATATTCGGAACCGCGGCTCGGGAGAGGTATTTCCCAATCCGGCGCCCTGGCACTGTGGTGTTCCCGACCTGCCAGCCACGCGCCGGCCACTGGCTTTTTCCGCCCCATAGAGCCACGGGTCCCGAAGGCAATCGCGAACTCGCCCGCGCTCTCTTTTTGCCAAGCGCTCTCAATGCGATATACTTCCGCACACACTTTTGCAGGAGGTTCTCGATGCCTCGTTTCATCCTGAGCGTAATCACGTGCCTGATGGCCGTCTTGTTGATGGCCCACGCGGCAGATCCAGTACCGGCCGCTGCGCACCCCGCGGGTGCCGCCAACGCCGCGCTGGGCGCGGCCGATTCCCCCGCCCCCCTCGATGGGTTTTCCGCCGACTCCGCGCGCACTGAGCGTGATTGGGAGAGCAAATTCCGCGTCCTCCCCAGCCCCGCCAACCTGCGCAGCTACATGCAACGAATCTCTGCGCGCCCCCACCACGTGGGCACGGATTATGACCGCGCCAACGCCGAGTGGATTCTCTCGCTGTTCCAGCAGTGGGGTTGGGACGCGCACCTCGAGAACTTTTATGTCCTCTTCCCCACACCCAAGGAGCGCTTGGTGGAACTGGTTGCCCCCACGCATTTCAAGGCGGTATTGGAGGAACCCACGGTGGAGAGCGATCCGACCTCGGACCAGCATGCCGAGCAACTCCCCACTTACAATGCCTACTCGGTTGATGGCGACGTTACCGCGCCGCTCGTCTACGTCAACTACGGCATTCCCGAGGACTACGAGCAATTGGAGCGCCTGGGCGTATCCGTGAAGGGGGCGATTGTGATTTCGCGTTATGGCGCGTCGTGGCGCGGCATCAAGCCCAAGGTGGCGGCTGAGCACGGCGCCGTCGGCTGCATCATCTATTCCGACCCGCATGAGGACGGCTACTTCCGCGGCGACGTTTTCCCCGGCGGCGCCTGGCGCCCGCTCCAGGGCGTGCAGCGCGGCAGTGTGATGGACATGGTGCTTTACCCCGGCGACCCCCTTACGCCCGGCGTGGGCGCTACCAAAGACGCCAAGCGCCTGCCGCTGGCGGAAGCCAAGACCCTTACCAAGATTCCCACCCTGCCCATTTCTTACGGCGACGCGCAACCGCTGCTTGCCGCCTTGCGTGGACCCGTGGCTCCGGAAGCCTGGCGCGGCTCCCTCGCCCTCACCTATCACGTCGGCCCCGGCCCCGCCCAAGTGCATTTGAAAGTGAAAGCCAATTGGGACACCAAAACCCTCAATGATGTCGTCGCCCGGATTCCCGGCGCCACTTCCCCCGACGAATGGATTGTGCGCGGCAATCACCAGGATGCCTGGGTGAATGGCGCCGAAGATCCCGTCTCCGCACTCGTGGATGAGATGGAAGAAGCGCGGTCGATGGGCGAACTCCTGAAGCAAGGCTGGAAGCCGCGCCGCACCATCATTTATTGCGTGTGGGACGGCGAGGAAGAAGGACTGCTCGGGTCCACGGAGTGGGGCGAGACGCATGCCGACGAGCTCCGCCAGCACGCTGCGGTTTACATCAACTCCGACTCCAATGGCCGTGGCTACCTCGGGGTCGGCGGCTCGCACACGCTGGAAAAGTTCATGAACGGGGTGGCGCGCGACATCGAGGATCCGGAAACGAACATCTCCGTTTGGAAACGCCACGAGCTTAACTTGATTTCCCACGGCACGCCCGAGGAGCGCCAGGAAGCTCGTAACCGTCCCGACTGGCGCCTGGGCGCGCTGGGCTCGGGGTCGGACTTTACGGTCTTCGTCGATCATCTGGGCATCGCCTCGCTCAACCTCGGCTACGGTGGCGAAGACGGCGGCGGTATTTACCACTCAGTTTACGACGACTTCTACTGGTATACACATTTTGGCGATACCGACTTCCGGTACGGCCGGGCGCTGGCTCAAACCGCTGGCACCGCGGTGCTGCGCCTTGCCGACGCGGACCTGCTCCCCTTTGACTTTACGGATTTCGCCGATACCATCCACACGTACTCCGAGCAGTTGAAGAAGTTGCTGAAGGACAAGCAGGAATCCGTGCGCGAGCGCAACAAGGAAATCGACGAGGGCGTTTTCACTGCCACCCTCGACCCCCAGGAGCCGCTTGTCCCCCCCGCCAGGGAAGACCCGCCGCCTTACCTGAACTTTGCCCCGCTCGATAACGCTGTGGACGCGCTTACCCGCAGCGCGGCACGCTACCAGAAGGCGCTGGAAAAAGCCCAGGCCAATGGCGCGGACGCGCTGGCCCGCGCGTCGCTCCATCGGGTGAACCAGTTGCTGATCCAGAGTGAACGCCAACTCACCAGTCCCGATGGCCTCCCCGGCCGCCCGTGGTTCAAGCACCAAATTTACGCGCCGGGGTTCTATACCGGCTACGGCGTCAAAACCCTTCCCGCCGCCCGCGAGGCGATTGAACAGAAAAAGTGGAAAGAAGCCGACGCCGCCCTGGTGGATATCGGCAAAATCCTCGACTCCGAGTCGGCCTTGATTCTGAGCGCGACGGAAGAATTGGAGAAGGCCGCCAAGTGAAGGCCCCTTTGCGGGCAGCGCGGATGACACGGACAGAAGGACAGCCGACGCCGCCCCGTCACCTTGGCGCTCTTGAGCGCGCTGATTAGTTCGTCTTCGCCGCCAGCCAAGTGTGTGGGCATTCCACCCCGGGAAGTTCACGCATTCTGATTCCTGCCCTCGTGCGCCGTCAGAGTCCAATGAGGTTGAAAGGGCCCCCTCACCCGCCCTCCTCCGTCGGGCACCCTCTCCCCCGTGAAAAGGCTGTGATTTTGATTTCCATCCCTCTGCCTTTGGGAGAAGGGGGACCGCAAGACGGTGGGTGAGGTGTCTCTTCGTGGGTGACGCATAGCTCCGGAGGTATCCGAGACCCGGGACATTGACGGAGCCTTGACCCGACTCAGCGCTTTCTTGACCGCGAGCGGCCTTGTTGCTAGGTTAGAGCGTCTGGAACTTCGGATGGGTCGTGAGCATTGATGGCAACTCCTCCACGCCGACTCAAAGGCGCGTTGACGCGCCGGGACTTCCTAGGCGTCTGCGGCTCTGCATCCACACTGTTCCTCCCCGCGCCGTTGTCTGGGTTGGGCGCCGCTCCCTTCGCTCAGGAAGCTGCGACGCGGGCGGCCGCGGGGATGCCACCCTTCACCGATTATCGGATTCTTCCCCAATATCCGACCCGCTCCCCCCTCGAGGAATTGACCCGTAAAGCCCGCCAAAAGGTGGACGACTATCCCAGCGAAAAGTATGGGCGTGAGATTGAAGCCCTTTTCGCCCGCTGGGCGGTTGAGCTTCGGCGGAAGAAGGATGACTTCAGCGCTCTCGCGGCGTTCCTTTCGCCGCAGCTTACGGCTGCATCGCCCCGCCCCCCGGTGCTCGATACCCTCCGCAACGATTCGACACTCGCTGTCCGGCGAGCGCGGTTTTCCCGGGAGCTGCCACTGGGGCGAGACGCCTTTCTCGAGGAGTTCCGATCTTCAGTCGCTTCGATTGCAGAGTTACTCGTCGCCGAGTTCAAGGTTGCAGATTTGCTGGTCGGCTCGGCTTCTCCCCTGCGCGTCACGACCGAGATTCAATACACGCTCGTGGGCACAGGGCCGCGCCTGCACCGCTTCGAGAGAATCGGCGTGTGGAAAATCGATTGGGAGCAAGGCCCGGAAGGGAAATTGCGGGCAACGAAGTGGCAGCCTCTTTCGGAAATCCAGAGCCTCTCCTATCAACCGATTTATGTGGACATCACTTCGACCGCCCTGAAGGATGTCTCCTCTTACCGCACCCAAATGCTGCGCGGCACGGATTATTGGCGGACAGTGCTCGACGGGGCCACCGGAATCGACGTTTATGGGAACAACGGCATTGCGGCCGGTGATTACGATAATGATGGGTTCGACGATCTCTACATCTGCCAGCCGTCGGGGCTCCCCAACCGGCTCTACCGCAACCGCGGGGATGGAACTTTCGAGGACGTAACGGAAGCGGCCGGCGTGGGCGTCCTCGACAACACCCCTTGCGCACTCTTCGCGGACATCAATAACAACGGACACCAGGACCTGGTGGTCGTTACCGGCAACGGCCCGCTGCTCTTCCTCAATCAGGGAAACGGCAAGTTTGCGCTGAAGCCCGGGGCCTTTCGCTTCGCCCAACCCCCGCAGGGAACCTTCACCGGCGCGGCCTTCGGCGACTACGATCGCGATGGGCGCCTCGATATCTACTTCTGCTTGTATAGTTACTATAAGGGACTCGAGCAATACCACTTTCCGGTCCCTTACTTCGACGCGCGCAACGGCCCGCCCAACTTCCTTTTCCACAACGAGGGCGACGCGACCTTCCAGGATGTAACGGCGGCGACAGGTCTCAACCCCAACAACGACCGCTTCAGCTTCGATTGCACTTGGTGCGACTACGACAACGATGGATGGCCGGACCTGTACGTGGTGAACGATTTTGGCCGAAAGAATCTCTACCACAATAATCGCAACGGGACGTTCACGGATATTGCCGAGGAAGCAGGTGTCGTGGATGTTGGACCGGGAATGAGTTCCTGCTGGTTCGACTACGACAATGACCAGAACTTCGATCTCTATGTTTCGGACATGTGGGAAGCCTCTGGCATGCGACTGACGTCGCAGATGAGTTTTCTGGAACATATGCCTCCCAATGTGCGCGAGATGTTTCGTCACCACGCCAAAGGCAATTCCCTTTTCCACAACCTCGGAAACGGCCACTTTGAGGACCGCAGCGCCGCGGCGGGAATCGAGAAGGCGGGCTGGTCATGGTCCTGCTACGCCTGGGATTTCGCGCACGATGGCCGCTCGCACCTCTACGTTGCCAATGGCATGATTTCCGGCCCCAGCCACGATGACCTGGAGAGCTTCTTCTGGCAACAGGTGGTGTCGCAATCTCCGGCGGATGCTCATCCCACGCTCCCTTATGAACTCGGTTGGAACGCCATCAACGAACTCATCCGCTCCGACGGAACCTGGGCAGGCTATCAACGCAACGTGTTCTTCTACAACAACGGCGACGGCACTTTTTCCAACATCTCCGGCGCCGTGGGCTTGGATTTTCCGGACGACAGCCGGGCCTTTGCCCTCGCCGATTTCGATCATGACGGGCGGCTGGAGATCGCCCTGAAGAATCGAACAGGACCCCAGCTACGCATCCTGCGATGCGAAGCCACCGGCCTTGGCAACGCCCTGGCCCTCCGGCTGCGCGGGACGAAGAGCAACCGGGACGCGATTGGCGCCGTCGTCATCCTCCAGACTGCGGAGGGGCGGCAAATGAAAGTCCTGCAAGCCGGAACCGGCTTTCCTTCGCAACACAGCAAGGAAATTTTCTTCGGAATAGGCAAGGCCGTGTCGGCCAGCGCGGAAATTCGCTGGCCCAACGGCGGCGTGCAGCACCTAGAAGGGTTGCCGGCGAACCACCGCGTCGAGATTGAAGAAGGTGCGGAGGGATTCCAAGCGAAGGCGTTCGGTCGCCATCAGCCTCTATCGGTAGTCCCAGTTCCCCCGGCGGCCGTCACGCCGCCGGTCCACTGTGAAACCTGGCTGATCGATCCCATCCTGGCTCCCGATTTCGAACTGCCGGACGTCGCCGGGACGCCGCACCTTCTGTCGGCGCTGCGAGGAAAAACGGTGGCTCTGAATTTCTGGGCCACCTGGAGCCCGCCCAGCGTCGAAACCTTGCGGGCGCTTGACCATTCGCCCGCGTTGAGGAAGCCGGGAACTCTCGAGGTGCTGGCCCTCAATCTCGACAAAGCGCAAGATGCGGCGCAGGTCCGCGCCTTCGTCCGCACGAATTCACTGCGCCTGCCCATCCTTTTGGCCAACGACGAAGTAGCCGGCATTTACAACCTCGTTTACCACTTCATGTTTGACCGCCGGCGAAATCTCTGCTTGCCCACCACTTTTCTTATCGACCCCAAGGGATTCATCGTGAAGGTCTATCAGGGCCCCGTCGATGCCGAGCGCTTGAACGCGGACCGCGAGCGCATTCCGCAAACCTCTGAAGACAGGGGAAGGTTGGCGCTGCCGTTTCCCGGGAAGCTCTACCTGGGCGAGTTCCGGCGCAATCAGTTCACTTACGGGGCGGCCTATTCGCAGGCAGGATACTTCGACCAGGCGATTCGGGAATTCACTCTGGCGCTCGAAACCGATCCCACTTATGCCGAGGCGCATTACAACCTGGGAACGCTCTATTTGAAGCAAGGGAAGCCTGACGAGGCTCGTCGCCATCTTCTCCGCACCCTGGAGTTGCGCCCCGAGTATCCCGACGCGCTCAACAACCTCGGCTTGCTTGCGGCGCAGGCGGGCGAGAACGCCGAGGCCATCGGTTATTTTCAGCAGGCGATCCGCCAGCGCCCCGATTATGCCCTCGCTCTGTACAACCTGGGAAACGTCTATCGGCGCGAGCAGCGGTTCAGCGAGGCGAAACAGGCTTTAGAGCGCGCCGTGGCCCTGGCCCCCGACGATGCGGAGATGAATTACGGACTGGGGATGCTCTGCGCGCAAATGAACGATCTGGATGGCGCGCGCAAGTATTGGCAGGAGGCCCTGAAGCTGCGCCCGGACTACCCGGAGGCGCTCAATAATCTCGGCGTGCTCTTTTTGCGCCAGGGACGGACGGCCGAAGCCCAGGAAGAATTCCAGAGAGCCATTCGGGTGGCGCCCGATTTTGATCAGCCCCATCTGAACCTGGCTCAGCTTTACATAGGGCAGGGAGAGAAACCTCAGGCCCGCGAAGTTTTGCGCGAGTGGCTCGCCCGGCATCCCGACCATGCCGCGGCAAAAAGCCTGCTTGAACAGGCGGGCCAGTAGAAAGTGGATAAAACGCTAATAGACGCTAATGGGGGATAATTGTTGAAGGGAGGAAGGGACAAGATGACTGAAATTGCTGCCCGCTTGCCACGAGCGAAGCTTGTTTTGTCTCTCGCGCTACTGGTGGCGGGCTTGGCGCTTCCGCTCGCTTTAATCCCGGCCCAGACAGCTACCCACCCGCCCGCCGCAAAAAAGCCGCTGAGCGCCGCTGACGCCCACTTCGCTGCCGGACGGAACCTCCTAGCCCAGCACCGCCCCAAAGAGGCGGAAGCGGAAATCCGCGCGGGCCTGCTGCTGGCTCCCCAGAACCTCGAGGCTCTCAATCTGCTCGGCATCTCACTGGGCGAACAAAAAGATTTTGCCGGAGCGGAGAAAACATTTCAGCTCGCGCTGAATATCAACCCGCGCTCGCTGGAAGCCCACAACAATCTGGGCAACATTTACGTGATTCAGCAGAAGAACGACCTCGCAGAGCTTGAATTCCGCGCCACGCTGCGCTACGACCCGGCCAACCGCGACGCGAACTACAACCTGGGGCTGCTCCTGTTGGCCCGGAACGACCCGCGGGACGCCATCATTTACTTCAACCGAGTGCAGCCACAAAGCCCGGAGGTTCTCTTCAACCTGACTCAGGCGTATCTGGGCGCCGGGCAGAAGGAGAAGGGGCTGGCGCTCGCGCGGTCGCTCTCCGAGCAGGCGAAGAACGATGTTCGCGCGCACTTCACGCTCGGGCTGCTCCTGGCCAAACAAAGGCAGTACAGCGCCGCCAGCCATGAGTTCGAAATCGCCAACTCGCTCCAGCCCGGCACGTTCGAGATCCTCCACAACCTCGGCCAAGCCTACCTGAAAAAGGGGGACAAGGGAAAGGCCCTGGATGTTCTGGGTCAGGCTCTGAAGCTCTCCCCGAATTCCGTTGAGACGCTCTACCTCATCGCGCAGACCTACTCGGACGGGGGCAAAGACCTCGATGCCCTCGAGCTGCTCGTCAAAGCCCACAAGCTGGCTCCGGAGGATACCGATGTGATCTTCCTCATGGCCCGCCTGAGCATGAAGCAATCGTTCTTTGAAGACGCCATCCCGTTCCTGGAGGAGGGGCTCAAGGTTGTTCCCAACCGCCCAAAGCTGCTCGCGGCGCTCGGTGAATGTTACTACATGGCGGGGAAGGTGGATAAGGCCAAAGACACCTTCCAGACGCTCATCCAGGTTGACCCTTCCGCTCGCTCCTACGCTTTTATGGCTCTTTGCTACCGCAATCAGGGACAGTTTGACGAAGCGGTGAAATACCTGGAGCAGGGACTGAAGGCCGATCCTCACGATGTGTCGTGCCTGTACAATCTGGGCTACATCGCGGCACGGCAAGGGCAATACGAGCAAGGGGAGAAATGGCTCAAACAAGCCCTCGACGTGGACCCGAACTACGCCGAGGCCATTCTGGAATTGGCCAACTTGAAGATGCACCAGAAGAAATTTGCGGAAGCCGTACCCCTGTTGCGCAAGTGCACCCAATTGCAACCTCACCCCGCCCCAGTCTACTACCGGCTCCAGGCGGCCGAACGCGATCTCCACCAGACGGAAGCGGCGGATAGGGACCTGAAAATCTTCCAAACTCTTTCCCGCGACCCCACTCCTTTACCCTTCCCTTACCAGCATATTTTCGCTTATCTGGATCAGCGGGCGGGCCTTAGTCCCCAGCAGCAGACCCAGATTGATGTCGAGCAGTTGGAACGGGAGGTGAAAGGCGGTTCCGTTCGGCCCCAGAACCTTTATTTTCTTGCCGAAGCGTATTTGAAGCAGGGCAGGGTGGAAGACGCCAAACAGGTTATCACCCAGCTCGACCAGGTGAGTGAGGGTGATTTTCGCACCCTGGTGGGAGTGGGAGTGCTGCTGGCGCGTTACCACCTTTATTCCGAGGCCGTGGCGCACTTTCAGGAAGCTCTTAAATCCAATCCGGATTCGGACGACGCGTGGTATGACCTTGCCGATGCCTATTTCCGGAAACGTGATTATGCCAACGCCTTAACGGCAGCGCAGCGCGTCTCACCGCAAGGGCAAAAGGACACAAGCTATTTGGCCCTGCGCGCTGACATCCTTGCCCACCTCGGCCAATCCGACGAGGCGGCAAAGCTGCTGCGCCAGCAAATAGCCGCGAACCCCGATCAGGACCAAGCCTATCTCTCTCTGGCTCTCGTCTATCTGCGCTCGGGTGACACGTCGGGCGCGCGAGAGGCACTGCGACGGGGGCTCGAGCGGACTCCCGACTCTGGCCAGCTCCTCTGGGGCAGGGGGGTCTTGTCGGCGATGGAAGGGGACATCCCGAAAGCTGAGCAGGATCTGAAAGAATCGGTGGACCTGCTGCCGGGATGGCCCGGAGGTTACTCGGCGCTCGGAATCCTGTATTATCAGACGGGGCAAATCAGCAAAGCGCGGGAAACTTTGGAGCGGTTTAAGCAGAGCGGCCCGCGCGGCGCGCTCGATGTCCAACGGATCGAACAAGTCCTGTCCGCCGCAGGACCGGAGAGTGCCAGTGGCGCGGGGGTTCATGATATGACGCCCCAAGGTCGGCAACAATTCCTGCAAATCGCTTTGGCCCTCGCCGATCAGTCTCTTTAACCCCGCATTTCCGATATAAGCCTCGGCCACCAGATTCTTTGCCGGCGTGCTGCTTGCTTTGCAAGACGGCGAGTGGAGTGGTAAATTGGAGCTGGCAAAGATCACCGCCCAAGGGCCAGGGTCACTGGCGAGGGGACCATGCGTCAGGGATTCCCGAGGCGTCTTCCCCGCACGCTCGGAGGAGTTGTCCTGCTGATGGCGCTGGGATTCGTTAGTTCCCAGTCAGCTCAGATGCCGGCAAACAGGGAGGTGTCGGGACAGGTAGTGACCGAAGAAGACGCCGTCATTTCCTCTGGCGTAACGATTGTTGTCCAAGCGCGCGACGGCACGCCCATGCAGGAAGTACACGCTGATTCGCAGGGGCGGTTTGAGCTTCCGAATCTCTTCCGCCAGACCTATTCATTGATGATCAAAGCCCCGGGTTTCTTTCCCCTTCAATACTACTTGGACCTGAAGGATGGCGGCCTCGGACGGGTCACGCTGCGCATCGTGCTGACGCGCGCGCCGACGAGGAAGACGACCTCGCCCTTGCCTGCCTTGACGGACATGCGCGCGCCCCAAAACGCCCGCAAGTCATTTAAAAGTGCCGTCCAGGCCCTTCATGCCGACCGACTGGATGAGGCGCGCAAGAAATTCGAGAAGGCCGTCGCGGACTATCCCTGTTATGCCCGCGCGCTGACGGGGCTGGCTTCAATTCAGATTGCCGCCCGTGATTTTGACGGCGCGGCAGCGAACTTACATGAAGCTATTCGGTGCGATCCCGGATTTCCCGATCCCTTCACATCGCTCGGCAAACTTCTCAACAGCCAGAAGAGGTTTGGCGAGAGTGAAGAGATCCTTAAGCAGGGGTTGCGCCTTTCGCCGGAAGCCTGGCAATTGTATGACCAGCTCGCTACGGCGCATTACAGCGGGCGCCAATACGGCAAGGCCCAAGAAGAATGGTTGCGCGTTCTTGCCATTGATCCGGCGCCACCCGCCGAGGTACACGCCAAACTGGCGGCCGTTTACCTTCAGGGAGGCGCCCGCGACAAAGCTTACGCCGAGATGCAGGCCTACCTTCGGGCCGAGCCGGGGGGCCGCTTTGCTTCCACGTTCAAAGCCATGATGCCCAGCCTGGAACCGTCCGGGGCGCAACGAACGACCCCTCCCCAGCCCGAACAGCATGCGACTCCCAACCCTTGAATTCTGCGAACCAGCTTCACGTGCTTTCCCTTGAGTTTTTACGCAGCCTGTTCAAGCGCTCAAGCGCAGGTCGGCGCCGACCTGGGTGGGATTCTCGTCGCGGCTTTGCTGAGGAGGGACGCAAGTCGTGGAGGCTTTGACGATCAACTTCGCGGGAATCGAGTATTCCTTGCCCTGGGGTTCTGCGGCGGTCGACAATTCGTGGAGGGCGTCGGCAGCCATTCGACCTAGCCAGTCGCGATGGATGTCCACGGTGGTGATGGAAGGGGTAATGTATTCCGCCAGATGAGTGTTGTCAAAGCCCGTCACGGAAATATCTTCGGGCACGCGGAGGCCGGCCTGGGTGAAGCCTTTGATCAGGCCCACGGCAGTCAGATCATTGACGGCCACGACGGCAGTGGGCCGGGGGTTCAACTTCAGGATGGCGAGTGCCGCCGCCGTGCCGCCATCAAAGCGCAGGTTGCCCGTCAGGTTTGGGCCGGGGTCCAAGCCCCGAGCTTTCATGCACTCGACAAAGGCTTCGCGGCGCGCGATGTTCGACTTCAAACCCGGTCGCTGGCCAGCAAAAATCATTCGCCGGTGGCCAAGCTGGAACAGGTGCTCGACGACTTGCTGAACGCCCGAAGAATAATCGATGCGCATATTACTGACGTATTTCTGCACCGGGCCCAGGTCCAGAAAAGTGACGGCGATCCGTCTCCGGGCGATTTCGTGAATCAACGGCAGGCTGGCTTCCGAAGTCATCACGGCCACACCGCGAACATGCTGCTCCAGCATCTTTTCGGTCGCGCGCCGCATCAGGCTGGGGTCATAATTCGTATCACTGAGGATGACTTCGTAGCCGAGTTGCCGGGCGCGAGCCTCGAAGCTCTTGATGATCTCAGGAAAGAAAGGGTTCTCGATATCGGAGACGATCATGCCGAGGGTGCGGCTGCTTCTCCAGGCAAGGTTGCGCGCGTGAGCGTTGGGGAAGTAACCGAGGCGGCGCACAACCGAGAGGACTTGGCGACGTGTTTTCTGGCTCACTTGGCCGGTCTTGTTCAGAACGTGAGATACGGTAGCCGTGGATACCTTGGCCTCGCGAGCGACATCTCGGATAGTTAGAGCCATGAGAGAAGTCACAACCTCTGTCGAGAACGGTGTCTACGTAACCCAAACATACTACCTCTCTTGTTTTTAGACAATACGCAGCCCCCGAAAAACTCTAAAAGATGCCAAAAAAAGCTTGACAAGCCGGTTCAGCGCATGTTACACGTTAACCGTTTAACTGGATTTATTCTTCCTTGCGTCGGGTAGAGGATTAGGTAAGAATCGGGCAGAAGAGCGGCTGTGAAGCAGTCGGAGGTCAATCGCCCCTCGGTTCTTTTCCCAGTTCGCTGTTACGCTATGTGGCAGCTGAGGCCCGAGAATAGACTGTTGAGTGCGAAGCGTCGTTTCCGGGCCAAGCCGGCCAAACCTCAAATTTCATTATTTTGCAACTCTCCAGCCGCATCCCCATGCGACGGAGGACTAGGAGGATGAGTCGATGCAAAGACGCGGTTTTTCCCTGCGTGTTCTCTTACTGGCCTTGGCACTCCCCGCCTCTTTTCTTTTGACCAGTGTCCAGCTTCACGCTCAGGCGGACACGGGGTCCATTCAGGGGACCATCAAGGACCAAAGCGGTGCGGTGATTGCGGGCGCCAAAGTGACCCTGACGAATGAAGGGACCAACCTTTCCATCACCTTGAATTCCGGCGCTGACGGCAGCTACATTTTTTCGCCGGTCAGGATCGGCACTTACGCAGTGAGCGCCGAAACCCCGGGTTTCGCCAAAGCCGTTCAAACCCACATCACGCTGAATATTCAGCAGCAAATCGTGGCTGACCTGACGCTGAAGCCGGGCGCGGTGACCCAAACGATTGAGGTAACCGGCGCGCCTCCGGTCCTACAAACCCAAAACGCCTCGGTCGGTCAAGTCGTCGGCTCACAGGCTGTCAACAACTTACCGTTGAACG
>Ga0326728_10017870_pt1 | contig 14098 bp, 17 predicted proteins | sample MB3enrmetagenome_FD_207602 | JGI IMG/M metagenome (GOLD analysis project Ga0326728, IMG submission 207602) | Lab enriched peat soil microbial communities from McLean, Ithaca, NY, United States - MB31MN | ecosystem: Environmental > Terrestrial > Soil > Wetlands > Peat | place: USA: New York...
CGGTCAGCGTCTTGGGCACGCACCTGACGGAACTGGTACGGCGCTATGCCCAGGAGTTATTCTCCCGGGCGGATGCCAAGAAGTTCCTGGACCGCGTGGCCCTCGAACAGCCCAAGCTTGTCGAGGAGCTGGTTCCCAAACTTCTGCCGCTCGCCACCGTGCAACGGGTGTTGCAAAACCTGCTGCGCGAGCGCGTGGCGATTCGCGACGCGGTCACCATCGTGGAAGCTTTGAGCGAAGCCGCGGCCACCACCCGGAACCCCGTGCTGCTCACCGATTACGTCCGCCAGGCGCTGCGCCGGATCGTCGTGAAGCCGTACCTGGATCCGCAGGGCAATTTGCCCGCTTATCTCGTCGACCCCGCCATCGAGCAGATGGTGGAATCCTCCGTGCAGCACGGGGAGCAGAACAGCCATGCCACGCTCTCTCCGCCGGCCATTCGCGATCTGCTGCAGAAGGTGCACCACCTGGCCGGCAACCCCGAAACGCCGGTGGTCGCGATTGCCAGCTCGGGCTCGCGCTACTTCCTGCGCCAGATGGTCGAGCCGGCCGTACGGAACCTGTTCTTCATTTCGCATAACGAAGTTCCCATGGAAATCAAAATCATTTCGCTAGGAGTTATCCAATAGCATGTCCACAGTTCAGCCGCCCACGTTCGTCAAATCGTTCTTCGCCGAGTCGGTTCAAGCCGCCATGGAAAAGGCGCGGCTGGAGTTGGGACCAGACTCCTTGCTGCTCGATTCGCGCGAGGCCCCCCCGGAAGCGCGCCACCTGGGCGATTACGAGGCGGTCTTCGGAATTTGCCCCGAACCGCCGGCCGCACCGCCGCACGCCGCGGACAGCAGCGTGGAGGCGCTGCGGCAGGAGGTCGAGGAGATCCGCGATCTGCTGGGCCGCATGACTCCCTCGCAGCAGCGCGGATCCGGCTACGAAATCGAGCGAGCCCTGCTCGATGCGGGTGTTGAGCCGGTTTTGGCGCGCCAGATCCAGGACGCAGCCCGCCAGCGTCTCGCCCGGCGCTCGGTGCCAACCATCGCGCAGCCCCGGCCGCGCGGCAAATTCGACGATCGCAACCTGCTGCCCGACGCGGCCGAAGAAATCTCGTCGAGCTTCTCGGTGTGCCCCGAAATCGGGCGTTTCACCGCGCTGGTCGGACCGCCCGGATCCGGCAAAACCACCACGCTGGTGAAACTCGCGATCACGCAGGGTCTGGCCCGCGGACGCGCCGTTCGTCTGATCTCCGCCGACACGAGCCGAATCGGCGGAGCCGAGCATCTGCGCGCGTACGCGGCCATACTGGGAGTGCCGTTTCAGGCGGTGGACAGCACCGCCGCGCTGGCGCAGGCCCTCGATACGGCCTCCCCGTCCGCGCTGGTTCTGATCGACACCCCGGGTTACAGCGCCATCCTGCTGCAAGACCTGGGCGGTGATCTGGCGGCGTTCCTCAGCCGGCGTCAGGATATTGACACGCATCTCGTTTTGACGGCCTCGACGCGCCTGGAGGACCTCTACAATACCGCCGGGCTGTATGAGTCCTGCCGTCCCACCAAGCTGCTGTTCACCAAGGTGGATGAGACATCCTCTCTAGCTGCCGTGTTTTGTGTAGCCGTGCGCCAAAATAAGCCGGTATCGTTCCTGTGCGCGGGCCAGGCTGTCCCCGAAGATATTGAGCCCGCCACGAAAGAGAGGGTCGTCGATTCGTTGGTACGTCAATTGCCCTCTGTCGTCGAGGCAGCCATCGCTTAGTTGTTAGACAGACGTTCACATGGCCACCGGCACGTACGGATATCAACCGGTCCTCGACTCCGAAGCCGCTCTGACGCGGGAGGAGCTGGTACTCCAGCACCTTCCCCAAGTGCGGATGATCGCCAAGCGGATTCACGACCGGCTGCCGGATTACGTCAGCCTGGATGACCTGATCTCTTCGGGCGTAATCGGGCTGCTGGCGGCTATCGATAACTTCGACCCATCCCTCGACGTTCAGCTCAACACATACGCCGAACGCAGGATTCGCGGCGCCATCCTGGACGGCCTGCGGGAAACGGACTGGGCGCCCCGCGAGGTTCGCAAGAGATCGAGGCTTATTGAAGCGGCGATCCACCGGGCCAGCCAGCGCGCCGGGCGGGAAGCCACCGAAGAGGAGATCGCCGTCGAATTGGGGATCACCACGGAGCAATACCAGAGCTGGCTGATGGAGGTCCGCAGCGTGGAGCTGGCGCGACTGGAGTTCGCCGGAAGTGAGGAATCCTCCGGCAATCTTCTGAAGTTCATCGCGAGCGACGAAGAGTCTATTCCGTCCCATGTTGTGGAGCGCTCCGAATTGCAGCACATTCTGGCCCTGGCGATCGACCGGATGCCCAAGACCGAGCGCATCGTGTTGCAGCTCTATTACTACGAAGAATTGAACCTGCGTGAAATCGGGGAGGTTATGGGTCTCCATCTTTCCCGCGTCGCCCAGTTGCGCACGCAGGCCATTCTCCGGCTTCGCAGCCATCTGGAAAGAGTCTGGCTGTCCCAACCCAGGAGGAAGGGATGAATTCGCAAACCTTGGACGTGCTGCTGGATATCGAACTGCCGGTGACGGTGCGCTTCGGCTCCAAACAAATGACCTTCGGAGACATCATGACGCTAGGTGCCGGGTCGCTGGTGGAATTCGACCGTGCGCCGCAAGACCCGGTGGAGGTGGTCGTGAACGATCGCGTGGTAGCCCGAGGTGAAATCGTGATGGTGCAGGGGAACTACGCGGTCCGCATCACGGGGATCGCCAGCCAGCGCGAGCGGCTGGATACCGGTTCCGGCGGGAGCGCCGAAACCACGGGAGCGCTCTGATGCGGCTCGATTGGATTCTCAGCCCGATGGCGCAATACGCGCTTCTGGCGCTTGCCATGGCGGGATGCCTGGCGCTGTTCGTGTCGATGAAACGGGAGATCGCCCGTGTCCGCCGCTCTGTTAAAGCGAGCAACGACACGGCGGTTTCCTCCGCGGCAACCTTGGCCGCCGAACTGGCGGTCATCCGGAAAGACAGGGAGACTATAGAGCCTGTTTCGTTGACCGGGCAGGAATTGAATCTCACCCGCCGGGCGCAGGCCTTGCGTATGCGGCGGCGCGGCGAGACGCCGGCAACTATCGCTGCTGCGCTGAGGGTGCCCCGCAACGAAATCGATCTGCTTTTGAAAATCGAAGCGATGGCCCGCCAGGAAGGATCTGCGGCGGCCCTTGCCCCCAACAAGGCTACCAACGCGGCGTAGAGGCCCTCTCGATCGCTACGCGGAACACGCGGTCACAGAGTCGCCGAAGCTCCTCAGCTTCATAATCAGGGTGGTCCTTTTCAAGCCCAGCAGCTCCGCGGCCGCCGTCTTGTTACCGGCCGTCTTTTGCAGTGCGTCTTCCAGCATGGCCCTCTCGAAGTGGCTTACCGCCGCTTCGAAGTTCATGGCTCCCGACGGGAGGAACGCATGGGTGGCGGACTGCAGCGGGATGACCTTGATGGATGCGGCGGAGGCCAGACCGAAATCGCCGGCATGGAGAATTTCGCGCTCTCCGCTCATGGCGACGGCCATTTCCACGGCGTTCTCGAGTTGCCGCACGTTTCCCGGCCAGGAACAGGACCTCAGCCCGTCCATCGCGGCGGGTGTCACCTTTTTGACGGAGAGACCTTCCAACTGGCAGACCTTCTTCACGAAGTGGTCCACCAGCAGCGCAATATCGTTTTCGCGCCTGCGCAGCGGGGGCATTTCTAAAGGCACAACGTTCAAACGGTAATATAGATCTTCCCGAAACCGTCCTTGCCCCACGCGTTCCAGCAGGTTCACGTTGGTCGCCGCGATCACCCGTACATCCACTTTGATGCTTTCGGAGCTGCCCAAGCGCTGGATTTCCCGGTCCTGCAAGACCCTCAGCAGCTTGGCTTGCAGCTCGAGCGGCATATCGCCGATTTCGTCCAGGAATAGCGTCCCTTTATGCGCTTGCTCGAAACGCCCAATCCGGTTCTGAAAGGCTCCCGTGAATGCGCCTTTGACATGCCCAAACAGTTCGGCTTCCAGCAGATTCTCAGGAAGGGCGCTGCAATTGATGGCCACCATCGGCTGGCTAGCCCGGGGGCTGGCCTGATGAAGCGCGCGGGCGGCCATTTCCTTCCCGGTCCCCGTTTCCCCGCTGATCAGGACTGTGCAGCGGCGGCTGCCGATCAGGCGGATGGTTTCGACCACCGCCTGCATGGCGCGGCTCTCCCCCACCAGCAGGTTGCGCCACGGCTCGGCGGCCGACGAGCGTTCCAGCGTCCGCTTGCGTGCGCGCCATTCCTCCGTCGCGTTTTCCATGCAATCGGCAAGCCTCTCGAGACTATCGCGATATCCCAGGCAATAATAGGCGCCGGAGTGAATCAGCCGAACTGTCTCGGCGGCACACATTTCCGGATTCCAGAAAACCACCGGGAGCGCCGCGTCCGCTGCGCGCACGAGTTCGAGCGCGTCTACCGCACCGCCGCCAGGTACCTCTCCAACGATCAGAACACAGGCAAAATCCGCTCTCTGAAGAACGCCGGCCACCTCCGCCAAATTGTGAACCGTGGTCACATCAAAATTACAGAGAACACGGTTCCACGCGTCATCGGAGAAATCAGGAAGAGAAATACTGGGTGTAATCCGCAGCAACTTTTTCGATGACATGTTCGCTTCATTTTTGACGGCGTCCGCGCGCGATTCTATGCGGAATTTAGGTATGGCATCAGTATTATCCTTAGGTAGGCAACGTTAATCCACCTAATGCGGTATTGCGGTCCGGCCGTATTCGTGCAAATTTCGTAGACAAAGGATTCAGTACGTCTGGATGAGCATGCGAATCTATAACGATGGAGTTACGGGCACCTCGGCTTTCCCGCCTGCTTCGGCCGAGACCGCGGTGCAGGCGGGCTCGACCACGCAGGCTGGCTCGACCCGGTACAGCGGCGCCGACCAGGTAGAAATCTCATCGCTTTCCGGGAATATCGCCGCCGCGACTGCCGCGTTGGCCAGCAAGCAGGCCGCGCGCGTCGGTCAACTCGCGGCAATCTATGGAAAAGGCGAGTATCAAGTGAATTCTGTGCGGGTGAGCCAGGCGCTTGTGTCACATGCCCTGAGCAACAGTTCGGTCGACGGAGACACCTAATGCAGGGCCGGCCAGCAGCCGAGCGCATTCGCTTCGCCCGCGCCACTATCAGTCAAGCCTCCCAGGTCTGCCGGGGCGCCGACCTCAGCCACTTGCAACTGGCACTCGATCTTCTGGAAAGCGCCGTCTCTGAGATGCGCGAAGCCGAGGCGGCCGTTCGCTCCGGCCACGCGGGGGATCGCGCCGCGCTCTGCCGTGAAACTGCCCAGTTGAAACGCGAGGTTAGCGGCATCATGCGCGTGATCGATGGCTGCGCGGCTTTATGCCGCGGCCTCTCGCTCCGGCTCGGCTGCGCTCCGCTATCCTATACGCCACAGGGCCGCGCCATGTCTGTCTCTCCCTCCCGCGCGGCCTGTCAAGTGCAAGGGTAACCTTCTATGGTGAGCCTAAACGCGATGCTAACCGCATCCGCTAACGCCCTGGATGTATTCCAGCAGGCGCTGAGCGTAGTTCAAAGCAATGTGAACAATTCGTCAACTCCCGGTTACGCCACCCAGAGCCTCAATCTCGACGCGCAGCCCATGGACTTGGCCGATGGCCTCACTGGGGGCGTCACGTCCGGGGGACTCGACAATTCCCGCGATCCATACGCCGAGCAGGAGGTCCAGCAGCAGACCCAAGCCCTGGGCAAGTACACCGCTCAAGCCAACGCCACCAGTTCTCTTCAAAGCTTTTTCGATGCCACTGGAGCGAGCGGCGTCTCGGCTGATCTCAGCTCCTTTTTTCAAAGCGTTTCCGCTTGGAGCGTCACTCCGAGCGACGCCACCTTGGGGCAAGCGGTGCTCGATAGCGCCTCCACTCTCGCATCATCCATCCAGGGGTTAGCGAACTCACTTTCCCAGAACGCCCAACAGCTCAATACCAGCATCGCCTCCACGGCCGATCAGATTAACAGCATCGCGGCGCAAATCCAGGCGTATAATGCGCAGCGCGTCAGCGAGACTACTCCCGATCCCGGGCAAGACGCCCAGTTATACAGCGCTCTGGATAACTTGTCTCAACTCACAAATTTCAGCACCGTAACTCAGTCCGATGGCACGGTCACGGTGCTGCTCGCCGGCGGCTCGCCGCTGGTGATCGGGCAGCAGCAGTACCAGATAAGCACCGCGTCCTCCGCAACCGGCGCGCAGGTTCTGGGCGCGAACGGAAACGACATCACTTCTCAGATCACTGGTGGCCAACTCGGAGGGCTGCTCGATGTGCGGAATCGCGTGCTCGGTTCCATGTTGGGCGATGGCCAGCAGACCGGCTCGCTCAACCAGTTCGCTTCCACGCTGGCCGATACGGTCAACCAGATCCTCGAATCCGGCAAGGTGTCTTCGGATCCCGGGGCCGCCGCCGGCACGGCATTATTCACGTACGATACTTCGTCGGACGCCGCTTCGACTATCGAGCTGAATCCGAACATCGCGCCTTCTCAGCTGGCGCCCGTCGATTCCTCGGGAAACGCCAATGGAAATGCCAATCAGATCGCGGCGCTGGCCAACCAAACGCTATCGCAACTGGGCGGAGAGAGTCTCACCCAGTTCTTCGGAGAAATAACCAGCGACATAGGCACGGAGAACCAAAACGCCACCACCAACGAGCAGAGCCAGCAGCAGGTGGTCGCTCAGGCAACCACCATAGTCAACCAAGTGTCGGGTGTCTCGCTCGATGATCAAGCCACTAACGTCCTGCAGTTCCAGCGCGCGTATCAGGCGGCCGCCCAGGTGCTCACGACAATCGACAATCTGGCCAATTGCATTTTGGATCTGATTCAGCCGACTGCGGTATAGAGGGCAATCGATGATACTCAATATTAACGGAGCGACCCAGTCCTACCTCTCCGATCTCGACCGGACTCAGCAACAGATCAATCAGGCACAGGCCGAAGTCACCTCCGGCTATCGCGTCCAGTCGCCTTCCGACGATCCGGCGGCGGTTCCGTCCATCCTCGAGTTGCAGTCCGAACTCGGCATGAATCAGCAGATCCAGAGCAACCTCAGCAGCGCCACAAACGAGCTCGGAGCGGCCGATTCGGCGCTCCAGAGTGCCGTTCAGGCGGTCAATGAAGCTCTCACGCTCGCCACCCAGGGCGCCAGCGCCACTTCCACGGCCGCCGACCGCGCCAACCTTGCCCAGCAGGTGGCCGGTCTGCAGCAGACGCTGGTCGGGATCAGCCAGACGCAGGTAAATGGCAGCTACATCTTCAGCGGCGATCAGGACACAGGTCCGGCCTACCAGCTCGACCCCTCGCAGCCGAACGGCGTCGAGCAGTTGATTTCCGCGCCCTCCACGCGCGTCATTGTGGATGCCACCGGCACCGCCATTTCAGTCGCCGAAACCGCGCAGCAGATCTTCGACGCGCGGAATTCCGATGGCTCCGATGCGACCGGAAACGTCTTCGCCGCCGTCAATTCACTCTTGACGGCCTTGAACAACAACGATCAGACCGGTATTACTCAGGCCGTATCCGCGTTGCAATCCGCGGGCACCTACTTGAACCAGCAACTCGCGTTTTATGGCGAGGCCGAGGACCGGGTTACCGCGGCGTCGGACCTGGCGCAGAAGTTCCAAACCGCGCAGACGGCCCAGCTCAGCGATCTTCGCGACGCCGATATCCCGACCGTGGCCTTGCAGTTGACCCAATCGCAACTGGACCAGCAGGCCGCCCTCTCGGCGGAAGCTAACATCGTTCAACAAAAGAACCTATTCAGCTACCTGGGTTAGCAGGGGAGAGCCTAATCAGAATGGATTCCAAACCGAATAGTAATGGGCCTCGGCCGGTGCCGCCCCCCTCCGAGTATGAAGCCTGCCCCGCCGGCGTTCTCCCGGCCGGACAAATGGCGTTAGTGCGCGCGATCCAGGAAAACTTCTTCCGTGGTTTCGCGACGAAACTTGGCCTCCGGCTGGAAATGCCGGTCGCCGGGCAACTGGCCGTGGCCCAACCGCTTCCCGGCAGCACGTTTCTCGAATCCGAAGATGACGGGGGTTACCTGCTTAGGCTGAATGCGGAACCGGTGCGGGGACAGGCGCTAGCCGCGCTTTCCCCGAGTCTCGTGGCGCACCTGTTGCGGATTCTGCTGGGATCTCCCCCAGGTCCCGGAGATGCTCCCCGCCACGTTACGGAGATCGAGTTGCACATTTTGCGCGAGATCTTCGAGATACTGGAGCGCGAACTTACCGCCGCATGGCAGCCGGCCGGCATCGCCTTTCGTTACGGTGTTACGGGCAATAACGAAGCCGCCACCACACCGGATACCTTGCTGGTGTTTGAATACCGCGTGGAATTCGGCGACGTGCACGCAACTCTGCGCATCGCCGTGCCGGCCTTTCTGGTGCGCCTGGCGGTTCTGAATTGCGCCCCTCCGGTTGAAGTGGCATCCTCCCCGGTTCAGGAAACGATTCTCGGATCACTGCGTCGCGCTACTGCGAGAGTCGAAGCTGTGTTAGCCGGTTCGACTATCCGGATGGGAGATCTGGTCGCGATGGAGCCGGGACAAGTGCTCATGCTGTCCCAGCCGGCCCGCTCCCCGCTCGAATTGCGCATTAACGGCAAGCCCAAGTTTCGAGGCGAATGGGTCGCCTGCGGCAACCGCCAGGCACTCGATCTAATGTAGACGGAAGCGCCCACCCGCCGGTATCGGGGGGGAGACCAGGTGCTTTAACAGATTAAGACATAACGACAGCATCGGGTCCTGGTCCTGATCGTCAGCCTCCAGCAGGCCGGGACGAGTCCTCATCTTGGCCGCCACCGCTTTGAGCAGGTATCGGCGTTCTTCCTCACTCACATCGTAGGCCTCAACCGGAACCGAGACGCTCCGTTCCAATTCCGTGTTGACTCGAGCCGCATTCCCGGAGATCCAGGCTTTGAGCAAGTCCTCGGCTAGTTGACCTGCCAGGGATAGACTGTGTTGCGCGCGAGCTGACATTCATACCTCATTTCGGCAGTTCCGGCAGGGGTTTCTAGTATTCTTTTTTGCCGGAACCCAATTACTTTCTCGAAACATCCCGGTACATCGCCGATATGGGCTTAAGAGCCGATCATGATTCATGTCACGCGCTTGAACCACACTCCGGTGGTGCTGAATAGCGATCTGATCGAGCAAATCGAGACGACACCCGACACTGTCATCAGCTTGACCACCGGGCAAAAGATCATGGTCCTGGAATCGACCGAAGAAGTCATCGAGCGCATTCGCACGTTCCGGAAGTCCATATTTGTCCAGCCGGACTACTCCAATGGCCACTCCTCAAACCAAGATATCCACTAGTTCGCGGCCCGATTTCGCAACTTTGGGCGGTCTCCTCCTTGGGTTCGGTGGAATTCTGGGAGGCCTGGTCATCGATGGGGGAAAAATCAACGACATCAAGCAGGTCTCCGCCGCTCTGATCGTTTTTGGCGGAACCATTGGCGCCGTGATGCTGACGAGTCCGCTGGGCCTCGTAATCAGCGCGGCCAGCAAGCTCGGATCGCTCTTCTTTGAGAAAACCATGCCGGTGGCCGAGACTATCGAAGTCCTCATCGGCTATGCCACTCAAGCGCGGAAGCAGGGGATCGTTTCTCTGGAGCAGGAAGCCGTGAAGGTTCAGGATCCGTTTCTGCGCAAGGCCCTCACGCTTGCGGTGGACGGCATGGAATTGAGCCAGATCCGCAGCATTATGGAACTTGAAATCGAGCTTGTGGAGCAGCGGGGCGAAGCCCAGGCGAAGGTGTTCGAAGCTGCCGGCGGTTATTCCCCTACCATCGGCATTATCGGAGCCGTGCTGGGACTCATGCAGGTTATGAAGAACCTGGCGAACATCGATGAAGTCGGCCGGGGCATCGCAGGCGCTTTCGTGGCGACAGTCTATGGTGTGGGAGCAGCCAATCTCTTCTTTCTCCCCGCGGGGGGCAAATTGAAGGCACGGCTGCGCGCCGAACTGCAAATCCGGGAGCTGATGTTAGAGGGAGTCCTCGCCATTGTCGAAGGGCTCAACCCGAAACTGATTCGAACCAGGCTCGATGCGTATCTCGAACAGCCGGCATCCAAGAAGAAAGCGGCGGCCAAGGAGCCGGCATCCCAGCCGGCCGCCAGCGTTGCGCCGGCGGAGGGCTGATCTTGGCGCGCAAGAAAAAAGCCGCGGAACACGAGAACCACGAGCGCTGGCTGGTCTCGTACGCCGATTTCATCACGCTCCTGTTTGCTTTCTTCGTGGTGATGTTCGCCTCTTCGCAAACCGATAAAGCCAAGGCCAAGCAGGTTTCCGATTCGGTGAAAGACGCGCTGGAGCAAGGCAGCGTCCGCGCGGTGGTGCACGAAATCCTGGGCGGCACCGTCGATGAGAAGGGAAAGGGCAACGCTCAGATGAAAGGCCCGGGAGGCAGCCAGCCCAAAAACGAGCCGAATCGGGAGATCGCCGAGCTGCTGCCCTCCTTGCGCTACCTCTCGCAGGCGCTCGAACAGGAGATCAAGGACGGTAAAATCGAGGTTCGCCTCGAACCACGCGGCCTGGTCGTGAGCTTGCGGCAGGCGACCTTCTTTCCCTCCGGCGGAGATGCTCTCGACCCGGCGACCTTCAACTCCATCACGAAGATCGCCACCACGATTCGGGACCTTCCCAACTCGGTGCGGCTTGAAGGGCACACCGATTCGGTGCCGATTCACACGGCGCGATTCCGGAGTAACTGGGAACTCTCCGCGGCGCGCAGCATCGCCATGCTCGAGGTGCTATCCACCCGCTACAATATTCCCCGCGCGCGCATGGCTATCGCCGGCTATGCCGACACCGCGCCGGTCGATTCCAACGAGACCGAAGAAGGCCGCGCGCATAACCGCCGGGTTGACGTGGTCATTCTCAACCAGACGGTACTGATGACTAACCCCAGCGCCTCGCCAACACCTCCCGCCCCCCCGCCGTCCAAAAAGAAATAGCCGCACGCCTTACCCCGAACATGCGGCCATGAAATTGCACCCGTCAGCGCGATGCCACGAATCCAGACCAGGTGTTTGGGAGAGGTCGAATACTCGCCCGAAGCGGTCTACACGTTTCCCATCGGCATACCCGGCTTCGAAAACGAGCACGCCTTCGTGTTCCTGGAGAGGCCCCGCAGCCATCCTTTGATGTTCATGCAGAGCCTGGCCACTCCGGAACTCTGCTTAATTCTGATGCCCATCCTGGCTGCCGACCGGCATTACAAATTGCATCTTACGGAGGAAGACCTGGAGGCCCTCCAGCTACCCGCTCGTAAGCAGCCACGAATTGGAAAGGACATTCTCTGCGCGGTAGTGGTTTGCGCCGGCGGCCAGGATCGCCCCGATCCAACCGCCAACCTGCTGGCTCCCATCGTGGTCAATCTCAAACAACAAATCGGCATCCAGGTCATTCAGACAAAGGTAAATTACTCGTACCGCCATCCTTTGATCGCGCGAAACCGCCACGAGGAACTGGCCCTGTGCTCGTAATGCGCCGCCGCGCAGGCGAGAGTTTCCTGATCGGCGAGGCCGTCGAAATCGAAGTGCTGGAGATATGCGGCACCCGCGTCAAATTGGGGATCGTGGCCCCCGATTCCATCCTCATCCAGCGCAAGGAATCGAAGCTCACCCGCGATGAGAACATCATTGCCGCGCGCAGCGTCGGGCAGCAGAATATCTCCGCGCTCCTGGATCAGGTGGCCCATCGGCCGGAGGGCACCCCTGTCAAAAGTTTGACGGAAGAGCCCTTATTGACAGGAGAGAGTAACTCTAGAGATTTGATGAAAAAACATTAGAATTCCTTGGTACTTCCCCGATATGAATGAGTGAAAGCTGATACTTCGGGTATCCCAACCGGGAGAACCCGAACCCGGACATGATGTCTGGGATGTATCGCGAAACAGGACGTTAAAAACGATGTTCTCCATTCAAACAAATTACGCGGCGATGGTGGGCGAGCAGAATCTCAACACCAACAATACATTCCAGACTAAGACTATCGAGCAGTTGACCTCTGGATATCGTATCAACAGCTCCGGCGACGACCCCGCGGGTCTGGCGGTAGCCAACCAATACGCCGCCGATGTGGCGCAGTTAACGCAAGGCGTCATCAACGGCAACTCCGGCGTGAGCGCGCTGCAGATCATCGATGGCGGCCTTTCCAACATCAGCACCATGTTGAACCGCATGCAAACGCTGGCGACCGAATCGGCTTCCGGCACCTTCACCGGCAACCGCACCACCGTGCAGAACGAATTCCAGACCCTCTTGACGGAAATCGACCGCGAAGCTGGCAACATTGGTTTGGGCGGCAGCGACAGCGCGAACGCCGCCAATTTGGGAGTATATATCGGCGGCGGCGATAACCAGGCCGACTCTCAGGTCACGCTTGACCTGCAGGGCCAGACTGTCGATGCGACCGCTTTGGGCCTCACGGGGCAGACCGTCGCTGGAGGCACCAATGCACTTACGGTGGGCGCCATCAACCTGAATAGCGCCGCCCTACTGCTCAAAGGCGGCACTCAGGTTTTCACCTTCACCAATCTTCCCGGCGGTGCGTCGGCCACGGTGACGGTGGCCGGTGGTTCGACTGGTATCTCGACGAACCAGGCCCTTGCCAGCTTGGATACGCAGCTTGAGCCTTTCGGAATTACCGCCAACCTGGACAGCAACGGGTACTTGCAATTTCAGTCCACCTCCTCGTTCACCGTAGCCGCAGCCGCCGCCTCGGCTGGCAACGGTCTCACCGCCGTCGCCGCCGCCGCGCCGAGCGCCCCCTTGGCTGACACATCCGGTACCGCCAACGCCCTGAATGCGGTCACGGCTATCGACAACGCCATCGCGACCCTCGGCACCGTGCAGGGCGCTGTGGGCGCCGGCGAAAACGATCTGAACTACGCCATTAACCTGGCCAACTCCCAGATCACCAACTTCTCCTCGGCGGAGTCCCAGATTCGCGATGCCGACATCGCAACCGAAGCGGCCAACCTGACCAAAGCCCAGGTTCTCGAGCAGGCGTCCGTCGCCGCCATGGCCCAGGCCAACGCGGCGCCGCAAGCCGTTCTGAAACTGTTGCAGTAAATTTCGTTCCCAACTAACGTTGGATAAAGCGGTGGGCCAGCCCTGGCGGGGGTCTGGCCCACCTTTTGCATAAGGGTACTGTATGGCTTCCAGCACAAGTGCGATTACGGCGCCTACCTTCACCGGTTCGAGCACGTTTTCAAGCTCTTTCCAGCAGGTCCTCACCCGCGCGGTGCAATTGGCATCTTTGCCCATGCAGCAGACGCAGAACGATCTCACTACCGTCACCGGCCAGCAAACTGCCCTGACCCAACTTGGATCCGACTTCGATTCGCTCAGTACCGCCTTGCAGGCCATCGGTTCCGCGTCGGGAGGCAGCCTCTCCGCCACCGTTTCCGATCCCTCCGTGGTGAGCGCCTCCACCACCAGTTCCGCCTTGCCGGGCACCTATACCATTCAGGTGGACACAGCCGGTTCCTATACCACCACCATGAGCCCGGCGGGCTCCACGACAGTAACCGATCCCACCACGCAGAGCATCAGCTCGGCTTCGTCTTTTACCCTTACGGTAAACGGCACCCAGACCACCATCACGCCATCCGATAACTCTCTCGAAGGGCTGGCCAATGCCATTAACAGCGCTTCCGCGGGCGTGCAGGCTACTATCGTCAACCTCGGCTCCAACTCCAGCCCGGATTACCGCCTGGTGGTCACTGGCACCTCTCTGAATAGCGATGACATCGAGCTCACGGACGGCACGTCCCAACTGCTCAGCACCATTTCCAAGGGATCGCCCGCCACTTACCAGGTGAATGGATCGACTACCGTGCTCCAGACGAATTCGTCGCAGGTGACGCTGGCCCCGGGATTGACCGTCACGATTTTGGGCACCAGCACGGAGCCGGATACGGTTACGGTTTCCGCGGACTACAGCTCTCTCCAAACCGCTCTTTCGAGTTTCGCTACCGCCTACAATACGGCGTTCAACGCGGTCGAAC
>Ga0326728_10017872_pt1 | contig 14097 bp, 7 predicted proteins | sample MB3enrmetagenome_FD_207602 | JGI IMG/M metagenome (GOLD analysis project Ga0326728, IMG submission 207602) | Lab enriched peat soil microbial communities from McLean, Ithaca, NY, United States - MB31MN | ecosystem: Environmental > Terrestrial > Soil > Wetlands > Peat | place: USA: New York...
GCCCGCCGCTATGGCAAGGAAACCGCCATCATTGCCTGGGACCTGACGGATGAACCTCCGTTTTGGATTTCAGATCAAACGACGGATTCCATGGCCATCAACTGGACCCGGCTGCTCCGCGGCGCTATCCGCCGTTACGACTCCCTCCATCCTCTCGTGGTGGGAACCAGCATGGAAGATGTGGGACGCGGCCCTTTCCGCCCCGACAACCTGCGCGACGAGGTTGATTTCTTCAGCGTGCATCCTTACTCGATCTATGCGCAAAAGCTTTTTCCCGATGCCATGCTATCGGCGCGAGGAACGTATGCCGCAGCGCTTGAAACGGCCCTTTCGGGGAGCGCCGGGCACCCGGTTATGGTGCAGGAGATGGGAGCATCTTCGGCGCAGTATGAGCCCGAGCAGATCGCCGCGTACCTGCGGGCGAATCTCTACTCAGCCTTGGGGGCCGGAGCAAATGGCTTCCTGCTCTGGTGCTACACCGATGCCGCGCCCCGACAGTACAACCTCGTCCCTTACCTGCGCTCGCCCCATGAAACACAGTTCGGACTGACGACTTGGGAGGGCAAGGAGCGCCCTGCCGGGAAAATGTTTGAAGAGTTCGAAAAGATTGTGGGCAGGCTTGATCTCGCAGGTGTTGGGCCCTCTCCTGCCCAAGCCGGCATCATCGTTCCCAACGAGTGGTCCAAACCTTACGGTGATGAATCCCGCTTCGGGCTCACGGGACCGGCAATTGTCCCGTACACCTCCACCGTTGAAGGAGGCGCGGTGGCGGGGCAGAAGCTGCCGGATTTATCGGAGGAGAATGATTGGTTAACCGGGAGTTGGCTATCGTCGTTCATCCTGGCGCGACAAGCAGGCCTGAAGGCGGATTTTCCACGCGAGTACTCGGATTGGCATAACAGGCCCTTGCTGTTGCTGCCCTCGCCTTTGACCAGCACGGACAGCTTCCTGGTGCACGTTCACACCGACTTCTGGGAAAAGGCGCGACGCTACGTTGCGGAGGGTGGCGCGCTGTACGCATCGCTCTGTGGAGACGCCGCGATTCCGGAGATGGAGAGCTTATTCGGAGCGCGATTGGTGGATCATTCTCCAGTCAACGAGGTGACCTTGAAGGTTGTGACTGCGTGGGGAGGACTGAATCCCGGAGACACTTTCCACTATTCCGCGGGCGGGGGAAGTCCACGGCAATGGGCGGCGACCCTGGAGGTTAGTGGCGGCAAGGTGATCGCCCAGGACCAGGACGGCCGTCCCGCGCTCGTCGCCAACCGCCTGGGTAAAGGCGCCACGTTGCTCTGCGCGTATCCCCTCGAGAGCTATTTGGCCAACGTTCCTGCGGCCTTCGACAAAGAGGAGAATACCTGCAAGATTTATCAAGCGTTTGGCGCTTGGGCGGGAGTTAAGCCGCGGTTCCATACCGATCAGTCTTGGGTAGAAGCTGTATCGCTGGAGGCGCCGGATCGTGGTTATGTCGTGGTTGTCAATCACAGTGGGAAGTCGAGGCAGGTGACGGTGACGTCCGGAGCGCCGTTGAACACTCTTCGGCGCCTGACCGCAAACGGCGAACAGCCAGTGGAATTCGAGGGCTCACGATGGAAGTTGGATTTGGAGCCGTACGGAGCGGCAGTGTTTGCATGGAGGTAGGGGCGGTCCTTGTGGCCGCCCCGGGCAAGCCGTAGGGGCACCCGAGGGCAACCACAAGGGTTGCCCCCAACAAGGGGACTCACAATGATTGGGGCCGTTGATATCGGTGGAACCAAAATTGCCGTTGGGATTGTGGACGAGAACGGGCGCGTCTTGGCCAAGGTGGAGTGCCCCACGGATGTGCCTCGGGGATTCCCCGATGCGATGCGACGAGTGAGCGAGATGCTTGCCCGAAGCGCAGACCAGTCCGGGACCAAAATAGGAGGAATTGGGATTGGGTGCACCGGGCCTGTGGACCCGGTGGCGGGCTCCTTGGGTAATGTGAATCTCCTGCCGGGCTGGGAGGGGGGCAACCCGGTCGAGAAACTGTCAGCGGAATTCGGCGTCTCGGCGGCGATGGAAAATGATGCCGACGCGGCGGGCCTGGGTGAGGCCGTCTGGGGAGCCGGAAAGGGCAAAGCCCGCCTCGTCTACGTGACCATCAGCACCGGAATCGGCGCCAGCGTGATTCTGGAGGGGAAGGTCTATCGCGGCGCCGGGGAGTGTCATCCCGAGATCGGTCACCATATTATTGAACCCTCGGGCCCGCGTTGCTCGTGCGGGGCTCGCGGTTGCTGGGAGAGTTTGGCCAACGGGCCGGCCATGGTGGAGTGGATTCGGGCCAACGCGCCGGCAAGCTACCAGAGCCCGGACCTGAGCGCCAAGCTCATCTGCGCGCGGGCGCAGGAAGGGGAGGATTGGGCGCGCCGCGCCGTGGAGCGCGAGGCCTACTACCTGGGTCTTGGACTGGCCAACATCGTCAGCGTGTTTACTCCGGACGCCATGGTGCTGGGCGGTGGCGTGATGAAGAGCGCGGACCTGTTTCTCGATCGCATTCACCAAGTCATTAGGGAGAATTGCCGGCTTGTCCCGTTTGAACGTGTGGAGATCGCACTGGCCTCACTTGGCCCTGACGTGGGGCTGATCGGAGCGGCGCAGGTTTGGTGGCAACATTTTGGCGCGTAGGGGCACGGGCAAGAGTGCCTGTGCCACTTCACCAGCCAGAGGGCTGTGTTTCCGAGCACCTTTGGAGGAAGCCATGACATCGGGTAATAGTAAATACAACATTATTGAAAACGATTACGTGCGCGACATCCTGGACCAGCCCCGCGCGCTGGAGGCGACCCTCCGAGGGCTCAGTGTTCCCAACAGTCTCCCCCAGATTCTCCGGCGACTGGAAGGGGGAGAATTGCGCAGGATTGTTCTGACCGGGATGGGCTCGTCTTTTTACGCACTCCATCCGCTCCACGTGCTGCTCAACTCCTATGGCATTACAACTGTCATGCTCGAAACCTCGGAACTGGTGCACTACTTTCCAAAGCTCTTGGATCGCCAGACTCTGATCGTCGCCGTGTCCCAATCCGGGCGGAGTGCCGAAATCGTGCGCCTTCTGGACGAAAACAAACGGCGCGCCCAGATCATCGGGGTCACCAATACCGAAGACAGCCCGTTGGCTTTTCAGGCGGACAGCGTTCTCCTGACGAGTGCGGGGCCGGAGTTCTCGGTTTCCTGCAAGACTTATGTGACGGCGCTGATGGCGCTCGGTCAATTGGGATCTCTTCTCGTCACAGGGGACGGCGCCTCAGTTTCGCAAAGCTCGTCCTCCGGCGATAGGCCCGAAAAGACTGCTTCCGAACTGGCTCACGCCGCGCCTGCGGTCCGAAACTACCTGGATTCCTGGCGCGACCATGCTCTTGAATTAGCTGCTCGGTTGGAGGGCGTCCGGCACCTCTTCCTCGTCGGGCGAGGAGGGTCGCTCGCCGCGGCCGGGACGGGGGGACTCATCATCAAAGAGTCGACTCATCGTCATTCCGAAGGGATGAGCAGCGCCGCATTCCGGCATGGGCCATTTGAGATGCTCAACGAGGAAATGTTCGTTCTGGTTTTTGCAGGGGATGAGAAGACAAACGCCTTGAACGTAAGACTGGTTGAGGACATCAGGCAAAGCGGCGGCAGAGCGGAACTGCTTGGAAAAGATGCAGGACTGGCGTCCCTGCGTATTCCCGAAGTCCCGAGGAGCGTGCTGCCCATCCTCGAGATACTACCCGTGGAGATGGTCACCCTGGCATTGGCCACGCAAACCGGGAAAGAAGCGGGCCGGTTCACTTTGGGTTCCAAGGTGACGACCACGGAGTGATCATGCGGTAAGGGCGGTTTCACATATGAAGCGAAGCAAGTACATAGTGGCTTTGGTCCTTACGACCTTTTTTGTTATTTCGTTTCTGACCAACATCCTGGGACCTATTATCCCGGACATCATCCAGAGTTTTCATGTCAGCCTGACCGCCGCCGCCCTGCTCCCTTTTTCGTTTTTTATCGCCTACGGAGTGCTCTCCATTCCCGCCGGTTTCCTGGTGGAGTCATGGGGAGAGAAGAAAGTGATGTTGGCTTCCTTCGCCGTAGCACTGGCTGGCGCGCTCTTTTTCGCGCTGATGCCTGTCTACCGTGTTTCGATCGTATCCCTGTTTCTGATCGGCGGGAGCATGGCCGCGCTGCAGGTTGCGATCAATCCTCTCTTGCGCGTAGCGGGCGGCGAAGAACACTTTGCTTTCAATGAAGCATTTGCGCAGTTTGTTTTCGGCGCCGCCTCATTTATCAGTCCGCTGGTTTACTCTTACGTGGTCCTTCACCTGGGGAAGGTTTCACAGCAGCAAAACTTCTTGCTCGAGATCCTGAGCCGAGTGGTCCCGGCCGGCCTGCCTTGGGTATCGATGTACTGGATCTTTACTGTCGTCATCACTCTGATGCTGATCGCCTTGTGGGCATCCCGTTTCCCCCGGGTGACGCGCACCGAGGACGAGCGGGCCGGCGCCGTCGAGATGTATGCCCATCTGCTCAGAAAGCCGGTCGTCCTGCTGTTTTTTGCCAGCGTGTTTATGTACGTGGGATCCGAACAGGGGACCGCCGACTGGATCTCCCAGTTTCTTGCTCAGTATCATGGCTACGATCCACATACCACGGGCGCTACGGCGGTGGCGTGGTTCTGGGGACTGATGACGGCAGGCTGCGCGCTGGGCATGCTGCTGTTGAAACTGTTCGACAGTCGGAAGGTCCTGCTGGGATTCAGCCTCGGCGCCCTCGCCTGCCTGACGATCGCCTTGTTCGGTCCTGGGCCGGTTGCAAAGCTCGCCTTCCCGGCCATGGGCTTTTGCGCCTCCGTGATGTGGCCGATCATCATTTCTCTGGGATTGAACTCCGTCGCGGAATTCCACGGACCACTCGCCGGGATACTCTGTGTCGGGATTATGGGCGGCGCAGTTGTGCCCTTGATCATCGGCCGGATCGGCGATGCTTTTGGACTGCGGACCGGGATGATCTTCCTCTACTTGACCTTCGGCTGGGTCCTCGGCGTCTCTTTCTGGACCAAACCTCTTATCGCCAACGTCACCCTTCGGGATAAGAAGACGCAGCCGGTTGCGGGGTGAGGTCCGTTGTCGGTGGTCAGTGGTCAGTTGTCACTCGTCAGTTGTCCGTTGCCGGTAGCACTTGGTGCTCAACTGACAACGGACTACGGACAAGGGACGCTTTACTTTTTCAAGTAGCTGCGGAAGAACTCGATCTTTGCGGGGCTGGCCGCCTCGGGTATTGCTCCCACGTGCTCTCCTAATTCCATCGTGGTGTGGCTAGCCGGATCATAGCTTGGCCATTGCGGTAGGCCCGGCGCGTTGGGATCACCCGCTTTGGCGAAGTTGGACCAGTAAGACGCCATCATTTCCGATAGCGTAAAATCCACCGGTTCCCACGGCCGATCGAGCAGCTTAAGCGTCTTGAATATGTACGGAACTTCGGAGGTATGGAAGGCGCCAAATTCGGGGTGCGCAGGCCACGGAATGGGGCGACCGAAGAAGTAGGTGTAGACCCTTCCACTCCTTTTCACCTGACCCTCGCACCAGACGTCGATGGACACTCGAGCCCGGTCCGTTTGGCTCGCTGTTTTGGCGGCCGTCACGTCGTCATCTTTTTCGGCGGGATACAATTTCAAGAACGTTGCAGCCATGTTGCCATACGTCTTCTGCGCGGCGCTGGTGTAAGAGGCAACCGTCGGCGCTGCGGGCGCGCCGAATCCGCTCGCAAACTCAGCATCGCCGGCCACCATGCCGACAATGATGGGAACCTCATGTGCGGGATGCTCCGCAGTGAGCACCCAGCCATCCTTCACGGGCCCACGGGCGCCCGTCGTGCCCCGCGAGCCGGGTGTAGACTTGAAGAAATCTGCGGCAGGCAGCGCGCGCAAATCAGCGAGCGAGTGAGAGCCCTTCGATTCGGCGTATTTAAGACCTTGTTGCTGCCTTTGCTCGAACGTCATTCCAGCGTCCAGCGTAATCTCCGAAAATATGCCGGGGCCGCTTTCAGCTATGGCGCGAGCGAAAAGGCCTTTGGCCAAAGGCGAACGCATCAGGTCAGCAACAGAGATCGCACCCGCAGATTGGCCGAAGATCGTTACTCGGTTGGGGTCGCCGCCTAACGCCGCAATGTTCTTATGCACCCATTCCAAGGCCGCGATCTGGTCCAATAACCCATAGTTTCCGGAGGAGTGATGTGGGGATTCTTTCGTCAAGTCAGGATGCACGAGGAAGCCGAGGAGGCCGACGCGATAGTTTGGCGTAACCACAACTATGCCCTTCCGGGCGAGCTCGGCGCCGTTATAAACAGCTACCGAACTCGAACCTTCGGTAAATCCGCCGCCGTAAAAAAAGACCATAACCGCCCGCTTTTCGCTGGCTGATTTCGCGGCCGTCCAGACGTTCAGAAACAGGCAATCCTCGCTCATCGCACCTTGCGTCATGAATTCTTCGGTCCAGGGTAGCAGCGAGCCAGGTTCAATCTGCATGCAGCTCGCACCAAAATGGTCCGCTTCACGCACACCCTGCCAGTGAACAGCAGGCTGTGGGGGGCGCCAACGCAGGTCACCCACCGGCGGCGCCGCGAACGGAATTCCCAGGTAGGCTGTGACTCCGTTCTTATCGGTTGCTCCGGAAATCAAGCCGGTTTCGATTCGCACGGGGTTTAGTGTACCGTTGGACGACGCGCCAAGAAGAAAGAGGGCCACGCTGACAACGATGAGTTCATCCAGGTGTCGCATGAATGTCTCCTGTGTACTGCGGGCTTAGCACTTAAGCGAGGGCAGTATACACCCGGCGGGCCCGGCTGCGTCAAAGGCTCCAATTTGTAGCGGCGGTCTCTGACCGCCGGTCTTGAATTCGCGGCAACTAACGAACGAGAAAGGCGAAGCCTTTCCGCAAGGCAGTGGGGCAGAGCCACTAACCGCGCGCGCGGGAGCGGGGCGCACCCACGACAAGGGTGCGAGACGCCCGTGCTGCCCTTGATTTCAGTCTCGCAATTCGGCAGGGCATTTGATAACCTTTGGCGGCGCGCAGAATCACTCAATGTCGTGGGTTATGTCTCCGGGCGCCGCGGAAGAAGAAGGGCAATGACGGCAGTTACAAGGAGATAAACATGATCAATCCTGGCGTACTGAGAAAAGCTTTTCTGCTGATGGCCGTGGCAGTGGCGAGCACGGCCATGGCGGCGGAACGGGTGAAGATCGCCAGCGGCACCCTGGAAGGCACTGTCAACTCCGATTCCTCTTTGCGCATTTTCAGAGGGGTTCCGTTTGCGGCACCGCCGGTGGGCGACCTGCGCTGGCGCCCGCCCCAGCCAGTTCAACACTGGAGCGGAGTGCGCCAGGCTGTAGACTTCGGCCCGCGCTGCGTCCAGGGCAGAGTGTTCGACGACATCGTTTTCCGTAGTAAGGAGATGAGCGAAGACTGCCTTTCCCTGACCATCTGGACGCCCGCCCGGTCTCAGGGCGAGAAGCTTCCCGTATACGTTTGGTTTTACGGGGGCGGGTTCGCGGCGGGAGCAGGCGACGAGGCGCGCTACGATGGGGAGAGCTTTGCGAAGCACGGCATCGTGGTGGTGAACGCGAACTATCGGTTGGGGATTTTTGGCTTCTTCGCTCACCCTGAACTGACGCAGGAATCACCCCACAAGGCGTCCGGCAACTACGGATTGCTCGATCAGGTTGCGGCGCTCGAATGGGTGCGCCGGAACATTGACGCATTCGGCGGAGATTCCCAGAAGATAACCATTGGCGGCGAATCGGCCGGATCGCTTTCGGTTAGCGCTCTAATGGCTTCCCCTCTCTCCCGCAATTTGTTTCAGCAGGCCATCGGCGAAAGCGGAGCATTTTTCGGTCAGGTCGGCGGGCGTGGCCTGCTGTCGCTGGCGGAAGCTGAGAAGCAGGGTGCGGAGTTCGCAGCGTCGCTGGGGGGCAAGCATCTGGCCGAGTTGCGCGCCATGTCCTCTGCCGATTTGCTCCGCGAGGCCTCGAAAAAGAGCAACGGATTCGGCTTCTGGCCCATCGTGGATGGCTATTTCCTTCCCTCCGATGTTCCCTCCATTTTTGCTCAGGGGAAGCAGAGCCAAGTCCCAATGCTGGCCGGATGGAACGCGGACGAGACCCGGATGGAGGTGCTGCTGGCTAAGGAGAAGCCTGACGCAAAGACGTTCGCCGAGCGGATGCGCCGCGAGTTCGGGCCTCGAGCCGACGCCGCCCTCAAAGTTTATGGCGCATCGACGGATGAGGAGGCCTTACGGTCAGCCGGCGACTTGGCGAGCGACCAGTTCATTGTCTACGGTACCTGGAAATGGATCGACGTACAGGCGGCCGCTGGAAACCCGGTCTACCGCTACGAGTTCGACCGCGCCGTCCCGATCCCCGAGGCCGAGAAGGGTACCGGTCTGAAAACGTTCGGTTCCCCGCACGCCGCGGAACTGGAGTACGTGTTCACGATGCTCGATTCAAAGAAGGCCGATTGGCGACCAGAAGATTATCAAGTGGCGAAGACGATGAATGCCTACTGGGCGAATCTCATCAAGACCGGCGATCCCAACGGCACGGGCTTGGCGAACTGGCCGCAGTTCGGAAAGACACACGAGGTCATGCACCTCAACGTCGAGTGCCAGCCCAAGCCGGAGGAGCATCGGGAGCGCTACGAGTTCCTGGACTCTACTCCAGTGACGGCGGGCGCCCGGTGAGCATCGTCTTGACGGAAACCACCGAAGAGGACGAAGACCATTCGACGCCTTCCCTAGGGCTCAGGATCTAAATACTCATCCGGAGGGACGACCTTCAGCCCGCTTGCCGTTTCCCTCCTTATCGGAGAACTTCCCTTCGATGTGATAACCAAAGTTTATTGCACAGTAAGGGTGACGGTGCCCGTTGCCGTGGTCGAGCCTGAAGTGCCAGTTACGGTCACGATGTAGTTCCCCGCCGTGGTGGCGGGGGGGCAATTGCGAGAAAGGCTTGCACCGCCGCACGCCAGCATACCGCCGACGAGAGTGACGAGGAGAGCCAGCATGGCGAGCGCCCTCCGCCAACTGCGCCGCCGTCTCAAGATGCTAAAGAGCAGGAGGCAGGCCAGAGCCGCGGCGCCTGGGGGGTACCAGCGAACTCTGAGGTCAATGACATTACCCGGAGCGCAGTTGGCGGGTGTGGTGCCGATCATGAGAGTGGCCGTCCCAGCGGCGGCGCCGGCAATGCTCACCGGGTTGGTCCCACTGAAGGTCAGAGTGGGCACGCTCTGTGCGCCATTCGGACTGGAGGTGATGGCGGCCGTCAGCGCTACGCTGCCCGTGAAGCCTCCAGCCGGGGTCACGGTAATCGTAGACATCGCGACTGGGCCGGGGCTGACAGTGACCGCTGTGCCGGTGATGGTGAAGGTGGGAGTTCCTGCTGTGACAGTCACTGAGGCTTGGCCAGAGGCCCCAGCATAGTTGCCATTCCCATAGTCAACCTTCAGGATGTCCACACCAGGGGGCAGTGTTCCTGCCGGTATGTTGATGGTTGCGCTGCCGTTCGCGAGTGGGGTTGTCGTGGAGATGTAGCTGCCGCTGGTGAGCGTCACCATGCCGGTGGGCGTCGGGCTACCGCTTCCCGCGCTGACGTTAATGGTTACCGGCAGAGCCTGGGTCGATTTGATGCTCCCTGAGGATGGCACGACCGCTACCGTGACCGCGCCCACGGTGACCAGGGCGCTGCCGGCGACAGCTAAAGCAGCGTAGTTGCTGTCTCCCGAGTAGCTGACGTTGATTATATTAAAGCCTGTCGTCAACGTTCCGGGGGGAATGCTGATGGTCGCGCTGCCGCCTGACAGCGCGGTCACCGTGGACCTGTAGCTGCCGGTGGTGAGGGTCACCGTCCCGGTCGGCACTGGATTGCCGGTTCCACCGGTGGCGGCCATCGCTACCGAAAGAGTCTGCGACTGAGACTGCGCCCACGTGAGGGTCGAGGAGGATGGTGTCACCAATATGTTTGGCGCGACCACGTACACCGATGCCGTTCCCGAAGAAGAGTTGTAGGTAGACGAGCTTGCCGTGTCCGGTACATACTCGGCTATCAGCACATCCGGGACGAGATATCCGGCGGGATAGGCAAGCAACGCTCCGGCAGGAATACTGATCGTCGCGCTGCCGCCGCTGAGAGTGGTTGCCGCAGAGGCGTAAGTGCCGCTGGCCAGCGTCACCGTGCCGGTTGGCACCGCGTTGCCGCTTCCACCGTTGACGGAAACCGTCACCGTCAGCGGCTGCGCCGAGGTGATGGCGGATGAAGACGGCGTGACCGTCACCGTGGGCGTGATGGCGGTTGAGGTCGCGCCCATATTCAGCTTGGCGACAAAGGCATTTCCATACCCGGAGTTCACCGTCGTCTGGAATGCCCCCGCGGTCACTGGAAAATCGTACGACACTGCCGATCCCGTCACATAGACGTTGCCGGAGCCGTCCAGAGCCAAAGCGTTTGCCTGGTCGCCATCTCCGAATTCGATGACTCCGACAGAGTTGCCCGGGTTGATGCCGTTTCCGCCCAGGTAGGTGGAATAGGCCAGCGCGCTGCCGGTGGAGTTCAGCTCGGTGATGAATGCGTTATAACCGCCGATACAGCCGCCCACACAACCAGGTTGATCGTGATTCGTCGTCTGGTACGCTCCCGGGGTCACCGGAAAATTGGCGGAGGCGGTGCTGCCGGTGAGATAGACGTTGCCGGAGCTGTCGATCGCCAAGCCGCTCGCCTGATCGCCACCCGCAAAGACGAGGGTAGCCATCACGTTGACGGCACCGCCGCTGCCACCCAGGTAGGTGGAGAAGACCAGCGCTGTGCCCGCCGGGTCCAGTTTGGTGATGAAGGCATTGGAGACATTATGCGCTGCCCCGTGGTTCGTCGCCTGGAAGGCCGCTGACGACACCGGAAAGTCGGTAGAGGATGTCTGGCCAGCCACATACACGTTGGCTTGCGAATCGACGGCAATCGCACTGCCCGTATCGCCGCCGCTTCCGCCCAAGTACGTCGAGTAGACCAGCCCCGTGCCGTCGGTGTTCAGCTTGGTGACGAAGGCGTTGGAGCTTTGGTTGGCCACAGCGTGGTTTGCGGCCTGGTAGGCCCCCGAGGTCACGGGAAAGTTGGAAGAACCGGCTTGGCCTGTCAAGTAAGCATGGCCCTGGGCATCCAGGGCGATGGCCGTGCCTACGTCACCCATGTAGCCGACTCGGTTGCCGCCATTGCCGCCCAGGTAGGTGGAATAGACCAGCGCCGTGCCCGCCGGATTCAGCTTGGTGATGAAGGCGTTGGCGCATTCGTTCGCGGCGCAGTTGTTGGTGGTCTGAAAGGCGCCTTGGGTCACCGGGAAGTCCGGAGAGTACGATCGGCCCGCCACGTACGCATTGCCAGCGGCATCGACAGCGATGGCATTAGCTGCATCGCCGGGGTATTCGACCTGGAAGCCGCTCCCACCCAGGTAGCTGGAGTAGACCAGTGCTGTGCCGCTTGGATTCAGCTTCGTGACAAAGGCGTTGCTGGTGTCGTTTGCCGCGGCATGATTTGTTGCTTGGACGGCCCCTTGGGTTACCGGAAAGTCAGTGGAGTAAGTCTGGCCGGCCACATACACGTTGCCGGCGGCATCCACGGCAATCGCACGCCCCATGTCACCGCCCATATTAGTGCCGCTGCCGCCCAGGTAGGTGGAGTAGAGCAGCGCCGTCCCGCCCGGGTTCAGCTTGGTAACGAAGGCATTGCAGTCGGTGTTTGCCGCTGCGGCGTTGGTTATCTGGAAAGCCCCTGGTGTCACCGGAAAATCGATGGAGCACGTGCTGCCGGTCACATAAGCATTGCCTGCGCTATCCACGGCAATCGCGTTGCCTGCATCGGCGCCGCTGCCGCCCAGAAAGGTCGAGAACGCCAGCGCCGGATCGATCACCAACGCCTGGGCGCGGTCGTAGCTCCCCAGCCGGAATCCCACCGTGTGCTTCCCCAGCAGCGCGAAGTTTCCTGCCACCGGACGGCGATGCCCGTTCACCATCTGGTAAACCAACGGCTTGCGGAAAGCCAGCGCTCCGTAGGCAGTTGCCACCACCAGATCTCCATTCGCCCCCAGATGCAGGCGGTTCGGCTCGCCAAATCGCAGTCGGATGGACCCCGGATCGGCGTTGGGTGCGAGCGCGAAATCGAATTCGAGTTGCCGCTGGTTGCCGTAGTAGACCAGATCGATGCCAGGGTAGATGCCTCTGTACCGTACCTGGGCGTAAGTGGGAACGCTCGCGCGCCATTTGGCCGGATCGCTACCGATAAAATAGTCGGCCGTGCCTGGCAACTGGTCTTCGCCCACCGGTTCCGTCTTACCGTTCGCGCCCACCAATTGCATCCGCAAGAACGAGGAGGCTGGGAGAGCCGCAGACCTAGAAAGCAGGTCTGCGCTGCCCGCTTCGCTTTTCGGTTTTCGATTTTCGAGTTTCGAGTTTCCAGCTTCCATTTTCGATTTTCGATTTTCGAGTTTCGATCTTCTCAGAGCCAGCACGGCTTCATCGCGGGTCAGAAACAGCGTGTACCCGCGGCCGCGCGATAGGAACTTCACCGCCGAGTTCGTCTGCCCAGTGTTGGTCTCAAAGCTCAGCGGCAGCTTTCCGTAACTTTCGATAACCCGCGCCTTCTGAGCTGGCCGAGTTTGTTGAGGTGAGGATGCCGGGTCTACTGAGGCGCCGGTGAACAATGTTGCTAGAATGAGTCCCCCTGCACAAAGGGCCCGCCGATATGAGCACTCTAAGTCCGCAAACATACGCCCCCCTGACGCTCATGCGGTTAACCAGCCTGTTTAAGAACTCCTGGTCGTCCGATACTGTCGCCTACACGGCGCGACTTCAGAAGCTCTAACTATCGGTGAATCACGCTCTCCAGTCCTGCAACATTGATGCGTGAACTGAGCAGGGGGTAGCCCGCTGGGCGACTATGCGCCCCTAGTGTAGTGTCCATTAATTGGGTGGACAATGTAGCGCTGCCGTCCCGGCGGCATCTGCCGGCAGGATGCCGGCGCTACGAGAAGGAGCGTTGTCCAGCTATTTCCTGGACACTACACTAGCTGCTACCAGTTGCCGTATTCCCGTTTTCAGTTACCAGCCTGCCAACTACCAGTTACCGTTTTCCAGTTTCCATTTTCTATTTTCCAGTTTCCACTTTGCGGTTTTTCCACGAGAATTTGCGTGTTTTTGGGCGTTCTCGGGGCTGAAAAACGGGTTCGTTTTGAGCGTCGAAAAAGGCTAAGTCGTTTGTGTTCAATAAATGTTTGAGTTCGTTCCCACGATTTAGTATCTTTCTTGGATTCCGCGTAGCGCGGACCGCCGGTTTTGCGGTCCGCGGCTCTTCGCCGCAAGACGGCGTGGCGCAAAACTGCCTTGCACGGTCAGTGCTTGAGCATCCATGGCAACGAGTGCACTTCGGACAAACCGCCTGAGCCGTCGGCTGGCGCCCTTCAAGGCGGCAGCTCCGCAGGCTCCGCTGCCGCACTCCAAGGTGGGCGCATCGGGTACCGCAGAACTGATTTTCAAGATCTGAAACTTCCGGGTGGCCCGGTTGCTGAAGGCCCGCAGAGACGGAGGTAACGCGGACCGCCGGTTCTCGGGTCCCCGGCTCTTCCCCACAAGACCGCACAGCGCACTCCCCATCGTTTGGTGTCTCGGGCTCTTCCTCGCCGCCACGCGGCCCGCCCGAGGGATGCGGGCCACCCACAAGCTTCGATAACAGGTCCGTCCTACGTGCTTCTTCTCTCTTCTTCCGCTTCTCCTGGATCTCCTCCAGCAAGCGAATCTTACGTTCCAATTGCCGGTGCAGCGCGTTCTCCTGCCGGATGATCGCCGCCCACTGCGCCTGCGTGGGCGCCGTCGCCGCCACCCGCGCCGCCCGCGAGTTCTCCACGTGCTCGTGCAGAAACAGTTCGTATTCCCCCAGCACATCCGAGGTCTCTTCCGCCAGCCCCGCCCGGAACGCAAGCTTGTTTTGCTCGAATTCCTCGCTCCCCGGCGGCAGCCTCTCCAGCCGGCTGTACTCTTTGAGCAATCCCGACCCCCGCAAGGTCGGCTTCTCTCCGTACA
>Ga0326728_10017873_pt1 | contig 14097 bp, 6 predicted proteins | sample MB3enrmetagenome_FD_207602 | JGI IMG/M metagenome (GOLD analysis project Ga0326728, IMG submission 207602) | Lab enriched peat soil microbial communities from McLean, Ithaca, NY, United States - MB31MN | ecosystem: Environmental > Terrestrial > Soil > Wetlands > Peat | place: USA: New York...
GGTGGCTGCTGCGGGAGGCGAGGCGCCGCAACCCGGCGGTAATCACCGATATTCTTCAATGGGGCGCTCCCGGCTGGCTCGGCGAGGGGAAGTCCGGCGCGGAAAAGTTCTTCAGCCGGGACAACGCTGATTTCCTCGTGTCGTTCATCCAGGGGGCACGCCAATATCACGGGGTGGAGATCAACTACTGCGGCATCTGGAACGAGACGCCGCACGAGGCCGGCTGGATCAAGCTGTTGCGCCGCACGCTGGATCGCGCCGGGCTGTCGCGGGTCCAAATCGTGGCCTCGGACCAAGTGGGCAACGACCCCTGGCGGATTGCGCGGGAGATGGGCGCGGACCTGGAGCTGAGGGACGCGGTGCAGGTGATCGGCGCGCATTATGTAGGTTTCAAATCCACACCCGAGGCGCTGGCCACGGGCAAACGGCTCTGGTCGAGCGAAGACGGGCCATGGCGCGGCGACTGGCAGGGGGCGAGGCAATTGGCGCGGGTGTTCAATCGCAATTATGTCCAGGGGCGCATGACCAAGACCGTCATCTGGAGCCTGGTTACCTCCTACTATGACACCTTGCCGCTGCCCAACTCCGGTCCGATGATGGCCAAGGAGCCGTGGTCCGGGCATTATGAAGTGCAGCCGGCGATATGGGTGATCGCGCACACGACGCAGTTCACCGAGCCGGGCTGGAAGTACATGGACTCGGGCTGCGTCCCGCTGCCGGGCGGCGGCAGTTGCGTGGCGTTGCGGAGCGGCGCCAGCCCGGAGGATTACAGCGTCATCGTGGAGACCATGGACGCCAGGGAGCCGCAGACCCTCGTCTTTCGTATCGCGAATGGGCTCGCGCGGCAGGCGCCGCACGTTTGGCGCAGCAATGAACGCCGCCAGTTCGAGCCGTTGGCGGACCCGCCCCTGAACGGGGATTCCTTCACCCTCACCGCGGAAGCGGATTCGGTTTATTCCCTGACGACGACCACCGGGCAACAGAAGGGGCGCGGCCAAAGCCCGCCTTCGAGGGAATTCCCGCTGCCCTACGCGGACGACTTCGAGGCCGGCGCGGTGGGGAAACAGGCGCGCTATTTCGCGGACCAGGGCGGGGTGTTCGAGGTGTGCCGGCGGCCAGACGGCGCCGGCCAGGCCCTGCGCCAGGTGGTCGCGGGCCGGAACATTGACTGGCCCGGCCACCCCACGCCCGAGCCGTACACGCTGATCGGTTCGCCGAATTGGAGCAACTACCAGGTAAGTTGCGACGCCTGCGTGGAAACGGCCGGGACGGTGTCAGTGTGGGGACGAGTCAGCTCGTCGCCGCAGAGCGCCGAGCCGGCCAAGGGCTACTGGCTGAGCGTGGGCACGGATGGCCACTGGGTGCTCAAGGCCTTCACGCGCGCCCTGGCCGAGGGACAGGTCAGTTTCCGCCCCGGCAGTTGGCACAAGCTGGAATTGCGCTTCGCGGAGGGCCGCATCACCGCGCTGGCGGACGACGTGGAGCTGACGACGGTGGAGGATGGGACCTACCGCCGGGGCCAGGCCGGCCTGGGCAGCGGCTGGAACCAGGCGCTATTCGACAATTTCCAGGTCCAATGGTGAAAGCACGTAATGCAGAGAGCCCCTGACCGGATATTTCACACGCTCTCTGTAGGGAAGTCTGCGCTACGGCCAGCGTGTGAAATATCCGGGCTAGAACTCCGCGCTGCCTGGGGTGCGCGCGAAGGGGATGACGTCGCGGATGTTGGGGACGCCGGTGAGGAACATCAGCAGGCGCTCGAATCCCAGGCCGAAGCCGGCGTGCGGCGTGGTGCCGAAACGGCGCAAGTCCACATACCACCAGTAATCCGCAGGGTTGAGCTTGTGGAATCGCATGTTCTCGAGCAATTGCTCGAGCCGCTCTTCGCGCTGGGCGCCGCCAATGACCTCCCCGATGCCGGGCACCAGGACGTCCATGGCCGCCACCGTTTCCCCGTCCGGGTTGAGGCGCATGTAGAACGGTTTGATGTGGCGCGGATAGTTGAAGACGGTCACCGGGGACTTGAAATGCTCCTCGGTGAGGAAGCGTTCGTGTTCGGATTGGAGGTTTTGGCCGTACTGGACCGGGAACTCGAAGGTCCTGCCGGAGCCCTTGAGGATGGCTACCGCCTCGGCATAAGGCACGCGCACGAAAGGACGTTCCAGGACAAATCTCAGCCGCTCGTCCAGCCCCTGGTCGACGAACCTGGCGAAGAGGCGCAGGTCCTCGGCGCATTGTTCCCGGGCGTATTTGGCCATGGCCTTGATGAACTCCTCGCCCAGGTCCATGTCCGCCTGTAAATCGCAAAATGCCATCTCCGGCTCGATCATCCAGAACTCGGCGGCATGGCGCGCCGTATTCGAGTTTTCGGCGCGGAACGTCGGGCCGAAGGTGTAGATGTTGGACAAGGCGCAGGCGAAGGTCTCGCCCTCGAGCTGGCCGCTGACGGTGAGGTAAGCGGGCCGGCCGAAGAAATCAGCTTCGGGTTTCTCGCCGGGCTGGCCCTTGAGCGTGGTGACGCGGAACATCTCGCCCGCGCCTTCGCAGTCGCTGGCGGTGATGATCGGGGTGTGGACATAGACGAAATCGCGCTCCTGGAAGAACTGGTGAACGGCCCAGGCAAGCCGGCCGCGCACGCGGAAGACGGCGCCGTAGAGATTCGAGCGGGGGCGCAAATGGGCGATGGTCCGCAGGAATTCGGGCGTGTGGCCCTTTTTCTGCAGCGGATAGGAGGGCTCGACCCCGCCGACCAACTCGACGCGCGTAGCACGCAGTTCCCACTTCTGGCCCGAAGCCGGCGAGGGTACCAACTTGCCCTCGACGCTGGCCGAGGCCCCGGTGGCCAGCTTGGGCAGGTGCTCGGCGCCCGGCACGCCGCCATCCACCACGATCTGCAGATTGGCCAGGCAGGAGCCGTCGTTCAATTCGAGAAACGAGAAGCCCTTGGCGTCCCGCCGGGTCCGCACCCACCCCTTGACGCCGACCGCCTCCATCGGGGCCGTGGAAGCCAGGACATGTTTGATCAACGTGCGCATGACATCTGCTCGCAATGTTGGCGAAACCAATCGGCGTCGCAAGGGAGAACTGGGCCCGGTCATTCCATGGCGAAGGCGCGCTTGAGTTCGGCGGTGGCGGCGTCGGACATGAGGTTGAGCTGCCCGAGGTGGCGGGCATTGATGACGGCCTCGGCGGTGGCTTCGAGGACCTCGAGCCGGTCGAACGCATCCAGGACGCTGGTGCCGCAGACCAGCACGCCGTCGTTCTCGCACAGGGCGGTGGGCTGGCGCGGGGAAACCTTTTGGGCCAGGGCGGCCGGGTCGCCGAACTGCACGCCAAAGGGAACGCGGGCGATCTCGCGCAGGAAGACGAAGCTCTCCGGGATGGTGCGGGAATCCAGGTTCATCCCCGAGACGCTGAAGGCGGTCGCGTTGACGGTGTAAGCGTTGACCACGGCCTGGATGTCGGGATGGCGTTGGTAAATGGCCCCGTGATTGCGGCTGGCGCGGCTGGGGGTCTTGCCCCTTTCGGCGGCGCCCCGCCGCACCAGCACGATGTCCTCGAGGTCCACGGTATTGCGGTCCACCCGGTAAGGGGTGATGAGGAACGACTCGGCATCCAGGCGGGCGGAAAAGCTCCCTTCGGTGCTGATGAGCAGCCGCTGCTGGTAGCCCCGGCGGACAAAGTCGCACAATTGGCGGCGCAGTTCCCGTTCGCGGCTGTCGGCCCCGGTGTGGTCGAAGGCGGGCAGGGGCGTGAAGTTGCGCCGTGGCAGCTCGATCTGCTCGCGGCTGAGGTAGTTCACCTTGCCCAGCACGCGGGCCTTGATGATGGTCTTGGCGGTGAACTCGAGCGTCTCGAAGCGCTGAAAGGCCTGCTGCAAGGTTTCGCCGCCCACCACCACCCCATGGCTCTCCATGATGGCGCAATGGGCGCCCGTGGCAAAGGCCTCCGCCACGCGGCTGGCCAGCGCCTGGCTGCCGGGCAGGGCATAAGGCGCAAAGGCGACTTGGCCGCAAACGTTCCTGGCCTGGTGGAGCAACTGCGTGTCGGGCACTTGCCCGCAGATGCTGAAGGCGACCAGCGCCACCGGGTGGGCGTGCACGATGGCGTGAATATCGGGCCGCCTTTCATACACCGCTTGGTGAAAGGGAAACTCCGAAGAAGGTTTGTGGGCCCCCAGGATGCCGCCGTCGGCTTGCACGCAGACGATGTCTTCCCGCCGCAGGCCCCCCTTGTCCAGCCGCGCCGGGGTAATCCACACGTCCCCGCTGGGCTCCCGAATCGATAGATTGCCTCCCGAGGTCGTGGTCATCCGGTAGCGGTAAATCCGCTCCATCGTCCGCAGGATGTCGTCCCTGGGGTGTACCAAAGTGGCCGATGTGCTCATGGGGCCAGCTTACAGCGATCCTGCCTGAGCTGCCCATGAAAAAACCCGGGAGGGCTTGACCCCCGCCGGCCGCGCTTCAATACTCAAGGCGGCATGGCTCTTCGGAATTGAACGAGCCGCCTGAAGCCAATGGGAGCACGACGCATCATGCAGGTTGGTTCAGCGGGTTGGTTTTTCGCCGCGGTGCTCCTGGCCGGCCTCATTGGCCGGCCCGCGGGCGCAATGGGGTCCGGCGACGCGCGCAGCCTCGCCGCGGACAATGGCGCGTTTGCCCTGGACCTCTACGCCAGGCTCGGAGGCCGCGAGGGCAATCTCCTCTTCTCCCCTTGGAGCATCTCGACGTGCCTGGCCATGGTCTATGCCGGCGCGCACGGAGATACTGCCGCGGAGATGGCCCAAACCCTTCATTTCAGCGCCGAGCCGGCCCCACTCGCCGCCGCATTCGGCGAACTCCAGCGGCAACTCAATGCGCCGGACCGGGAAAACGGCGTCGAGCTAAACCTCGCCGACGGGCTCTGGGGCCAGCAAGGCCATCCCTTCCTTGCAGCCTTCCTGGCGCTGGCCAGAGACACCTACCAGGCCAGCCTCACCCAAGTCGACTTCCGCACTCAGTCGGAACCCGCCCGCGAGGCGATCAATGCCTGGGTGAGCCAAAAGACCAAGGGCAAGATCACCGACCTGCTCGGGCCGGGGACGCTGAATTCGGCCACGCGGCTGGTGCTGGTCAATGCCATTTACTTCAAGGGGCGATGGGCGCGGCCATTCGACAAGGCGGACACGGCCAATGCGCCTTTCCGGGTCGCTCCCAGCCAAAAGCTCGAGGCGCCCCTGATGAGCCTGACCGCCGATTTCGCGGTCATTCATAAGGCCTTTGTGGAGGTCAACGAGGAGGGGACCGAGGCCGCCGCGGCGACCGGGGCCGTGGCCAGGGCCATGGCCGTCAGGCGGCCCCAGCCGATTCCCACTTTCCGGGCCGACCATCCGTTCAGCTTCCTGATTCGCGACACCCGTTCGGGCGCCATTCTCTTTTTGGGGCGGCTTGTCAATCCGGTGCCATGAAGCGGTCCAGCAACGGAGGCAGGGTGCGGGCGAACCAGCCGGGTTTCTTCTGGCAGGGGGTGCTTATTGTCCTGCCGGCCATCCTGCTGGGCGGCGTCTGCTTTTATTCGTTGCGGCAGGATCGGCTCCTGGCGGAGCGGGAGGCGGCGCAGCAGGGCAAGCTCATCGCGGACAGCCTGGCGCGGGATTTGTTGCCCAGGGCCTTTGCCCTGGAACTGCCCGAGCGGGCCGCCCTGGAAAGGTGGCGCGAGCGTCGCGGGCGGCCCCAGGACGACCCGCTCCTGGCCCTCGCCCGCCGGCCCCCTGGCCGTGTCGCCTGCCTCCTCCGCGCCGATGGGGCCCTGCTGCTGCCACCGCCCGTCTCACGCGCGCCAGCCCCGGAACCGCTGGATGAAGCGGACCTGGACCCGAAACCACGCGCCGATTGGGCGGCGATTTGCGGCCCGGCCGCGTCCGGGGAGGACCCGGGCCCGGCCATCGCCGCCGGGCAGCGGCTCCTGGACCAGGGCTTGCCCGGCCGCTTCGCGGCGGCGGTGTGCTACCGCTTGGGCCTGTTCGAGCTCAGGGCCGGCCAGACCAACGCGGCCCGGGAACTCTTCGAGCGGGTCGCGACCCTGTATCCGGAGGCGGTGGCCGAAACGGGCTACGAGCTGGCCGGCTACGCCCGAGTCCAGTTGTTGAAATCGGCCGCGGTTTTGGGCCTGGGCCCGACCCGGAGGGAGGAACTCATCGATGCCCTCGGCGCCGCGGCCGTGGCCGCGCCTTCGCCGCTGTCGGCCTCGTTGCTGGCGCAGATCGCGGCCGCCACCACTAACGCTCCCTCCGTGACCGCCTGGCAGGAGGTCGCCCAAACGCACGATTTCGCCCGGACATTGTACAGCCTGGCCAGCTCGGCCGGACTCTTCGACACGGCGCAGGCGCCGAACCTCAAGCCGGCCGCCGCCGGCGCAACGCCAGGCGGGCTGCGGACCCGGTGCGGTTGGCTCCGCCTGACTCACACGAACGATTGGCTGGCCTTCTGGCAGCCGGCGGAAGGAAATCACTGGCTGCTCGCGATGCCTGAGGAGCAGGTCCGGGGACTCGTTCGGGAAGCCCTCCGGCGTTTGGTTTTGCCGCCTTACCTGGGCGTGTCCATCGAGCTGGCGGGACGGAGTGTGGCCGGGGCTGATGCCGCAGGCCAGGTATTGGCGGGGGGCGCGGGCAGCCTCGGGCCGGGCAGCGCCACCCAGGAAGCCCAGGTCGCGGTCCGCCTAACCGCGCCGGGCCAGCTCTACGCTTGGCAGCGCAAGCGCACGATTTGGTTTGGGGGGCTGGCGGCGGCCGCGGTGGCGGCGGTCGTGGCCGGCTTTTTCACCGCCTGGGGCGCCTTCCGCCGCCAGCGCCAGCTTGGCGAACTCAAGAGCAATTTTGTTTCCGCCGTCTCGCACGAGTTACGGGCGCCGATTGCCTCGATCCGCTTGATGTCCGAGGAGCTCGAGGATATTGCGGCGCCGGACCCTGCCCGGAGCCGCGGCTACCATCATCTTATCAACCAGGAGTGCCGGCGGCTCTCGTGGCTGATCGAGAACGTGCTCGATTTCTCGAGGCACGAGCAGGGCCGGGAGCGATACAACTTCGAGCCGACCGACGTGCGCGCGCTGGTCGAGGCGACCGTGAAACTGATGCAGGTCTGCGCCGACGAACGGCAGGTGAGGCTGACGGCGACCTTCCAGGGGGACTGCCAGCACGCCGAGGTGGATGGCCGGGCCTTGCAGCAGGCGCTGGTCAATTTGCTCGATAACGCCATCAAGCATTCTCCCGCCAGGGCCGGCGTGACCGTCGGCGTGGAATGCGACGCCGTCTCGCCGGCCGGCCCCGGGCCGGACGGACGAGGCGCCCCGGCCTTGCGCCTGTGGGTCGAGGACGTGGGCGAGGGCATTCCGCCGGAAGAGCACGAGCGGATTTTTGAACGCTTCTATCGCCGCGGCCCCGAGTTGCGGCGCGAGACCCAGGGCATCGGCTTGGGCCTGGCAATCGTGAGGTACGTCGCCCAGGCCCATGGCGGTAAGGTAACCGTGCGCAGCGCGCTCGGCCAGGGCAGCCGCTTCACGCTGGAATTGCCGCTGGTGGCGCGCTCCCAGCAAGATGGACCAGTATGACTCCCCTGCCCCGCATCCTCGTGGTGGAAGATGAAATGCCCATGCGGACGGTGCTGCGGGATTGCCTCGAGCGCCAGGGCTACCGCGTGCTCCTGGCCACGGACGGCTCCAACGCCCTCGATCGCGCCGTCCGTGAAAAGCCGGACCTGATCCTGCTGGACATCATGATGCCCAAGCTGGACGGCTTGGCCGTTTGCGCCGAGTTGCGCCGCCTGGGCAACCGCGCCCCGGTCCTGTTCCTCACCGCCCGGGGCCGCGTGGAAGACTGCGTGGCCGGCCTGGATGCCGGCGGGGACGACTACCTCATCAAACCCTTCTCGCGGGAGGAATTGCTCGCCCGAGTGCGCGCCCTGTGGCGCCGCGTCCAGCGCCAGGCCCGCGAACTCACCACCGTCGCCTTCGGGAAGATCAAGATTGACTTCGTCCGGCACCGCGCCTGGCGCCAGGAAACGCCCCTGGAACTGACCCCCAAGGAATTGGCCATGCTCCGCCTCCTGTTCGAGAATCCCGGCGAGGTGATTTCGCGCGACCGTTTCCTGGACGTGGTCTGGGGCTATGCCGCCTTCCCCACCACGCGCACCGTGGACCGGCACATCGTCGGCCTGCGCCAAAAGCTCGAGGACGACCCTGAGCACCCGCGCTATATCACCACTGTCCATGGCTCGGGCTATCGGCTGGATTTGCCGCCCGAAGTTACAACGGGGTAACAATTCGCTTCCCCATAGACGCCAGAATCGCGGAGTTGGATGTTTCGACGATGTTGGATTTGCCCCAGAACGCGCAATGGGCGATGGGCGCCAGGCGTCCCTTTGGACCAGGCCGGTCCGCCGCGACCTTGCGCCCGTGGAAATCCCACCTTTGCCGAATTACGAACGAAGAACTCGACGCGAGGAATGCTATGAAACGACGATACCAGGACCAACCGCTTTCATGCCCGGGGCTTAGGTTTGGGCCTTATCTGCCCGCCTGGCTGGCGGGCCTGCTGGCCGCAGCCTGCGTGGGCGCCATGGCCGCTGCGGCGGCCGAACCTGCGCAGCCGTCCGCCCAGGGCGAAGCGTCTGCTCCGCAGCCCGACCAGTCGCTTACCGAAACCGGCTCCGCCCGTGCGAGCGCGTCCACCCAGGCCGAGGCCCCTGCCCAGCGGCTTCAAAGGAGCCCCGCTCCCGCTCACCCGTCTGACTTTTCCGATACGGCCAAGTGGACCCGTTACGTGGTCGGCACCGGGGTGCAGGTGACCCCATCGGGCAACGGCTTCGACGTGGAGTACTCAGCCGAGGCCGGCGGCGCCGACGTGCTCAGCGGCGCCTATGTTTCAACGTTCGCCCTGCGCGGGGACTTTACGGTTGACATCGATTACACGCTCAAGACGTGGCCCGCCGCCAACGGCGTGAGGCTGGGCCTGGGCGTCAGGCCTTACTTCTCGGCCCATCGGGCTTCGACCCAGGAATCGGGGGAGACTTACAGTTTCGCCATGCGTCCCGTTGGCAGCTCCGATGTCCTCACCGACGACCAACGGGGCTCCCTCCGCATCGCCCGCAGGGGAGAGACCATCTCGGGCTATTATCGGAGTTCCCCCAACGGCGAGTGGGTCTTGCTCGGCTCGCGCTCCGCCGAACCGGCCCTGCAAAAAGAACTCCAAATACACGTCGAGTCTTGGACCGGCAACTTCTTCGGCGGAAAGGCCGTCGCCCTGCGGCTGGGCAACCTGACCATGAGCGCGGACAGGGTGTTGCCCGGGCCCTATGGGGTTCCGTCCTGGGCGGTGGCGGCGCCCGGCCCGCGGCTTATCACCGGCCCCTCGGCAAATCCCGCCGTCCCCCCTTACGGGAACGTCGTTGTGATGGAAGGTCCGCCGCCTGGCACCGGCGCCTGGGTTCCGTCGGCGGAACCGCCCATTGCCCCCAGGCCCGGGGGGCGCATAGGTCCGGCGCCTCGGCCAGGGCCTTTTGGCTTGCGGCCGGCCACCCAGGGCGAGACGCTGGCCCCGCAGCGGGAAAAGGGCCCCTCGCTTGTATCCAATCTTTCCGATTTTACCGATGCGGCCAGGTGGACGCTTTCCATTACCGGCAAGGGAGTGCGCGTCACCTCCTCCGGCAACGGCTTCGACGTTGACTACGCGGCCGACGCGGGTGGGGAGGACGTGCTCGGCGCCGAATATGTTTCGACCTTCGCGCTGCACGGCGACTTTACGATGGACCTCGACTACACCCTCAAGCGCTGGCCTGCCGCCAACGGCGTCAGGCTGGGCATGGGTCTCAGGCCCTTCGTCGGCGTCCATCGAGCTTCAACCCCGGAATGGGGGGAAACCTACACTTTCATTGTGGGTGCCCCCAGCAACGTGCCCACAGAGGACCAGCGAGGCACGCTGCGCCTGGTGCGCAAGGGCGGAACTCTCACGGGCTATTACAGGAGTGCCCCGGATCGCGACTGGGTCCTGATCGGCTCGCGCTCCGATGACCCCGTCATCCAGGAAGACCTTCAGGCCCACTTGGCGACCTGGACCGGCAACGGGTTCGGGGGCCAGGCCATTGGCGTGAGGTTCAGCAACTTCGCCCTTAAAGCGGACACCCTGTTGCCCGGACCTTATGCGGTTCCGGTCTGGCCCGGCTTGCCGCCGGCAGTGCAGCCCAACGTCCAGGCGGCAGAGCCTGCCGCCCAGCCGGCATCCGCCAAGAACGCCCCGCTGCCTTCCACCATGTCCGATTTCGCCGATACGGCCAACTGGAGTCGTCGTGTGTCCGGCACCGGCATCCGCTTGCGGCCCTCGGGCAACGGCTTCGAGATCGACTATTCGGCCGAGGCGCGCCCGGACTCGGCCGGCATGGTGGCGGGCTATACTTCCACGTTCGCCCTCCGCGGAGACTTCACGCTCGACGTCGATTACACCCTCAAGGAGTGGCCCCCCGTAAGCGGGGTCAGGCTGGGCTTGGGCGTGTGGCCTTCCATCTGCACGATTCGCGAAGCCCTGCCGGAACTCGGCGACGCCTACACCTTCGGCGCCGGTCCCTATGAGCATATCCCCACCGGAGATCGCCACGGCAGCCTGCGCCTGGTACGCACGGGCGGAACGCTCGCGGGCTACTACCGGAGTTCGCACTCAAGCCCCTGGGTCCGCATCGGCTCCCGCTCCGACAATCCGGTCTTTTTGAACGACTTCCAGGTCTCGGTGGCGTCCTGGACCAGCGAGGATGCCTTTGCGCGGCAGCCGGTCGCCATCACCCTGGACAATCTCGCGATGACTGCCGACACGGTTCTGCCCGGGCCTTACGGGGTCCCGCCGCCGGGCTTCGAGGGGCTCGGGCCGCTGCTCGCGCAGGAGCCAGCCCCGGCGCCCGCGCCCATGCCGGCCAACCGGCTTAGCCCCAGACCCCGTCCCCTGAGGGAAGAGGCCCTCGCCCCAGGCATCCTCGAGGAGGACCTGGATCTCGACCTCGCCGCCGCCGTCCAGTTCTACCAGACGCTCATCAACCAATTCGACGCCCAAAGGCCGGTGGCGGCCAACGCCATCTTCCGTCTTGGCGAGTGTTACCGCCGGCTTGGCCGGACGGACGATGCCCGCTCCCAATACGACCGCATCCTGCGCGAGTTCTCCGACCAGGCGGTCCTGGTCAGGCTCAGCCAGCGGTATGCCCGCGTTCCCGCCACGCCGGGCCCAAGGCGCGCGGCCGAGGTCGGCACCCCGGGTGCCGGCGCCAGCTTCACCGACCGTCTCCGCAACATCATGAATAGCGCCGACCGCCCCGGCCCCGGCGCGCCGCCGGCGACCGCTCTCCCGCCCGCGGACTCCCAAAGAAGGCGTGGAGGCGAGGGCGGTGAGGCGAGGCCTCCTGAGCTGAACCGGCCCGGGGGACCCGGCAGCTCTCGGGGATACAGGCTCGATGCTGGCGACACCGGCGCGGCCGCGCAACCTCATCCCATGGATGAAATTGACACGTTGGGCTGGCAACTGGCGCAGGCGCGAAATGAACTTCTCAAAGCCAAGAGCAGCGTCGCCGATGGAAAAGCCAAGGTGTCGGCGGCGGAGGCCAAGCTCAAGTTCGTAGGGCAGGACGACGCGGCGGTTCCCCAGGCCAAGGCGGCTGTCGAGCATGCCATGGCCGCGCTGGACCTCGCCCGGGGCCAGGCGGCCCTCTGGTCGGACGAAGTTACCCGCCTCGAGGGCACACTCAAGGAACGTCAGCGCCACCGCGAAACCGTGGCCCGCCTGAACTACGAGCAGGCCGACACCGATTTCAAGCGCCTCAAGGCCGCGTACGACACCCATGCCATTCCGCAGGTTCAATACGAGGAAGCCAAAATCGCCAGGGAAAAGGCCGCCGCGGATTATTCCGCGGCGGCCCCTACTGGGACGTCGCCGCAGCCGTAGCCGCTTCAGTCCTCCTCGCGCGCCGGCGTGACCGCCCACTCAGGATAGGGCCGTTGGGGTCCGTTCATGGCGCGCCAGAGGATGCGGTTGAGGACATCCTCCGGGCAACGGTCCGGGGCGTCCAAGGGCAGGCGGCTCGAGACGATGGCATCGCGGCGTAGTTGGCGGTCGGCGACCTTTTTGGGCGCGGGGTTGATCTGATCCAGCGGGACGCGGTTGGGGACGGCCACAAAGGGCGTGAAGTCCGGGGTTGAGGTGAAGCAATCCGCCAGCGGCGCGGCCGCCGCATCCATCTGGTTCATGGGCGGCAGGCCGAGGATGAGCTCGATGGTGCGCACCAGGCCGACCTGGTTGTAGGGGGTGCTGACGGTTTGGCGGCGCTTGGTGTAGGGGCTGGCCACGTAACAGGTCGTGCGGTAGCCGCTCACGTGATCCCAGCCGGACTGCGGGTCATCCTCGATCGCGAACAGGCAGGTGTCCGCCCAAAACCGGCTGTGGGAGAGCGCCTCGACCAGTTGGCCCAGGGCCAAGTCGTTGTCCGCTACCTGTGCCCTGGGCGTGGGGTAATCGCCGCGGGTGCCGCCGGTATGGTCGTTAGGCAGGAAGAACAGGACCAGCTCGGGGAACCCGCCGTTGGTCTCGAACTGGCGAAGCTCGCGGATGAACTCGGCGACGCGCCGCACGTCCGGGACCTTAAGGTCCCAGCCCACGGTGTTGGTGTCGCTGCACTGGACCAAGTTTCCGAGGCCGGCCCGGCTGCGCAGTTGGGTGGCCCCGGCGCCGCTCTGGAAGTCTTGCCAGAAGTCGCGCCAGGTGATCTTGCCCTTGCGCTTGCGGTCCGTCCAGCCGGCTTCGGAGAGCATCCATTCGCCATAGTTGCGAAACGAGCGGCCATGGCCCAGGGCGTTGTCCCAAAGGAACCCGGAAGAGGCCCACGCCAGGGCATCGACGGCGTCCTGGCCTTTGCCCCCGACGTAGCTGCGGGGCGAGCCCGAGGTGAGCTGGCGCTCGACGTACTCGTTGGCCACGGCGCTGTCCGTCCACTGATGGCCGTCGGCGCTGCACATGCCGGAGCAATAGGCGTTGTCCAGCAAGACGAACTCGCGGGCCAGTTTGTGCTGGTTGGGCGTGTAGGTCTCGCCGAACGTGCACAGGCTCGAGTCGCCATTGCCCTCGGCCATGTCCCCAAGCACCTGGTCGTAACTCCGGTTTTCTTTAATGACATAAATGACGTGCTTGAAGACGCTGGGTTCGCCCGTGCGCTCGGGCACGGGCCGCGCCGGCTGGCCGGGCCGCGGCTCCAGCCTCGCGGCGGCAAGCCTCGGGTAGCGCATGTTCCCCAGGGCCGCGGCCGTCCATGCCCGCAACTGCCGGGCCGCGGGCAAGGGCACCATCGAAACCGTGCCGAAGGAATCATGGGAGTTGAGCCTGACTTTTTCGCCGGGCTTGAAGACCTTGGCGGCGCCGATGCCCTTGAGGTTCGCCACCAGCAGCGTTTGCCTCGCGGGCTCGAAGACGATGGCGCCGGGAAACCAGCCGACCGGGATCAGGCCCTCGACGCTCGAGGCCCTCGCCTTGGGGTCGAACCGCATGACCGCAACGGCGTTTTGCGTGCCATTGCACACATACAGCCGCCGCCCGCTCGGGTCAAAGGCCAGGGCGTTGGGCTGGGCGCCGAACAGGTCGCCCGGGGTCTGGCGCGTCCAGACTTTCTCCACTACCTGGTCGGAGCCGGTGTCGATGACGCTGAGCGTATCGCTGCCGGTGTTGGCGACCACCACGTAAGCGCCGCCCGGCGCCACGGCCAGGGCCGAGGCGTGCAAACCCACCAGGACCTCGCGCTGGACGCGCCCCGCCGCCAGGTCGATGACGCTCACCGAGCCCTCATCGGGAATGTGCCGCACTTCGTCCACCCGCACCTTCGTCCCCTTGCCCGCCGGCGCCGTCAGGACCCCTGGGGCCGGACGCCGCCCCCCCAGATTGCTGACATAAGCCTTGCCCCCGGCCAGCACTACGTCATAAGGCGCCACACCCGTGTCCCAGGAGCGGAGCAGCTCGCCGCTGGCGGCCTCGAGCTCGAAGAGCCGATTGCCCAGGTTGCCCGCCACATACAGCCGGCTGCCGTCCGGCGACACCGCCAGGCCGGC
>Ga0326728_10017874_pt1 | contig 14097 bp, 12 predicted proteins | sample MB3enrmetagenome_FD_207602 | JGI IMG/M metagenome (GOLD analysis project Ga0326728, IMG submission 207602) | Lab enriched peat soil microbial communities from McLean, Ithaca, NY, United States - MB31MN | ecosystem: Environmental > Terrestrial > Soil > Wetlands > Peat | place: USA: New York...
AGGGCCAGCCCGCGCCTAAAGCCGGCCGACCAGCTGGCCCAGGTCTTCTCAGGGATGCCGCTGCAGGCGGCGAGGCCCTGGGCCAGCCAGCCCGGGAAGAACCCGGCTTCGTCCCCGGGATGCCCCACCCAGCGCGCGGCCAGGTCCGCCGGGTAGGCTTCCAGGCCAGGATGCTGGCGCAGGCAGAGCAGCCTGAAATCAAGCTCAGTCTCTATTTGGCGGTGCCGGCTGCGGCCCTCAAAGCTCAGAGGGTCCCCGCTGTCGGCCTCCACCGAAGGATGCAGGCTCTCATCCGCTGCCACATGGCTGAGCATGCCCATCAGGAAGGCGGCCACGCCAGCGCTGCGCAGGCTGCCATCGCTCTCCTCCGGCACCCGGTCCATCCATGACTGGAGCAGGCCGCGCGCGCCCTGGTCATGGAAGCGGCCGGCCCAGGCGCCGCCCTCGCCCTTGGGAAGGCCGCCCACCCAGTGCAGCAGGGTCTCCTCAAGGTGGTGGGTGATGGCCGCGGCCTGGCTGTTCATGGCCAGGCCCCGGTAGCCCATCAGCACCTGGAAGTAGGGGAAATCCGGGGCCACGCTGCCCAGGTAATAGGGCCGGCCATGGTTGCGCAAGGCTGCGGCCAGGGGCGCCGGCAGGCGCTCCAAGGCGGCTTCCGCGATCATGAAATGTGTGAAGATTGATGGCATCCTGCCTCCCCTAGGTCCAAGCATCCTAGCCCGCGCTCATGACGAGCAGGCCAAGCCCGCGTGAAGCTCAAGTAAAAAGAGCCTCCCTAAAGGGGAGGCTCTTCAGCGGCATCTGCCTGGGGCAGGATGAGCCAGAAGGTGCTTCCCTGCCCCACTTGCGAGCTCAAGCCCACCTGGCCCCCCACGCTCTCCACAAGATGCTTGACGATGGAGAGCCCCAAGCCGGTCCCCCCCAGCTCCCGCGAGCGGGCCTTGTCCGGCCGGTAGAAGCGCTCAAAGAGGCGCTGCTGGTCCGCGGGGGCTATGCCAGGCCCCTGGTCCTGCACCTGGACCCTGAGCCCGGCGGCTCCCAGGGCCTCGGCCTCCACTTTTACCAATCCGCCCTCTGGCGAGTACTTGACCGCGTTGTCCAGCAGGTTGGTCAGCACGCGGGTCAGGCTCTCCAGGTTCATGGCCGCCTCAGGCAGGCCCGAGGGAAAGGCCGCCTGCACCACCACCTTGCGCAGGGCAGCCCTGCCCTCCACCAGGCTGGCCGCCGCGGCATAGGCCTCGGCCAGCGCCGAGCGCCCCTGCGCCTCCACCTGCCCCCGGCGCTGGCGGTCTTCGATGCCTGAGAGCACCAGCAGGTCGTCGATGAGCGCGGTGAGGCGCTCGGTGTGGCGCAGCGCCTTCTGCAAAAAGCTGCGGTTGACGCCCGGGTCCTCCAGGGCGCCGTCGGCCAGGGTCTCCAGCGAGGCGCGGATGGCGGTGAGCGGGGTCTTGAGCTCATGCGAGACATTGGCCACGAACTCGCTGCGCATGGCCTGCAGGCGCCGCTCTTGGGTCACATCCAGGAACACGGCCACGGCGCCCGCGGGCTTCTCAACCGGGCCCAAGGGGGTGGCCTGCACCATGAAGGTGCGCTCGCTGGGGCGCAGCACCAAAAGGTCGCGCGGCGCGGGCTGGCGGCCCTTGAGCGCTTCGCCAAGCAGGGCATTGACCCCGGCGTCGCGCAGCACTTCCATCTGCGGCCGGCCCAGGGCCTGGCCAGCCTTCAGGTCAAAGAGCTCCTCCAGGCGCGGGTTCAGGTAGCTGACCCGGCCAGCGGCATCCACGGCCAGCACCCCCTCGCTCATGCCGCGCAGCACGCCTTCCAGGCGGGAATAGCGGGCCTCAAAGCTCTCGCTGGCCTGCTGCAAGAGCTGGCGGGCCTCTTCCAGCCCCTTTTCCAAGGACCGCACCTTGGCACTCTCAAGAAAATCGAACATGTCCCCTCTGAGTTCGCTCCATATTCTTATGGAACCATACGGTGCCATGATTTCGCGCGCTTCATGGAAAGGTTACAGGAAGGTTAATTCAGCACCCAAGCGCCTTGGCCATTTGATGGTCCTGTCACACAGCTGTAACCCAGATGCCGCATCATGGCGCTTCACCTTTCTGGAGCGCCATGCGACCCACCTACCGCTTTCTCATCAACCCTGCCGCCGGGCTGCGCTTTTTCAAGCATACGCTGGACCTCATCTACCGCGAATTTGACGGCCACCCGGTGCTGACCGAGGTCTGCGTGCTGCGCGGCCCGGGCGAAGCCGGGCGCCTGGCCCATGAGGCCGCGGTGCTGGGGCTGGATGCCGTGGTGGTGGTGGGCGGGGACGGCACCATCAACGAGGCCGCGGCCGGGCTGCTGGGCCTGGGCAGCGACGAGGGCCCAAGCGGCCTGGCCGGCAGCCGCACACGCTTGGGGCTTGTGCCGCATGGCACCGGCAACGGCTTTGCCCGCGGCTTGGGCATCCCCCTGGACCCTTTGCAGGCCTGCGAGGTGCTCAAGGCCGGGGCCGAGCGCCGCATTGATGTGGGCCTGGTGCGGGCGGGGGGCGCCGAGCGCTGCTTCGTCAACCTGCTGGGCGTGGGCATGGACGCCTGGGTGGCCCGCGCCGCCAACCGCCTGAGGCCCCTGGGCAAGGTCAGCGGCCTGCTGCGCTACGCGGCGGCCGGGGCCATGTCCCTCACCGGCTTCCGCCCCAGCCTGGTGCGTGCCTGCTGGGAGGAGGGCCAGATCGCCAAGCGCACCTACCTGCTGGCCCTGGCCAACACCGAGCAGTACGGCATGCAGGCCCGCATCGCGCCGGGCGCCGACCCCTCGGATGGCCGCTTCGACCTGGTGTGGGTGGGCCCCCAGCCCTTGTGGAGCCTGGCCGCGTCCCTGCCCAGCCTCTTCAAGGGCCGGCGCCTGGGCATCGCCGAATACGGCCAGGCCACCTCCCTGCGGCTGGAATCAGGGGACGGCTCCCTGATGCCCTACCACGTGGATGGCGAGCCGGCCGGCGACCTGCCCATCGATGTGAGCCTGCTCAAGGGCCGGCTTCGCGTCATCGTGCCCGCGCCCCGCTGAAAAGCCCGAGGCGCAAAAAAAGGCGGCCCCTCGGGGCCGCCTTTTTTTGCCTCAACCATCCGCCGCTCATCCTTCCTTGAACTTGTAGCCCACCCCCCGCACGGTGCCCAGGTACTGGGCAGCCGCGCCCAGCTTCTCGCGCAAGCGCCGCATGTGCACGTCCACGGTGCGGGTCTCCACATCGCTGTCCATGCCCCACACCTGGTCCAACAGGGTGTCGCGGGTGACCACCCGGCCGGGCCGCGTGCCCAGGTAGGCCAGCAGCGAGAACTCCTTGGCGGTCAGCTCCACCGGCTTGCCCTTCACCAGCACCTCGTGCTTGGACTCATCCAGGCTCAGGCCCGGCACCTCAAAGCGGGCGGCCTCCATGGGCTGGTCCGAGGGCTTGGCCCGGCGCAGCAGGGCCCGCACCCGCGCCACCAGCTCGCGGGGGCTGAAGGGCTTGGTGAGGTAGTCGTCCGCTCCCACCTCCAAGCCCACCACCTTGTCGGTCTCCTCGCCCTTGGCGGTGAGCATCAGGATGGGCACGCTGCGGGTGCGCGCCTCGGCGCGCAGGCGGCGGCAGACCTCCAGGCCATCCATGCCGGGCAGCATGAGGTCGAGGATGACAAGCCGGGGAGGCCTGGCCTGGGCCAGGCGCAGGGCCTCGGCGCCGTCATGGGCCTTGTCGCTCTTGAAGCCCGCCTTGTTGAGGTTGTAGGCCACCAGATCCGTGATGTCGCGCTCGTCATCCACGACCAAGATCGTGTCCATGGGGCGGTCCTTCCTTTCATGGGGGAAAGTCTCGAACATGGCCTCATCGTAAGTGAAGGCCCCTGGGCCAAGATCACGGCCAGGTTAATTCGGGCCCCTGACATTATGGGCGCTCAGGCCCAGGCTTGCAAGCACCAGGCTTTATCCCGGGCCCGCTCTGGGTTATGATGGGGCCGCCCTTTGGAGGAGCCTTGATCCCCTTGCCCACTTTCGGAAGCCTGCAGGCGCGCCTGACCGCGGTGATGATCGCCCTGGCCGTGCTGGGAGCAGGCCTGCCCGGCGCCTGGATGGTCTACCGGTCCTACGGCGCCCTGCGCCAGGCGGCCCAGGAGGGCCAGGAAGCCCTGGCCAAGAGCCTGGCCACCACCGTGGACGGCAACGTCAGCCACAGCCTGCAGGAATTGGAGGCCTTGGCCGACCGGACGGACGCCAAGCACATGGACCTGGCCTCGCTGCAGCGCACCTTGAGCCTGGCCGCTGCCGCCAACCAGGTCTTTGAGAGCCTGGTGCTCTTGAGCCCGCAGGGCCGGGTGCTGCTGCAGTCCCCCCTGCTGGGGGCCGGCTCCCTGCCCGGGCGCGCCGGCCTGCGCGCCTTCTGCGTTGACTTCGACCAGAGCACCGAGCCCAGCCCGGCCTTCTTCAGCGAGCCCTATGCCATCGCCGCCGGCGACACCGCCGTGCTGCTGGGCGTGCCCATCATCCGCAACAACAAGGTGCAGGCGGTGCTGGCCGGCGAGGTCCTGCTCACCAGCCTGGGGATCAGCGTGGAGAACATAGAGCTGGGCCAAGCCGGCTTCGCCTACCTGGTGGATGAGAACGGCACCGCCCTGCTCAAGCCCTCGGGCCGCGGCCCCAGCCCGGGCGTGCCGCCGCCGCCGGACGTGGGGGAGCTGATCAAGAAGAACCAGGACCATTTCTTCAAGGAGTACCAGGGACGCGAGAACCAGGGCTGGCTGCTGGCGGCCTACAACCGCATCGAGTCCCTCAACTGGGGCGTGATGGTGCGCCAGACCGCCGACCAATGCTATGCCCCGGCGCGGCGCATGCTGCGGCTCTTGAGCCTCTACCTGGCCCTGGCCCTGGCCCTGGCCGTGGCCCTGGCCCTGCTGCTGGCCCGCGCCATCACCGCGCCCCTGGAGCGCCTGGCCCAGGCCGTGCGCCTGGGCGAGAAGCAGGGGCTGGACCCGGCCGACTTCACCGGCTTCGAGAGCCGCGATGAGGTGGGCCACCTGGCCGCGGCCCTCAAGAGCCTGGCTCAGGAGCTGAAGGCCCAGCAGCTGGAGCGCGAGAAGGCCCATGGCCGCGCCCTGGCGGCCGAGAAGCGCCTGGCCGAGGCCGAGCGCCTGGCCACCGTGGGCCAGCTGGCCGCCGGCCTGGCGCATGAGATCAACAACCCCCTGGCCGTCATCCTGGGCTCAGCCCGCGAGGCGGCCCAGGCCCGCAGCGCCAAGGCCGCCGCGCCCTGGCTGGAGCGCATTGAGCGCGAGGCGACCCGCACCCAGCGCCTGGTGCGCGACCTGCTGGATTACGCCCGCCCCATGCGCCTGCAGCGGCGCAGCAGCAGCCTGGCCGAGCTGGCCGCCCGCGCCTGGCAGCAGAGCCGGCAGGGCCGGCAGGGAGAGTGGCGCCTGGAGGGGGCCGAGAGCCTGCCCCATGCCAAGGTGGACCCGGACCGCTTCTTCCAGGTCTTCATCAACCTCTTCACCAACGCCTTCGATGCCATGCCCAAGGGCGGCGCGGTGCAGCTGGCCTGCGCCAAGCAGGACGGACGGCTGCTGCTCAACGTGAGCGACCAGGGCCCGGGCTTTCCCAAGAGCAAGGCCGCCGCGCTCTTCCGCCCCTTCTACACCACCAAGCCCCACGGCACCGGCCTGGGGCTGGCCATCGTCCAGCGCATCCTCAAGGCCCACGGCGGCGGCATCCGCGCCGAAGCCTCGGCCCTGGGCAAGGGCGCGCTGTTCATCATCGACATCCCCAGCTGAGGTGCCCATGAAAGAGAGCAAGCCGTTCATCCTGGTGGTCGACGACGAGGAGGGCGTGCGCGAGCTGGTGAAGGCCGGCTTGGGCCGCAAGGGCTACCGGGTGGCCGCCGCCGCCAGCGCCGAGGAGGCCCTGGCCCTGCTCGAGCGTGAGGAGCCCGACGCGGTGATCACCGACCTGCGCATGCCGGGCCTGCCGGGCGACGAGCTGGTGGCCCGCCTGAAGCGCGAGCGCCCCATGCTGCCGGTGGTGGTCATCTCCGGCTACGGCAGCATGCAGAACGTGGTGGAGGTGATCAAGAAGGGGGCCGAGGACTACCTGCCCAAGCCCTTCACCCCCCAGGACCTTGAGGTGGTGGCGCTGAAGGCGGTGCAGAAGCGCCGCCTGCTGGCCGAGAACGAGCGCCTGCGGCGCGAGCTCTCGGGCCAGGGCCGGCTGGGATTGCTCGGCAAGGGCAAGGCCATGCGCGAGGTGCTGGGGCTCATCGAGCGCCTGGCGCCCAGCGATGCCACCCTGCTCATCACCGGCGAGAGCGGCAGCGGCAAGGAACTGGCCGCACGGGCCATCCACCAGCTGAGCACCCGCGCCAAGGGCCCCTTCGTGGAGGTCAATGCCGGCAGCCTGCCCGCCACCCTATTCGAGGCCGAGCTCTTCGGCGCCAAGAAGGGCAGCTACACCGGGGCTGACAGCAACCGCGAGGGCCTCTTCCAGTCCGCCCAGGGCGGCACCCTCTTCCTGGACGAGGTGGGCGAGGTGCCGCTGGAGTCTCAGGCCAAGCTCTTGCGCGTGCTGGAGAGCCACGAGGTCAAGGCCATCGGCGACACCAAGAGCGTGAAGGTGGATGTGCGGGTGGTGGCCGCCACCAACCGCGACCTGCAGGCCATGGTGGAGGCCGGCAAGTTCCGCGAGGACCTCTTCTTCCGCCTGAACGTGCTGCCCCTGCGCATGCCCTCCCTGCGCGAGCGCATGGAGGACCTGCCCGTGCTGGCTGAGGCTTTTTTGCAGCGCTTCGCGCCCAAGGGCCAGGCCCCCAAGCGCCTGGGGGCGGCAGCCCTCAAGGCCCTGCTGGCCCACCGCTGGCCCGGCAATGTGCGGGAGCTGCGCAATGTCTTGGAGCGGGCGGCATTGCTGGCCGCCGGCGAGGAGCTGCAGCCCGGCGATTTCCTCTTTGCCACGGCCGAGAAGTCGGCCCTGCCCCTGGGCGGCTACCAGCAGGCCAAGCACGCGGTGCTGGAGAGCTTTGACCGCCAGTTCGTCACCCAGGCGCTCAAAGAGCACCACGGCAACGTGACCCGCGCGGCCGAGGCCAGCGGCCTGGACCGCAAGAACCTGCAGGTGATCATCAAGAAATATGGGCTGGTGCCCAAGGAGTATGCCGAAAAATAGGCCTTTTCAAGGCTAAAATAGCGGCAATTTTACCGCACCGAGGCAGCATCACCGCAGTTTTAAACAGGGGCGTCAAAGAATAGCCTTATTTTTAAATGATCAAGCTTTCTGCATGCCTGGCATTTGACTTGCATATTAAAGATATGAACGGCGATGCGCATCGCCACGACTTTCCCATATATATATGGAGGTTTTCAATGAAGAAGTCCATCATCTCCCTGGCTCTGGCCGCCTTCCTGGGTGGCGCTGTGATGGTTGCTGCCGACGAGGCCGCTGCCCCCGCCGCTGCTGCTGCTCCTGCTGCCAAGCCCGCCGCTGCCGCTCCTGCCGTCAAGGCTGAGAAGAAGATGAAGAAGGCCAAAAAGGCCAAGAAGGCCAAGAAGGCCGAGAAGAAGGCCGAAGCCGCTGCCGCCGCTGTCAGCCCGGCTGCCAAGTAAGGCATTCGCCAAAAGCGAACAGAAGAGCCCGCCCGCAAGGGTGGGCTTTTTTGTTTCCCACCGTCCCCGCTTTTCCCGTTGCCTGGAGCCGAGGGCCGGATTATGCTCTTTTGGTGTCAATATCCGGGCTGCGCTTGGCCCAAACTCTTGGAGGCATGCATGAAGAAGTCCCTGCTCGCTCTCAGCCTGGCCGCTTTCCTTGGCGGCGCCGTGATGGCTGCCGCTGACGAGGCTGCCGCCCCTGCCGCCGGCGCCGGCCAGCCCGCCGCTGTTGCCGCTGCCCCGGCCGACAAGGCCCCGGCCAAGAAGGCCGCCAAGAAGAAGCATGCCAAGAAGAAGCACGCCAAGAAGAAGGCCAAGAAGGCTGTGGAAGCGCAGCCCGATGCCGCGGCCCCGGCCGCAAAGTAAGGCCCCAAGCACGAAGAGCCCATCCGCGTGGATGGGCTCTTTTTATTTGGCATGCAGGAGGCGATTATGGCGACAGCCTTGATGGTGGTGGCCGATGGCAGCGAGGAGATCGAGACCCTGGCCGCCGTGGATGTGCTGCGGCGCGGCGGCGTGGAGGTGACCCTGGCCGGGCTCACGAGCGGGCCGCTCACCCTCTCCCGCCAGGTGCGCATCCTGGCGGACCAGGACCTGGACCAGGCCCTGGGCAGGGACTATGACGCCGTGCTCATCCCTGGCGGCGCCGGGCACCGGGCCCTGATGGAGGATGAGCGGGTGCTGGGCCTGCTCCAGCGCCAAGCCGGCCGCCAGGGGCTGGTGGCCTCCATCTGCGCCGGTCCCAAGGTGCTGGCCAAGGCTGGCCTATTGAAGGGCCGCCGCGCCACCAGCTACCCCGGCGCTCTGGAGAGCCTGGATGACCCGGGCATCACCCTGGTGGCCGGCCAGGCCGTGGTGGTGGACGGCCGCATCATCACCAGCCGCGGGCCAGGCACCACCCTGGCCTGGGCCCTGCAGGTGCTGGAGCTGCTGACCGATGCCGCCACCCGCGCCAAGGTCGAGGCCGGGCTGCAGGCTTAGCCCGCGCCGCCTCAGCCGAAGCGGAAGCTGGTCGCCTTCTGGATGATGGTGCTGGTCTTCTCAGCCATCTCAGTGAAGGCCTTGCGCATCTCGCCCACGGCCGCGGCCTGCACCGTCCCGTGCTGGGCCACCGCCAGGCCCAGCGAAGCGGCTTCCTTGCGGGCGCCGCCCAGCCGGCTCATGTCCTCCCTGATGCGGGCCATGCGGCCGATCTGCTCCTCGGCCAATTCAGCCAAGCGATGGTTGTCCATGGCCCGGGCCCGCTCCAGCACCTCCCGCATGCCGGCCTGGCCCAGCGAGGCCATCAGCTCGATGTCAGCGGCGGCCTGGGCGTCCTCCACGGCGCTGGCGGCCAGCTTCTCCACCCCGGCGGAGACGGCTTGGCTGGCCTGCTGCGCATATTCCATGGTCTGCCTCACCTCCCCCACCTGCTCGCCCACGCGGTAAGCCTGCTCTCGCACGGTGCTGGCCAGGTCGCGGGTGCGCGCCATGAAGACATTGAGCGCCCGCGCCAAGCCCATCATCTCCGCCGAGCCCTGCGGCTTGAACTCCAGCATCAGGTCCGCCCCATCCCCCTGCACGGCCGCCTCCAGGCGGCGGCGGATGCGATGGGCCGGCAGCAGCACGTTCCAGCCCAGGATCAGCCACAGGCCTCCCGCGGCCAGCAGGGCCACCAGCGCCAGGTCGCGGGTCAGGCGCCTGAGCGACTCCTGGATGGGCCCCTCCAGCGCCGAGCTGGGCAGGTCTATCTCCAGGGCGCGCGGCGCGTCCTCCTCCTTGCGCTCCAGGCCCCGGGTGAAGCAGTACATCTCGCCCTTGGCCGCGTCCAGGGGCTCGAGCCTGGCCGCCGGGTCCTGGGCCAGCCCGGCCATGCGCGAAGGGGTCAAGCCCAGGGGCATGGGCACCTCGGCGCAATCCCGGCGCACCAGCTCATGGCCATCGCTGTCGAGCACGAAGACCGAATAGGCGTTCAGCGCGTCGCGGGCGCCGGAGACGAACTGATAGAGCGAGGCGGAGCCCCCCTCGTCCAGCTGACTGTTGAGCCATTGCTCCTGCATCTGCACCCATTGGTCCAGCTTTCGGCGCTCATCCTCGATGAGGGCGCGGCGCAGGCGGTCCGCCTCCCAGAACCAGGCGCCCGCGGTCAAGGCCAGCACATACAGGATGATGAGCAGGGTCAGGCGATTCCGCATGAAAGCCTCTGAAGATGGGCGAAGATGATGGCAAACCGCCATCACATTCCCATGACAAGTGGTGGACAGGCCCATGAAGTTGCGGCTTGTCATATCGTTTTAACGCGCCGCTGACCCAGCCGTGATGGCCGGGTGCTATCCTGCCCGCATTCAGGAGGCGGTCATGCGGCGCAACTTAGCAAGAGCGACATCGCTTCTCCTATGCCTTTCCCTGCTGGGCTGGGCCGGGCGCCTGGCCGCCAACTTTGACACCGCACCCACCCGCCTCGACGCGCCAGCGCAGGATGGCCTGCCCTCGGTGCTGAGCGGGGCGGCGGACGCCCTGCGCCTGGTGCTGGAGCCTGGCTATTACAGCCTGCGGGCCGATTTCAGCGCGGCCAAGAGCGCCCGCCGGCTGGCCATCTATGTCCTCAAGCCCTGCCCGGAAGGCCTGCTGGGCCTGGGCTGCACGCCCCAGTGGGTTCCCTTGACCGCGCTAGAGAGCGGGGCGGACTTGAGCGGCGGCATCCCGGTGCAGAATGAGCCCGCCTTCCTGGTGCTGGCCCTGCGCCAGGAGGCCGCCGCCGATGGCACCCTGCAATGGCGCCAATGCCGCCTGCTGGGCAGCAGCCTGGGCACCACGCCGGGAGCGGCCCGCCCCAGCCGCCTGTCCATCGATTTCGATGATGGCGAGGGCGGGCAAGACCATCTGCTGCTGCTGAGCGCGCAGGATTGAGCCGCTCAGACCTTGAAGCCCCCCACCACATCCGCCAAAAGGCCGGATGCCCGCCGAAGGTCCCCCAGGGACCGCAAAGACCGCCCCATCCTCTGGTTCCCCTCGTCCATCAGCTGATTCTGCCCGGTCAAGGCGATGAAGATCTGGGCGATGCCCGTGTTCTGCTGGCGCACCGCGCTGGCGATCTGGCGCACCGCCTCCGCGTCATCGCGCACCAGGCCGGTCAGCGAGCGCAGGTTGTCGCTGGAAGTGCGCACCTGGGCCAGCCCGTCCTCTATCTTGCGGGTGCCGCTCTCGGAGGCGGCCACGGTCTCGTGCACGGCCCGGGTCAGCGAGCCCAGCACCTGCCGCACCTGGGCGGTGGCCTGCACGCTCTGGTCGGCCAGGGCGCGGATCTCGCGCGCCACCAGGGCGAAGCCCTTGCCATGCTCGCCGCTGCGCACGGCCTCGATGGCGGCGTTGAGGGCCAGCATGTTGCTCTGGTCCGCCAGGTCCTTCACCGTGTCGATGATGTCGCCGATCTCCCGGGTGCGCTCGGTGAGGCCCGCCACCCTCTGGCGGATGTCCTCCACCTGGGAGCGGATCTCCATCAGGCCCTCCAGGCTGCGGTCCAGGGACGCGGCGCCCTGGCCGGAGAGCGCATCTGCGCGCTCCGCCGCCTGCAGCACCTCGCGGGCCTTCAGGTCGGCGGTCTGCGAGGTCTGCTTGATCTCTTGGGCGGTGACCTGGGTCTCCTGCAGGGCCGCGGCCTGCTTCACCGTGCTCTCGCTCTGCTCGTTGAGGGCCTGCCCCAGGCCCTCAACCGCCTGGCCCAGCAGCCCTGCCGAGGCCTGCAGCCCCTGCGGCACGCTGCGCAGGCGCTCCACCATCAGGTCGAACTGGGCGGCCAGCCGGCCGATCTCATCATCGCTCCCGCTCCCCACCTTGAGGGTCAGGTCCCCCTGCTGCACGATGCGCCGGGTGGCATCGGTCAGGTCGCGCAGGGGGCGCATCACCGAGCGCACCACCACCACCACCAGGGTGAGGGTGCCGGCCAGCAGGGCCAGCACCAGGCCCAGCATCAGCAGGGCCTGGGCCTGGGCCCGGTGCTGCCGCCCCTGCAGCTCGCGCTCCAGCGCGCCGCCCGCGCCCTGCCACAGCCCCAGCTCCAGGCTCAGGCTCTGGCGGTAGCGCGCGTCGATCAGATCCCCCTCGTCCCGGCCCGAATCCACCAGCTCCGAGAGGCTGTTGCGGAAGCGGTCAGTGGCCTGCTGGAAGTCCTTGAGCTGCTGGTCCAGAGAGCCGCGCAGGGCGCCTGAATCGTCCCGGCTGAAGGCCAGGCTCAGGGCCCGGTCCAGGGATTCCAGCTCCTGGTCCATCAGGCCCTGCACCACGGTCAGGCGGTTGTGGTCGGTGCTCCCCAGGTGGCCGCGGGCGCGGCGGGCCGTGGACGCGATGCTGTCCATCTCCCGCAGCAGGTCCGCCAGGTGCGGCATGCGGTCAATCACCACATCGGTCAGCAGATGGCTGGTGGGGTCCGGGTCCAGCGACCAGGAGGCTCCCTGCCCCACCTGGTCCACCAGGCCCGAGAGCGCCGACAGCAGCTCGCCGAATTCCACCTCCTGCCCCACCGGGGTGCCCGAGGCGGCCAGGCTCTGCTGGTGGTCCCAGGTCTCGCGCACCTTGTCAAAGGCCTTGGCGGTCTTGACCCGCGCGCGGAGGGATTCGTTGAGCCGGGTCAGGTCCTGGACCTCCTTTTTGACCTGGCCGGGCAGGTCTGCCAGCACCTTGGCGTCCGCCGCGGACCGCTGGGCGCTGGGGACTTGGAGGACCTTCAGCCCCTGCATCAGGGGGATCTGCAGGCGCCCCACGCTCATGGAATAGCGCACCCCCTCGATCTGGGCCTCTGCGCCGCCCAGGTCGCGCCACAGGGTGACCAGCAGCAGGGCCATCAGGGCCAGGATGGGGAGCAGGAACAGCCCGCTGATGAGCCCCATCTTGGCGGTCAGCGACATGCGGTCCAGGATCTGGGCAGGCCTTGGCAATTCCATCTTCAAGCTCCTTGGGGAAGGTCATCCAGGGCCGGCAGGACCCCGCTGGCCAGCAGGCTGGTGAGATAGGGCATGGTGACAAGCGATTGGCAGGCGCCGGATTCCAGGCAGGCCTTGGGCATGCCGAACACGGCACAAGAGGCGCCTTCCTGGGCCAGGGCCAGGCCGCCGGCGCGGCGCAGCGCGAGCAAGCCCTGGGACCCGTCCCTGCCCATGCCGGTCAGCACCGCCCCCAGGCAGGCGCCGCCCCCGTGCGCGGCCAGGCTCCCCAGCATCCTGTCCCCGCTGGCGCCGGGCTCCCCGGGCTTGAGGGCCGGGGTGTGGAGGATGCCGCCGGGCCCGCATTCCAGATGCCGCCCCGGCGGGGCCAGGTAGACCCAGCCCGGCAGGGCCTTGGCTCCCTCGCCCGCGGCCCCCACCGCCAGGGCCGTGTGCCCGGCCAGCCATTGGATGAAAGCTTCCTGAAAGCCGGCGGCCATGTGCTGCACCAGCAGCAGCGGGAAGGCCAGGTCGGCGGGCAGGGGGGAGAGCAGCTCGGCCAGCGCCGCCGGGCCGCCCGTGCTGGCCACCAGCCCCGCCATGCTGATGGGAGACCCCTGCCGCCCCGGCGCGGGGAAGGGCCTGGCCAGGGGCGCCCCTGGCCAGGCCGGCAAGGCGGCTTCAGCAGCCACCAGGACAGCCTGGCGCAGGGCCTGGGCGAAGTCATCCAGGGCCCTGCGGGAGCCCACCTCCGGCTTGGCCACCGCGTCCACGGCGCCGGCGCGCAGCGCCTCGAACGCCAGCGTTGCGCCGCTCGCCGGGCTGGTCCCGGCCACCACCACCACCCGGGCCTGGCCTTGGGTGGCCAGCCGCCGCGTGGCCGCCAGCCCATCCAAGCCGGGCATGCACAGGTCCATGGTCACCACCTGGGGGCGGAGCCGCTGCTCCATCTCCAGGGCCTGCAGCCCATCCCCGGCCTCGCCCACCACCTGGATGCCATCGCCGGCCATCAGCAGCCCCAGCGCCTGGCGCATGGTGGGGGAATCATCGACCACCAAGACCCTCACGGCTCCCATGCGTCCTCCTCCCGATCGCGCAAGGCCCGCTCCAAGTAGGCCCCCAAGCGCCCCTCCGCGCATTCCTGCTTGGAGAACCAGGCATCCGCCCCGGCCCGGTGGGCGGCTTCGGCCAGGCCCAGAGCCCCTTCCGCGCTCACCAGCACCAGCACGGCCCTGCGGCCCTTCTCCTTGCGCAGGCGCTGGAGGATCTCCGGCCCCGGCATGCCCGGCATGTTCCAATCGCAGACCACCGCCTCATAGTCGCAGCTCTGGGCCGATTCCAGGGCCTCGGCCGCGCCGCGCGCCAGGTGGACCTCCCAGCCCATGGCTTCCAGCAGGGTGCGCTGCATGGCCCGCGCGGCCAGCGAGTCATCCACCACCAGCGCCTGGCGGCGCCGGCCCAAGGCCTGGGCCTGCCCCTTATCCAGGGCCGCCTCCACCAGCCAGTCAGGCCGCAGCAGGGGGGCCAAGCCGCCCTGCGGCAGC
>Ga0326728_10017878_pt1 | contig 14094 bp, 11 predicted proteins | sample MB3enrmetagenome_FD_207602 | JGI IMG/M metagenome (GOLD analysis project Ga0326728, IMG submission 207602) | Lab enriched peat soil microbial communities from McLean, Ithaca, NY, United States - MB31MN | ecosystem: Environmental > Terrestrial > Soil > Wetlands > Peat | place: USA: New York...
CAAACCATGCTACTCGGTGGGTCTCGCCGGAAGGAACCTTGATTTCTGCATGAATTCAGAGGTGGTCGTGGGTATCCTGGTGGGTGCTATGGCAAAGAACCCCTACGCTGACATCCCGACAGACTACCATCTGACGAACATGTCCAAGCAGATAGACGCAGTAAGGAAGATCTCCATCATTACCCGCCAGATGGCAAACCATCCGTATCACAGGTTCGATCCCAGCAAGCCCAAGGGATCCAAAGACAAGAAAAAGAAGGAGGACTAGGCCATGGCAATATATAGTGGAGAGCAAGCCACTCAAGAATACCTCCTGGAAGTAACAAAAGGATGCGCCGTGGCAGCAGCCAAGGCCCCGACCCTTACTAATTCGTTAGGTCTTCGGACGGAGATTGTTACAGGAGAAGATCTCGATCCTATAATCGACGTCCTGGAGACCTTTGGGCAGACATCCACGTTCCAGATGCACGATGCTGTGGCATTGAAATCCATGGCAGCAAAAGGCATACTGCCACCCATACTGCTGATGGGAGCAGACCTCTGCAAGCCGGTCTTGTGGGACTGCGGGGCGTGCGGTTATCCCACGTGCGGAGAGTACATCAAGTTCGTCAGCCGGAACAAGGGTCTGGGGATAGGCGCTTATGGGCCATCATGCGTGTGGAAGGTGATCGATTTCGGAATGGCCGCAGACTATGCCTGTGCCGCAGCTGCGATGCACCGTGTCGAGGCTAGGTTATTCTTCAGTATCGGTGCGGTGTCCATGTTCCTCGGACACCTGGAGGGGGCATCTTTCGTTCTCGGATTACCTGTCGGCCCGGTGGGGCTCAATAACTGGTTCGATCGTGAGAGCTGGGTGGATGCGTTTAACTACCAACAGAGGACGCTGGGTCAGCTAGCCGGTGGACCAAATCTTTCCATGGCCTTCTCCGGAGGCGGGTATCCTATCATCAAGACAAAACCCAACTGGTGGGAAAATCCCACATTCATGAAGGTGGAACAGGACGAGGAGTTCCTACAAAAGGACGCCGTGGGTAAGGCAAAGGTCTTTGAGAAGATCATGAAGTACCGCGGCGTTCTTCCAGAGGACGAATAATCATTCTGCGAGGGGTGGTTTTCTCCAGCCGTACGAAGGGGAAAATCACCCTGAACAGTGAAAGAATTCCCCGAAAGATATTCAAAGATCGGTATTACTGGAACAAGGAGGCAACAGAGAATGCGTGACGTGTATATTATCGCAGTGGGGATGACCAGGTTCGGCAAGCACCTGGATAAAACAGAAAAGGACCTGGTGGCAGAGGCCGTTGCCAGGACTATGGATGATGCACCGGAAATAAAGATCAGCGATATCCAATCTGCATTTTTTGCTAACACGGCATGGGGCTTCTTCTCCATGCAGCATTCAATCAAAGGGCAGGTAGCCCTGCGTCCGCTGGGCATCGAGGGCATTCCTATCACCAATGTGGAGAATGCATGCGCCTGCGCGTCTACGGCGTTGCACTGTGCATACAAGGATGTGGCAAGCGGCATGTACGAGTGCTCTCTGGCCATCGGTATGGAGAAGCTTTACAACGAGGACAAGGCCAAGTCCATGATGGCCTTCAATGCAGGCATAGATGTCTCCAACATGAAAGGACACATGAAAGCCCTGAGGGGCATCATGGACGGAGTGAAGCTGGACATCCCTGAAGATGACGGCGGAGCAGGGGCCGGAAAGACCAGGAGTGCCTTCATGGATGTGTATGCAAGCGCAGTCAGGTGGCATATGGCCACCTTCGGGACCACCCAGCACCAACTGGCAGTAATTGCTTCGAAGAACCACTTTCACAGTTCCATGAACCCCAATGCCCAGTTCCAGAAGACCATGAGTGTGGAAGAAGTTCTTGAGGGACGTCCTGTGGTCTGGCCGCTGACTGTACCCATGTGTGCACCCGTGGGTGACGGAGCTGCTGGGGCCATCGTGTGCTCGAAGGATTTCCTAAATAAGCTCAAGTCGGTCCGTCCGGTGAAGATCCTGGCATCGGTGCTGGGATCCGGCACGAACAGGAGGCACGATCAGGTGGACCTGGATATCGCCGTGAGGCTCTCCAGGCAGGCATATGACATTGCAGGCGTAGGTCCTAAAGACATCAATGTGGCCGAGGTCCATGATGCCACTGCCTTCGGAGAGTTGCACCAGTGCGAGTCTCTGGGGTTCTGCAAGATGGGTGAAGGCGGGCCCTTTGCTGAAAGTGGGGCCACGATGCTCGGCGGGATGATCCCCATCAACACCTCGGGCGGTCTCGAGTCCCGCGGGCATCCGGTTGGGGCTTCCGGACTTGGCATGATCCACGAGTTGGTCACCCAGCTCAGGCACGAGGCTGGCCCTCGGCAGGTCCAGGGCTGCAGGCTCGCCTTGGGGGAAAACGGTGGCGGCAACATCGCCTTTGAAGAGGCCTCCATGACCATCCACATCCTCAAGCGGATGAACGGAAATGAAGAATAAGAGATTAGCTATGAATACTGTCAGTACCCTCCATGATCCGGTGGCTCCTTACTGGGGCCATCGGGTCGTTTTACAAAATTATAGAGGCGTTGTGATTCAATTTTCTTTGAAGGATGAAAAAGGAGCGTTTTCATGGAACGATTCAAGACAAAGACAGTAGTGATAACCGGCGCAGGCAGCGGGTTCGGACGCGGGCTCGCCATGGATTTCGCTAAGTTGGGTTGGAAGGTTGCTGTCAGCGACATCAACATGAACAGGGCCGAAGAGACCGTCAGGCTCATGGATGGAACCGGTCAAGGCCTGGCCATCGCATGTGATGTCACCAAGCCCGAGGAGGTGCAGGCGCTGGCAGATGCCGTGCTTTCTCAATGGGGCACCGTGGACATCATCATCAACAATGCCGGCGTTCCGGTCGTGGGATTCATGCACGAGGTGCCACTGGAAGACTGGCGGTTCGAGATCGACATCATGCTTATGAGTGTCATCTATGGGTGCAGGACATTTATCCCCATCTTCAAAAAACAGGGATGGGGGCACATCGTGAACACTGCATCCTCAGCCGGGATCGTCTCTCTGCCTGAGATGGCACCCTACAACGTAACCAAAGCAGGAGTCATCTCACTGTCTGAGACGCTCCGCAGTGAGTTGAAGGGAAGTAATATAGGGGTCACCGTTGTATGCCCGACCTTCTTCAAAACAAACCTCATGGACCAGATACGGGTAACTGACGACCATCAAGTCAAGATGGCGAGCGCCTTCTTCGACAAGTTCTCGTTCGGCACGGTGGAGAGCGTAACCAGGGCAACCCTTAAGGCCATTGGCAAGAACAGGCTCTACGTCCTGCCCCAGCCGGACTCCAAGCTCTTCTGGTTTTTGAAGAGGATGACACCGAACACATACTACAATGTCAATGCATTCCTATACTCACGGGGCATCCTGGATAAGATACTAGGAATTTAAGGAGGAATTGATCATATGAAGAATGAAACCCGCAAGCAGATATATTTTATGGGCTCATTGTGGAACCTGGGCTTTGCATTTTCCGGTCTTGTATTGCCCAAGATAACCATGTGGCTCTTATCCGGTTCGACAAAGGCTATTACCGGGGTCTTTGCCCGGACCTTCTTTGCGTTCTTCTGGATAGCGGTAGGGGTCTTCGGCTTGGGATACTATCTGGTGTCCCGTGATCCAGACAAGAATGAGGCGGTCATCTGGACAGGGTGCCTAGCCAAAGTGCTCATATTCTTCATCTTCGGCCGACTCTATCTTCGCAGGCAGATAACACTCTTCGGCTTCTTAGCTGCATTTGGAGACTTCATCTGGACCCTATTCTTCCTCGCTGCCCAGCGCGGTCAAAAGGCAAAGGAGATCGCCTGAAATCAAAAGGCATAAGTTATAAATGGAGGGTAAACATATGGCAGTTGAAAAGAAGGAAGTGAAACAGGACAAAGTGGATCTCCTGAGAAATCTGGAAGAAAACTTCACCGAAACAGAAAAAGTTATTCTCAGCCGCAGGAGCACCCGCTGGTACAAGAAGGAACAGGTGCCCGAGTTCATGGTCAAGCGAATGTTGGAGTCTGCCAGGTTCGCGCCGTCAGCCGGGAACTGCCAGCCATGGAAGTTCGTGGTGATAAGGGAGCCGAAGATAATTGATGATCTAACTAAATCCGTTGTCATGATCTGTAAATTTTTCAAGGCGATCCTCGAATACCGCACCCCGGGGAATTTCTGGAAGTTCCCTATAGCAAAATTCTATACCCATCTGATGCCAGGGAAGCTTCACCCTGTGCCTTTCAGCGCCATCTCTCTCATAGCTGACGGTAAACTCGGGCTATATCACGGTGCGCAGACAGTCATCCTTATATTCAAGGATGTACGTGGTGTGACCAACCCGGATCTCGACTGTGGTATCGCGGGGCAGAACATGGCACTTGCGGCCCACAGCATGGGACTGGGGACCTGCTGGGTGAGTTTTGTTAGTGTAGCCTTCGACTATCTTGGCTTCAAGTGGAACAAGATGTTCGGCATCAAGTACCCCTACAAGTTCATCACTAGCCTTGCCATAGGCTGGCCCATGGGCAAGCCCGACGGATTCGTGGAGCGTCCCGCCCACAGTGTGGACTGGTACGAGAACGGGAAAAAGACCGTGGGGGATCCCAGCAAGACAGCTAACAGTATCAGTTTGGGAGAGAAGTGGACGGTGCCCAATTACAAGGATCCCCAGCAGACCCACTGGGGAGAGCTCTTATTCGACTACGAAAAGTGCAATGGCTGCGGAACCTGTACACGCATCTGTCCGGCAAGCAGCATAGAGTTGAAAGACAAGAGGCCCATGATGATGAAAGACAGCGCTTGCATGGCATGCGGCGACTGCATGGCCATCTGTCCCAAGGAAGCAATACGCATGAAGTCGAGCTATAAGTTCTCGCAGCATTTCAAGACCATCGACCATGGCAATTTGAAGCTGCCGAGGATGAAATAACACACAAAGCAAGAACACATCAAGGAAAGGAGAAGATTATGGCCGCTGCGACCAACTGGGCGACCCTGCTCGAAGAGCAGGCAGCCAAGCTGAAGGACAAAACCTTTTTATACATTGTGTACCAGGACCGCTCCGTCAGTTATCAGGACATGGACCTGAACGCAAACAGAGTCGCTCACTTTCTGCTGAACCTGGGGGCTGATCCGGGTGAAGGGATCGCCACTCTCATGAACAACTCATCCGAGTTCTTGGACATTTTCTTTGGGATCCAGAAGATCGGGATGTACGTGAACACGGTGAACACCTCGCTGCGCGGCGACCAGCTCGCCTACACCATTGACAACAGCGACACAAAATACTTGGTGGTGGACCACGACCTTCTTGACATCTACCAGGGTGTTGCAGACAAGACCTCCAAGGTGGAGCATGTGATTGTGAACACCCTCGAGGCACCTGCGGGATTTAAGGTCCCAAAGGGCATGATCGACCTGAAGGGTGCATACCATATCGATGTTCCCACTTCGAAGCCTGTGGTGGATTTCGACGAGAACTCCATCCTCATGCTCATGTATACATCCGGCACCACCGGCCTTCCGAAGGGCGTAGTAATGCGATACAACAAGAATATCCTCGAAAGAGTGAAGATGCTTGCCGGCATTATCCTCACACCGGACTCAGTTTACTATACCGCGCTCCAGCTCTTCCACGGCAACGCGCTCTATGTTACCACCACCTCTGCATTGGTCGTGGGGTGCACGGTGGCCCTGTCCAAGCGGTTCTCGGCCAGCAGGTTCTGGGAGGAGATAGCGAAGTCCAAGGCAACGGTGTTTAATACCATCGGAGCCATCATCCCCATCCTCATGAAGCAGCCGGAGAGCCCCTATGAAAAGAGCCACCAGGTGGTGAGGGTCCTGTCAGCCGGGTGCCCTGCAGCCCTGTGGGAGCCCTTCGAGAACAGGTTCGGCGTCAAGATCTGGGAGGCCTATGCGGCCATCGACGGGACCGGTTTCATTGCCAACTTCGGCGACGGGCCCAAGGGCTCCATCGGCAAGCCCCTGAACTCCATCATCAGGCTTGTGGACGAGAAAGGCAATGATGTTTCCACAGGCGCCACCGGGGAACTCCTGTTCAAGGTTGACCCGAACAAGAAGAGCACCGTGGAGTACTATAAGAACCCGAATGCATCAGGCGAGAAGACAAAAGGCGAATGGGAGTATACCGGAGACCTCATGTACCAGGACGAGCAGGGGTACATCTACTTTGTGGGCCGCAGCACCGACTCCATGAGGAGAAGGGGCGAGAACGTATCGGCCTACGATGTGGAGCAGGCCATCCTCAAGCATCCCAGTGTGCTCGAGGCTGCCGTTTACGCTGTTCCCTCGGAGATGACCGAGGATGATATCATGGCTTCAGTCAAGCTCGTGGAGGGGAGAAAATTGGCCGGCAAAGAACTGTGGGACTTCCTTCAGGACAAGCTAGCCAAGTTCGCCATACCCCGCTATATCCGGATCATCGACGATTTCCCCCGGACCGAGACCTTCAGGATCAAAAAGGGCGAACTGAAGTCCATTGGGGTGGCGTCGGATACATTCGATGCAGAGGCTTGAATCAACCTTTGCGGGCGCTACGGTGGATAAGAAAGTCGGGGTCACATTTCCCATATCATGCTGGGGAAAGGAGTCCTGAGCTTGCTCTGAAGTTCGGTCCACGTGCTGGCTGGGATCTTCAGCCCTGGTGACCAGTGATGATACGATACACTAGAGATCTATTGAAAATTTGGAGACAGGATAATTGATAAGGGAGAAATCGAGATGAATGTAAGGCTGGAACAGAAGATCAAGGATTTTGCCTACAGCCAGGGAGTGGATGTGGTCGGCATCGCAGGACCGGAGCGTTTGGACGGTCCGCCTTCGCTCGATCCGACATACACCATGAAGGGCGCCCGCTCTATTATTTCACTGATATTGCCCATGGATGTCCAGGCTATCTATGACTTTCTGGGTAAAAAGTCTCCTGTGCCGCACTGGCTTGATCAATTGAAAAAAAATCAACAGATGCACCGCACCTGTGATTTTTTGGCGGGCTATATCAGGTCATTGGGTTACCATGCCGAGGTCGTGCCCCCCAACAGCAGCTACCGCCGTCACCCGTATATCTATGCTGTTCTTCCAAGCTTTGCCCACCGCTTCGGAGCTATCGTGGCAGGGATAGCGGGGCAGGCCTGGTCGGGCAATGTCATGAACGCCAAGTACGGTGCGGCCATATATATAGGAACTGTGGTGACCGACGCCGTACTCGAAAGCGACCCGCTCCGGCACTCACCCCGCCACTTCATCGACAACTTTTGCAACGCGTGCCGTATATGCGTCAAGACCTGTACAGCGCAAATGTTCCGGGACGATAAGGAAGAACATGTGCTCCTGAACGGCGCTCTACATCCGCGGGGCAAACGGCGCGACATCAACCTGTGCAGTGCCGCCTGTTTCGGATTGCACAGCATCTCAGCCGACAGGAAATGGACCACATGGGGTTATCGCTGGGACAAGGAGTGGATGGAAAAGCCTGTCGATACAATCACGAAGTGGGACGCCGTAAGGGAACTGACACTGAGAGCCAACCTGGCCGGAGATACTGCCAGCCGATTCAGCATGATCAAGGCCGTTGGCTATGATCTCATACCCAATGAAATCCTCAATGAATATCTGGATAAGCATCCTGAGAATCTCGGGCGTGAAGAACGTGAGAAAGCGCTTTTTGCCCTTGCCGAAAAGGTGGGGGTCAACGGTCTTCGTAACGAAACCATACTGACCTGCGCGCATTGCAGCCTTGTCTGCGGTCCCGACTTGGAAGAGACTGCCAAGCGTTATCGGCTTCTGGTCGATGGGGGTCTGGTTGTGCTCGGACCAAACGGAGATATGGTGAATGTGCCCACCTATGAGGAAGCAGTAAAGATAAGGCAACTCCCTAAGCCAAGTGCATGGGATATTATCAAGGATATGGTGGCATCAACCATTCTTTTCCACAAATTGTATTTCGGCCTGGAACCCAAATCCATGATTACCGGCTTCCTATATAGTCGCCGCCTGAAGAAGGCTGTGGCAGATCGCTTGGAAGGTCATAAAGACTCTGCGCACAATTCGGTGGTTGAGAAGTATGTCCCATGAGTATGAGCAACTGAGAAAAAAACAACAAATCGTGAAGTACATCAAGCGACTGCTCTGGTGCTCCGTTGGGGCAGCATCAGGTATCGGGTTGGTATTGTGGTTTGTTGGTATACCCTCATCGCTATTTCTCCTGGCCTCGCTGGGCGGTTCAACGGTGTTTCTCTTTGGACTCACTCACAGCGCAGCAGCGCAACCACGAGCGCTCTTTGGTGGGCATTTAGGCTGCGCGCTTATCGGTTTGCTCTGTTACCACGCATTCGGGGAGCGCTTTGGGTATACGTACTGGCGACGGTTCTCTCCCTTATGTATATGCTTGTCACAAGGACAGTGCATCCTCCAGCCGGAGCAAACCCCCTGATCATGATAAATCAGCATGCCGGTTTTTTCTCACTCTGGCAGCCGGTTGGGCTTGGCATAATGCTCTTAACTTTGGTTGCCATGGTCTGGAGCCGTATTTTACCAGTCATGAATCACTATCCTGCAGAGTGGTTCAAGGAGTCACCAGCTTATGATCATTGGGACGGATGGATAGACACTACTGAGAATGTGATTCTTACAGTTCCCTTACAAGAAGATAAAACGAATATAATACGTGAACCTTAGGGAGGAATACCATGAGCGATACCGCGTACATTACCATAGCACAGAAGATGGATGAGTCCGCACAGACAGCACCGAAAGCCGCTGACAGCATTCATTTCCATGAGGCGTTCATCAGGTATCTCCAGCTGGTGTATTCGCCCCAGGAGGCTGAACTGCTTGTATACTTCAAGCGGCCCGGATCGTTTGTTTCCACCAGGGAAGTGGCTGAGGCCTCCGGGAAAGACTTCACCTATGTGGGGAAGATACTGGATGATGTGCATAGGAGAAACGCACTACTGGGAATGGGTGACAACTACAGCCTGCCTCCCATACAGATCCTGGTGAATATCCATAATTTTTATGCTGAAATGAAACCAGATGATCTTGAAGCTGCGCAGTTGTATCAGGAATATTTCATCAAGGGCGGGTTCTACAAATATTATGAGACATCACAAAAGGGAACGCCTGTCCTCCGAACCATCCCCATAGACCAGGCCATTGATACGGGCCAGAAGGTGTTGTCCGCAGAAGAGGCTCATGACTTTCTTCTTAATTTCGCAGCCGAAGAAATGGCCCTTGTGCCCTGCCCGTGCCGCATGCGCACCGAGAAGATGGGGATTCGCGAATGCAAAGACAAATATCCTGTTGCATCGTGCATCTTTCTGGGCCCTGTTGCGCTGCACTTCGAGATGCTTGGATTGGGTAAGAGGATAACGAGACAGCAGGCTGTGGAGTACTTTGACAAGATGGTGGGAATGGGTCTCGTCGGCACGACGGATAATGCCATCTCGGGCAGCACGGTTATCTGTCTGTGCTGCGAATGTTGCTGCTCCAATCTCAGAGGGAGGACCAGGTGGAGCAACCCGGATTCGATATTGCCGTCGAACTTTGTGCCCCAGGCCGGAGAGGATTGTATCGGTTGTGGCATCTGTACCGATCGCTGTCCCCTCAAGGCCCTTACTGTGGATGTAGAAACCAACAGAGCTATGGTAAAGGAACCCGATAAATGTATTGGATGCGGAGTGTGCACTCTTGTATGCCCCCAGGAGACTCTGAAGCTCCATCGGTACGAGCGTTCCAAGCCTTTCGAGACAACAAAGGAACTGGTGAAGACAATCGCTATTGAGAACAGGGAGTAAGGAGTTCTGAAGGTTCTTCATTATATAAGAAAGGGGATAAAGGAATATGGATTTTAGGGAGCTTCTAAGAGTTCGCAGGTCAATTAGGGAATTCGAAGACAAGGAAGTTCCATTGCTTTTGATCCAGGAGATCATAGCCGACGGGTGCGAAGCCCCGAACGGCGGCAACAGGCAGCCCTGGGCTTTCATCGTCATCACAAATAAGGATGTGATGAAGAGGTGCTCGGATGAGAGCAAGAAAAACATTATTCAGGAAATAGAGCTCAATCCTACTACGCCTGTAGCCGGGTATAAGGCGATTCTTCAGGACAAGAGTTTTAACGTGTTCTACAATGCCCCATGCCTCATCTATATTGCAGGTTCCCATAATAGTGATTCAGCAACAGTGGACTGCACCCTTGCGGCCAGTTACCTGATGTTGTCTGCCGCAGATCACGGATTAGGGACATGCTGGATATACCTCGGTTCAGGTATCAAAGATCAGGCTTTGCTCAAGGAGATCGATCTGCCTGATGATTACAAAATTATTGCACCCATAATCCTTGGTTATCCAGTAAAGATTCCGGGGAAAACACCAAGGGATAAGCCAAAGATCTTCAATGTTATAGATTAGGTATCATTGTTCATTGAGTACCATCTTGCTGTATCTATATGATGCATTCGATAAATTGCTGTCCCAATCTCAGACTATGAACCATTGATTACTGCAATAAATGATCAGATATACATATCCTGAAAAACTGATGATATCATGCCATAAATCATCGCTTTGCCCTTATTGAATATTACTTCGATAGATGATCGCTTTCTTGATCCTCTAAAATGTACATATCTTAAGATGAGATTTATCCTTTGCTGGTTGCATTCACAAAGTAACGATCCTGGCACGCTCTTACCCCGGGACAACACCAAATGTGACTCGTTTGATAATTCCCTGTTCCGCGATTTAATTTCCCTGATATGCTAAAAAAATTCCCTGTTATGCTGAGTAGGGAATTTGCTTGTAACCCAATGGAATGAGACATCATATCGATGCAATTTCTTTAATTTAGGTTCCAGAAACAATAAAATTCCCTGCAAATTCCCTGATAAACAGGGAATTCGGCATAGAGAGTGGTTCGCAGATGACTGCCACCTCTACCAGCAAAATCAATGTATATTCAATAAGTTGACAATACATAAGAATTAATCGCCAATAATATCAGAAAGAAAAAATGTGTGTAGAGAACATTGGATATTCAGAGACCTGATCAAAACGTTTCATCAAGTTTTGCACAATAACATCAGTAATGTTAATGAACAAATAATACGCTAATGATAAGCATTGTCTGGGTTTAATGGGGCCAGACCAGATCATAGCTGACACTTCTTCCTTTCCCGGGATTTAGTTTTATCAAACCAAGTTCCAGAAGCCTGTTCAACTCACGAAAGGCCGTGATTTTGCTTACACCGGTCATTGCAGAATACTTTCTTGTTGTGAGCCCGCCTTCAAACTCATTGCGGCCTGCATCGAGGAGCTTATTCAAGACCTTTCGTTGCCGATCGTTCAGGGGTGCCTGTGCGTGGGTGCGCCAGAAAACAGCCTTCGTAAAGACCCCTGACAAAATGATCTCTGAGCGTTCGATCGCTCTGGAGAAACATCCAAGGAACCAAACAAGCCATTCGGTAATGTCGGTGCCTCCTTTCTGGCACTTTTCAAGGATTTCATAATAAGCACTCCGATCCTCCATGATCTGAGATGAGAGGCTGTAGTAACGGTACTTCTGTCCATCATCCTGGGCCAGAGCCATATCGGTAAGCGCCCGGGCAATTCGACCGTTTCCGTCCTCAAAGGGATGAATAGTGACAAACCAGAAATGCGCCATTGCAGCCCTTATCAGTCCTTCCATTTTACCATTACTGGTATCCCACCAGGAGAGGAACAGGGTGATCTCATGATCGATTTTTCTGGATGGTGGAGCTTCAAAGTGGATCTTTCCCCTGCCAAGAGGTCCGGATACCACCTGCATGGGTTCATCTCCTCTCCAGACACCCACCCGGATCTTATGCATACCTGAATATCCGGTAGGGAATAGTTCAGCCTGCCACCCATACAGTCGTTCGACGCTAAGGGGGAGATCATGATTCTGCGTTGCATCCAAAAGTACGGCAACAAGACCATCCACGTACCGATCTACGGGAAGTCCCGCAGAAGGTAAGCCTAGCTTCCGTGCTACGGATGATCGCACAGAACGGGTGTCGAGTTTCTCTCCTTCAATGGCAGATGTCTTCATGGTCTCTTCGGCAAGTACTTCGGCATGAGCCTGGGGATCAACTACAAGACCCTGGTCCACGACTTTACCGAGGAGCCTTCCCTGGAGCAAGCGGCTTTTGCCCAAGAGGTCGAGGACCTCGTCGCTCTTCCAGGTGAAGTGAGTCCAGTTTGGCCTTTGCCATATGTACTGATGGGATTTCATCGTATAATCATTTCTTCTTCATGAAGCGATTAGTGCTTATAATCACTTCACTAAATGATATGATTAATCGGTATTATCACATCATCTCATGAACGGCAATGGTTCATTTTTTGTATGAGGGCACTTAGAGCATTGTATCGAAATCATAAAGATTATGTGTAAAACATGTGTAGACCACCCGCAAATCAAGGCTGGGTCTAGCTGGTGTGAGGTTCAAATCCTCCCCCCGCTACCAATTCAGAAGGAACTATTTCCATCGTCTCATGGAATAGATATAACCGTTTAAAAACCACCCTTGACGCATCCATGGATGTAGCTATAATGTAATAATAAGTTATGCAATTGTACTCATCCTATTTTGATTGATGATTGTTGGCCGGCACATCGAGATAAAATCCTCCAAGAACCATCTGCTATGCTCTATCCTTCCGACAGGAATACGGCTGCACAATGTCCTGTGAAATGCAGTGCTTCATGCATGGGAAACAGGAAAGAACAGGTCCGTCAGGCCTGTTGAGATTCTTTTAATGTGCACTCGTAGAAGAGTGAAAGGAGGGAGTTTGTATGGCTATAAAGAAAGGGGGGGGGGATTGAAGCAAAGCAGGGGGAAGAAACGCGGCTACGGCTGGGTGCCTGATATACCGGATCATCGCGACTATCTGCTCAGCGCCGTGCTCCGTGTTCCTGCCAGGCTGCCTAAGGCAGTGGACTTGCGGCCGTTGTGTTCCAAGGTCGAAAACCAGGGTAATCTGGGCAGCTGCACGGCAAACGCCCTTTCCGGTGCCCTGGAGTTTCTCGAAAGGAAGGATAAGGTCGCATTCGAGGATTTCAGCAGGCTGTTCATCTATTACAACGAGCGTGCAATCGAGAACACCGTCTCATCGGATTCCGGCGCCATGATCCGCGACGGCATCAAGACGCTCGCGAAACAGGGGGTCTGCTCGGAACTGAGCTGGCCCTACACGATCTCGAGATTCACCGTGAAACCGGGGCCTTCATGCTACAAGAAGGCCTTGGGGCACCAGATCACCTCTTATCATCGCATCATCACTCTGGACGAGATGCGAGCGTGCCTTGCAGAGGGCTACCCGTTCGTCTTCGGATTCTCGGTATACGAGAGCTTTGAGTCACAGGCTGTGGCGCAAACGGGCACAGTGAATATGCCAAAACCGGGTGAGCGGAATCTGGGCGGGCATGCAGTACTTGCCGTGGGCTACGACGATGCGAAGAAGCGGTTTATCGTACGCAATTCCTGGGGTAACTCGTGGGGGATGAAGGGCTATTTCACCATGCCTTACCAATACCTTTCAGACCGAAACCTGTCGGATGATTTCTGGACGATCCGCAGGGGCAAGCTGATGCTCTGAAGACTAAGGGGGTAAGAAAGCGAGGAGAAAACCTTCAAGAGGTGTCCTTCGTGGAGTGGTATCCTAGCCTATTGTTCTCACCACGAAGGACACGAAGAGCACGAAGAAGATCTAAAAACCAGAACAAACACTCTTGGATCCATTGAACCGGTCAGAGATTTCAAGAGGATTTCTTTCCTTCGTGTCCTAAAGTGCTCTTCGTGGTATGGTATCCATCTGCATACTCTGCAATGATCCGAGTATGCTTAAGAATGACGAACCCTTTTTAAGATTTGGAAGTGACGCCGAGAAATCGGAAAGGATGGTCTCCTGTGCATAATTCCAACTATATTATAAATGCTCATGCCCTATGTCAGAACAATCAATCATGCAGGCATTGCATCGGATTTCTAAAGCTCTTAGCCCCCTTCTATCCGAGACCC
>Ga0326728_10017879_pt1 | contig 14094 bp, 8 predicted proteins | sample MB3enrmetagenome_FD_207602 | JGI IMG/M metagenome (GOLD analysis project Ga0326728, IMG submission 207602) | Lab enriched peat soil microbial communities from McLean, Ithaca, NY, United States - MB31MN | ecosystem: Environmental > Terrestrial > Soil > Wetlands > Peat | place: USA: New York...
GGGGATCACCCGGTTTCAGGACTTAAGCAGGGTGATTTTTCTGTGTATGAGGATGGCGTGCCGCAAACCATCCACGATTTCACGCCGCATTTTGAGGATGAGACAACCGCGCCTGCCGACACAGCAACAGCCGAGCCGCCCCCGCTGCCACCGGGTACCTTGACCAATCGGCCCGACACGAAGGAGACCGACTCCATAACCGTGCTGCTCCTGGACGGTGTGAATACGGCTCCCTCGGACGTGATTTATGTGCGCCGGGAAATGATTAAGTTCTTGAAGACACAGCCGCCGGGCCGGCGCATCGCGGTGTTTGCACTCGGACAGAGGCTGCGGATGCTGCAGGGCTTCACGGCCGACACGAGCCAACTGATGGCCGTGCTCAAAAAGGCCGATGCTACCTCACCTATGTCGTTGCTCCCTCCCGATGATCAGACATTTCAGGAGCGGCAACAACTGGCCGACGAAGCTGTCGCCGGAGTGTCGGGCCAGGACATCGCCAACAGGCAGAATTTCATGAGTGAAGCCGATGCCGGGCAGACGGAGATGCGCATGAACATCACTCTGGAGGCAATCCAGGAGCTCTCGCGCTACCTCACCGGCATGCAGGGGCGCAAGAATCTGGTTTGGTTTTCGGGCTCGTTTCCGCTGCAATTCTTCGCGGTTTCTGACGTCGTCTTCAACGGTGCTGGTGGCGGCCAGGTATCGCCCAAAATCTTGGCAAAAAGGACATTCGATGAAGAACTGAAGGCAACCGCTGATATGCTCGTCGCTGCCCGCGTGGCAGTCTATCCGGTCGACGTGCGGGGCGTGTTGACCCAACCGATGATTTCAGCCACGCAACAGACCGATTATGCAAGTCAAGTCTCAGGTCCTCCAATGAGTCCGGCCGGAACCGGCCAGGGGGAAGTGGTCGGAACGGGCACAGGAGGCGCGTACGGGACCGATCGGCAGGTCTCTGAACAGCAAATTGCGTCTGAGCATTCCACGATGGACGATCTCGCGCAACAAACCGGGGGGCGAGCGGTCTACGAATCCAACGGCCTGCAAAAGGCCATGACCGACGCGCTGAGCGATGGGTCGAACTACTACACGCTGGCCTACGTGCCCACAAACACGAAGTACAACGGTGCGCGGCGCAACATCGAAGTTCGCCTGACGCAGGGGAAAGCCCAACTTTTCTACCGGCGAAGCTATTACGCCGACGCCGCGGGCAATTCAGAAGAGGCCGTGGGCGGAGCCAGCGGCCAGATCAGCGCGGCGGCTGTACTGGGCGCGCCGCCATCCACGCAAATTCTGTTTCAAGCGAGAATGCTGCCGGAGGGAGATCCCGCGCTTACAGGGCCAATGCCCGATAAGCAACTCAAGCAGAACCCGACTCGCGATTTCAAAGGCACGCCCCACCCGTATGTTGTGGACCTGGGCGTGCAGCTCGGGGACCTGGCTTTCGCGGAGGGAGCCAACGGAGTGCGGACTGCTCAGCTGGAGATTGCGCTGGTGGCCTACGACAAGGACGGGCAGCCGGTGAATTCACTGGGCCGGCAATTCGGTCTGACATTTCCGGCTGCGCAGTTTGAGCAACTCAACGCGGCAGGCAAGGGGATCCCGGTGCGCCTTGCGATCGACTTGCCGGCGGGCGCGGACGTGGTGCGGGCAGTGGTGTACGACCCGGCTTCCGCCAAGACCGGATCGCTCGAGATCCCGGTGCAGGTGACGGGATCGCGGACGGTTGCTGGAGCGAGCGCCTCCTCGAATTGATTGCCGGAAGAGCTGATCCAGGCGTACCGCTGAAGCGCTTTGGGACGCATTCACATCCATTCGCAAATTAGCATCGCGCGGGTGCGCGAGTGTGACGCGCGTCCATGCAGACTCATTGCTCCGGGTTGTAGGATGGGCGCATAAACTTCAAGTTCGACGGAGGACGGAACGTGGCAGGATTGCGGAATCTTCTTTCATCATTCATTTTGATTGCGGGATTGGCGGGAATGGGATCGTACGCCGGGCACGCGCAGTTGTTGGAGCCGGCGAAACCGTCGCAAACGCCCAATCCTCTGACCGATTCGACAGTTAAGCCGGGCAAAATGCAGCTTTACGACCTGGAAGCGCGCTTTGCCAAGGACGTGCTGGATCGTGGAGGGGCAGGATTCGCATCCTGGTTTGCCGACGACGGCGTGGCGCTGGGAAACGGAGTTGCGCCGCTGATCGGGAAAGTGGCAATTGCCCAATCTGCGAATTGGTCGCCTGAGGATTACCAGCTTACCTGGACGCCGACCGACGCGATGATGGGACCGTCAGGCGATATGGGCTACACTTGGGGCCATTTTGAGGGGCGTAGCAAGGACAAGAACGGAAATCCCGTGCTTACAAGCGGGCGGTATATCACGATGTGGCGCAAAGAACCCGACGGAAGCTGGAAAGTAGTTCTGGACGCTGGCGCCAACGAGCCGCCGGCTGCGGGCGACTGCTGCAAATTACCGTCACAGTGAACACTGGACCAAAAGCGTCGAAGTTCGCGATGGAGTTGTTGGCGAACTGTGCTGGGTAACGGTGGAAAAGTGTCCATAGTAATCAAGAAATAGATCGAGTAGTGCGCAAAAACGCGGGTACTTGAGTGGTACAGCTTTTTCCTCCGGCTCACCGGATAGTGGAAGAGCCAAGTTCGTCAATCTCTTTGATACTGGCTCGCAGGTACGTGTATCCATATGGGGACTACAGTCGGTTCGCACGGGGGGGAGAACCAGGTGGGTGCGGTGCGTCCGGAGATAGGGATCTTCGATCGCAACCCCGATCCCGCACTCAACGAGCTGGTTGAGCTCGCCGCGGTTTTGTGCGACGCAGACTATGGCTACATTGGCTGGATGGACTTCAACCGGCTCTGGTTCAAGGCACGATTCGGATTCAAGGCAACGGATCAGCCGCGCGCCAATACCGCGTGCCAGTGGATGCTGGAGACGGGCGAGCCGATGCTGATTGCTGACGCAAGCCATGATCCGCACTTTCCGCCCGAGGGCATCCCTGTGCCAGGAGCGGGTCCCTGCCTGTCCTACGCGGCGGTTCCACTCTTCAGCAGCGACGAACACCTGATCGGCACGATGGCGGTTCTGTCACAGAAGGCAGACCAATTCAAGCTGGAACATTTGACCCTGTTGGAAATTCTGGGCCGGCAGGCCGTGACGCGGCTGGAGTTGTACAACCGGATCCGGCTGCAGGAACAGGCGCAGCGGCAGCGACAGCGCACGGAGCGCGCGCTGGCGATTGAGCGCTGCTTTGTCGCCGCTACGCTGGACTCGATTCCCGCGCTGGTTACGGTGCTGGATACGGCGGGGCGCGTGGTGCGGATGAATTATCCCTGCGCGCAATTGACAGGATTGAGCCTTGCGCATGCCGTGGGCCGGCAGTTTGTGGACGAGTTTCTGGAGGCCGACGACCGTGGATGGGCGGCGGGCAAGTTGCGCGAAGCGTCGGCGGGGCAGGCATCGGGTCCGCATGAAACGCTATGGCGGGCGGCGGGCGGCGAAAGCCGGCGCGTGAGCTGGACGTTGCGGCCGCTCCTGGGGCCGAACGGAGAAATCCAGTACTTGATTGTGAGCGGGCAGGACGTCACCGACCAGCGCGAAATGGAAAAGACGCTGCTCAAGAGCGAGGCGCGTTATCGCGAGGTGGTGGAGAACAGCCTGGGCTTTGTCTTCACCTGCTCGATGGAAGGGCGGCTGACTTCGCTGAACGCCTTTACGGCGGAGACGCTCGGATATCGCGCCGAAGCGCTGCTGGGACGCATGCTGACGGAGTTGATGGATGCCGAGGGATCTGCGGCATTTCAAGATTGCCTCAACGCGCTCGAGAGCACGGAGGAGTGGCAGGGTGCATTGCCGTTGCGGCGGAGCGATGGCGTCTACAGGCGAATTGCGGTGCGCAGCCGGCGCATGCAACTGCCGGGCGAGCGGCCGTTCGTGCTGAACCACGGGATGGATGTGACCGAGCAGTACGAAGCCGAAGAAGCGCTGCACATGGCGACGCGGCAGCGCGAGCTGATTCTGGAAGCGGTCGACGACGGCATTTTTGGCATGGACCTTTACGGTAAGGTGACTTTCATCAACGAAGCCGGAGCGAGAACGCTGGGATACACGGCCGAACAGCTTGTGGGACGCGATCTGCACGAGCTGATCCATCACAGCCACGCCGATGGGACCCCGTATTCGCGATCAACGAGCCCGATTCTGCAGGCATTGCGGCGTTGCGAACCGATCCGGATGCGGGACGAAGTGTTTTGGCGCCAGGACGGAACAGCGGTTCCTGTCGAATACAGCGCCACTCCGCTGATTGAGGAGGGCCAGGTTTGCGGCATGGTGGTGGCCTTCCAGGACGTGAGCGAACGGCGACGCCTGGAGAAAATGAAGGACGAGTTCATCTCGACGGTAAGCCACGAATTGAAGACGCCGCTCACCTCGCTGCGCGCATCGCTGGGACTGATTCAGAGTGGCACGCTGGACAAGCGGCCGGAGAAGCAGCGCCAGATGATCGAAATGGCGATCGGAAACTGCGACCGGCTGGTGCGTCTGGTCAACGACATTCTGGACTTTGACCGCGGGGAAAAAGGAAGGCTGCCGCTGAATCGGGAGGCGGTGGATCCGATGACGCTTCTGCGGCGGTCGGCGGATGTAGCGCACAACGCGGCTGCGCAGGCGCGGATCGAGTTCCGCCTCGAGGCAGATGCTTCACCGGTCTTCGCGGATGGGGATCGCGTATTGCAGGTGCTGAACGAACTCGTGGGCAACGCGATCAAGTTTTCTCCGCCGGGCACGGCCATCCGGCTGGCGGCTTGGGACGTGGACGGAGTTGCGCCGGATTCCGGAGCCTTGGAAAGGGGCGCGGTGTGCTTCATGGTTGAAGACCAGGGACGCGGCATCGCTCCTGAAAAGCTGGAACGCATCTTCGATCGATTCGAGCAGGGCGATGCGTCGGACTCACGCGCTCTGGGTGGAACGGGGCTCGGGCTGGCGCTCTGCCGCAGCATTGTGGAGCAGCATGGCGGCCGCATCTGGGCGGAGAGCGAAGTGGGCAAGGGAAGCAGATTCCTGTTTACCCTGCCAGCGGCGACGGGAACAGAGGCGCGCTAAGGCGAAACGCCGGGCTGTCCAGCCCCAAGCGGATCCCATCGAACTCGCTATGAGACACTGTCATCGGCGGCGCTCCCCGCATAAAGTCAACAACCGCCGGTTCATCCTGCATGGGCGTATACACACGTTTTTTCAATCTGCTGTTTGGGCGGCCTCTGCCCACTACCGCGGCGCGCGCCGAGTGCATAGGACCGCTGGCTGGGATCCCGGTCTTCGGCCTCGACGCATTGAGTTCGGCGGCGTACGGACCTGAAGCCGCGCTGACGCTGCTGATTCCGCTGGGCCTGATGGGCGTGAAGTATATTGTGCCCGTCAGCTTCGCCATCGTGATCCTGCTGACGATTGTCTATTTCAGTTACCGGCAGACGATCGAGGCTTATCCGCACGGCGGAGGCTCCTACACCGTTGCCAGCCAGAATCTGGGCGAGGGCGCGGGACTGCTGGCGGCGGCAGCGTTGATGATCGATTACGTTTTGACCGCGTCGGTGGGCATCTCGGCGGGGGTCGGCGCGCTCATCTCAGCGGTGCCCAGCCTGCAGCCGCATACGCTCCAGCTTTGTCTGCTTGTGCTGGCGCTCCTGACTATGGTGAACATGCGCGGAGTACACGACACTGGCGTAGTGTTCATGATCCCGACGTATTTGTTTACGGGAACGCTGCTGATTGTGATTGCAGTTGGCGGATGGCAGGTGGTGCACGCGGCCGGGCATCCGTTACCGGCGACGCCGCTGCCCGCGATTCCCCCCGCTACACAAATGTTTGCCTGGTGGCTGATCCTGAAAGTTTTTTCCTCAGGCTGCACGGCAATGACGGGCGTGGAAGCGGTAAGCAACGGCGTAATGGCCTTTCGCGAGCCTACGCGCAAGAATGCCAAGACGACGCTTACGATCATCATCGCGCTGCTGGTCGTCCTGCTGGCGGGCATCGCGCTGCTGTGCCGGGCGTACGGAATTGCCGCCACCAATCCCGGTAAGCCCGGCTACGAGAGCGTTCTCTCGATGCTGACACGCGCGGTGATGGGGCACGGGTGGTTTTACTACCTGACCATCACCTCAGTGCTGCTGGTGCTGGCGTTGAGTGCGAACACCGCATTTGCCGACTTTCCGCGGCTGACCAGGGCCATTGCGATCGACAACTATATGCCGCACGTCTTTCTGATTCGAGGGCGCCGCCTGCTGTATTCGTGGGGCATTTACGTGCTGGTGGCGCTTACGGCACTGCTGCTGATTGTTTTTGGCGGCGTCACAGACCGTCTGATTCCGCTGTTCGCGATCGGCGCATTCATGGCCTTCACGCTGTCGCAGGCGGGAATGGTGATGCACTGGAAGCGCCAGGGCGGCGCCACCAGGAACATGATCGTGAACGGGGTGGGCGCCCTGGCGACGGGAATCACGACGGTCGTGGTGCTGGTGGCCAAGTTCGCCGAGGGCGCGTGGATCACCGCTCTGCTGGTGATCGTAATGATCCTGTTCATGCGCGCTGTGAATCGACACTACGTGCGCGTGAATCGCGAAATCGATCTGGATCGGCCCTTCATTCCTGCCGAAGTTTCGGAGCCGATCGTTGTGGTACCCGTGGACCGCTGGAGCCGCATCAGCGAGAAGGCGCTATCGTTTGCGCTCTCCATGTCCTGCGACATTCACTGCGTGCACGTGGAAACCAGCGATGTGCCCGATTCCTTTTGCGATATGTGGGAGAAAGACGTTGTAGCGCCGCTGAAAGCCGCCGGCCGCTGCATCCCCAAGCTTGTGAAACTCAAATCGCCCTATCGCTACGTTCTATACCCGATTGTGGAATATGTGCTGAACGTAGAACGCGAACGCGAGAACTGCAAGGTGTGCGTTCTGGTCCCCGAGCTGGTGGTGAGTCATTGGTGGCAAGGGATGCTGCACAACCGGCGGTCGGATCTGCTGAAGGTAATCCTGCTGATGCGCGGAAACCGGCGGATCGTGGTGATCAATATTCCCTGGTACCTGGAGAAAGGATGATCTCCAGGCGCATCGGCGCGTCCTTTCCACCAAAATCCAGTCAAAGATGGAAGCACTCCCGGTACTGTCGGGCTTCGTGAAAGGCGGGGGGAGAGGATAGTCTAAAAGGGTACCGGAAACCAGCCAGGAAGTTCGCCCGGAGCAGAAGACCGGATGCGGAAGGGTTTGCTTGCGCGCGGTACCGAATGAGGAGAGTTTCAAGTTGAAGAGGACGCTACTGTTCTTGCTTGTAGCCGTTGTTCCGGCTGGGCTCATGCCCCTGAGAGCAACTGGGCAGGTGAATCCGGAGGCGGCGCCCGGCCAGGCGCAGGCCGGACCCAGATGCGAAGTATTCGCGGGCTTAGCCTATTCGCGTCTGAGGCAGGCACCCGTCTCATACAGTGGATTAGTGGGCGGAAAGGTCTCTGTGTCCCGCGATTTTGGAAAATACTTTCAGCTGATGGGATCGGGGGATTACTACAAGTATGGAACCGGTCACTCCGAAATACCGAATCGCGGCGACCCTTCGATCTATACGTTTCTGATCGGGCCAGCACTTCACGCAACTCTCTATGAGAACCTCAGCGGAGTAGTTTTCGGCGAGATAGGCGGAGAGCATACCGGCGGCGAGAACATGACGCCCAGTATCTCCTTTGCCGGTGGCTTTGGCGGAGGGTTGGCCTATAGCCTGAGCCGCAGTTTTGCCGTGCAACTGACCGGCGACCGTGTCGCGGCATCATTCTCACTGCCCAACAATAACCCGGTACTGGCTAACTCGACGAGCCGGACCTGGAACGCGCGCGGGACATTCGGCGTGGTGTACCGGTTCTAGGGCCTGTTCGCACTACTGAGGCGGATGGCGTTGCGTGCGAGAATCGGGCGAAACAAGGCGGAGGACGACGGCCGTGGCGAGCCCACCACCTAGGACGACAACGCAGTGTCGCCCGATTCTCACCGCAACCCGGAGAGCCGGGGCCGATTTTCCGGATTTCGTTGTCGTTCGTCGCTAGCAGACGCCCGGTATGCGTCGCTCCTCTCTCCTAGAACTCGAAAAAATCGGCTCCCGCCGCCGCCTCAGTAGTGTGAACAGGCCCTAGGACGCAAGCATCTCGGCTCATTCATCTGAGAGGGCGAATTTGCCTTTGGCCATTCGCGCGGCAAGCCGCATCGCGGCTTTCATATTCTCAGCGTCAGCCTGATTACGGCCGGCAATGTCGAAGGCTGTGCCATGATCCACTGAAGTGCGGATAATGGGAAGCCCGAGCGAGACGTTGACGCCACCTTCGAAATCAATCAGCTTCATAGGAATGTGACCCTGGTCGTGGTACATGGCGACGATGAGGTCGAACTCGCCACGCGAGGCGCGAACGAAGATGGTGTCGGGCGAGTGCGGGCCGGAGCAATCGATGCCGAGTGCGCGCGCTTCCACAATGGCAGGCGCGATGGTTTCAGCATCCTGCCGGCCGAAGAGCCCATGCTCGCCGGCATGAGGGTTGAGGCCGCAGACCGCGATACGCGGCGCCGTGCGGCGCAGCCAAAGCAACGCATCGTTACCAAGTTCGATCGTGCGAACAATGTGCGCGCGGTCAAGATTGCAGGCCTGCTCAAGAGAAATGTGCGTAGTAACGTGAACGGTTGCCAGCTTCTCGGAGTAGAGCAACATGCGCGGCTCAGGCGCGCCGGTTAGCTCAGCGATGTATTCGGTGTGTCCAGAAAATGACTGCCCGGATAGAGTGACCGCTTCCTTATTGAGAGGGCCTGTAACCATGGCGTCGGCCTCGCCCCTCATGCACAATTCAACAGCCCGCCGGACGTAAGCGATAGCGGCCAGGCCGTACTCAGCGCGGAGTTGGCCGAAAGCGACAACGTGATCGGCGGCGAGCGCGCCGGTTTCGATGAGCCTGCACTGCAAAGTGCGCGGATCGATTCCGGTGATGCGATGAGCAGCGCTGAGAACGGCTGAATCGGCGATGAGCAGCCATTCAGCCAGCGAGAAGACACTTTGGTCCCGAAGAGCTTTGAGGGCAATTTCAGCGCCAATGCCCGCCGGGTCCCCTATGCTGATGGCGATGCGTGGAAGTCTCGTCATGCGCGGCCTTTTAGCGCGGCAAGAATCTCAATGAGCGCTGTCGGCGAGCCGAAGCCGCCAGACTTTGTGACCACGGTGCATCCGTGCGCATCGCCACCCTGCACGCTGCCCCATGGAATGCCCGGCGCGAACTCACCCTGGAGAATAAAGGAGTGGGCGGCAAGGGCGCGAACAGCAAGCTGCGCCGTTTCGCCGCCTGTAAGAATGAGAGCCTGCGGGGCGTACCGGCGAAATGCCGAGCGAATTCGGGCGGTCGCACCGAAAGCCATGCGAAGGCGAAGGACGCGGACGCCTTCGTGATCCGCGGCGCCCAGCTCTTCGAGTTGAAGTTTGGTGACCGGATGGGACGTTCCAGCGATCAGCAGCGTGCGAACTACCACCGGCACGAGGGCCGTCATCGGGCGCGCGGGAACCAGGCCGGCGAGCGCCTGTGCAAGGCCTGCTGAGCCCGCGTAGAGAAGGCCCGGCAGATCCATGGCCGCGCGGGCCAGAGCATCGAGATCGGCTTGAGTCACGCTGTCGCAGATCAACAGAGTCTTGCCGGCGTCAAGTGCCGGCGCGAGCTCGCGGGCGTGCGCGACGTGGAAGATGCGGCCGCGGACCGTAAGCGGGAAGAGGTGATCGAGGCGAACCTGCGAATGTTTTCCCGCGGCGTCCTCGATTTCAAGGATCCCGTCTCGAACAGTGCGGCCGGCGGCGGGAAAGGCAGGCGCGAAGAGGATGGCCCGAGTTGCAAGCGTGCGGTGCGCGGCGAGCAGTTCAGCGGCAAGAGGACCCCTCGCGGCGGAGTCAATCTTCTTAAAAAAGAGCGAATTGGGATCGCCAGCAAGAGCCGTGCACGCGAGAGAGACCACCCGGGCCGCACGCCGGGCTGAAAGCGCGCGCGAATTTGTATTAAATGCCTGAACGGATTCCGGTGTTGAGAACTCAACGCTTGTGCCGAACCAGACGCGAACCGAAAACCCGCTGCGGAGGAATGCTGCGCCGGCGTCACAAGCGCCGGTAAGATCGTCGGCGAGAAGATTGACGCGGCCGGACTGCGGATCGGCGAATGAGGGTGGAATGAAGTCCGGGTTGCGGGCTTCGGTGGGCATTGCAATAGACCTCTCTATGTTTTCGAGAATATACCGTTCGATTCAGATCTGAGGACAGGCTGTACGCCTGACTTGGTGGTGCTGGACAAAAACATGGTCATTCCGCGAAGGTAGAGGGGATGGATCGCCGAACGTTTTGTCTTTCCGCCGCATCCGCCGCGCTTGTTGCAAATCGCGCAAGAACATTTGCAGCTCTCGCTGCTCCGGTTCCCGCGAATGGACCTCTGATCAAGCTGAGCGAGATCGAAGCGATTGATCGGGAGCGAATTCTGCGTGCGGCCAACGAGTATTTGACGGCCCCGCCGATCACGATTACGGCATCATCTTCGCCGCGCAGTAAAGGCGGCAAGCACGACTATTTTTCCGAGGCGGATTACTGGTGGCCGGACCCGAAAAATCCCGATGGCCCGTACATTGAACACGATGGCTGCTCCGATCCGCAAAACTTCAACGATCATCGCCTGGCGCTGATCCGGCTAAGCCTGATTGTGCCCGCACTGACGGCGGCATGGCTCCTGACACAGGACAAGCGCTATGCGGAGCGCGCGGCTGTGCATCTGCGCGCGTGGTTTCTCGCGCCCGAAACGCGCATGAACCCGTCGCTCGATTACGCGCAGGCGGTGTGGGGACATTCGACGGGCAGGAGTTACGGCATTATCGACACACTGCACCTGGTGGAGGTGACGCGTGCCGCGCGGCATCTGGAGGTAGCGCAGGCTATGACGCCGGCCGAGTTTGCCGGCATACGCGAGTGGTTTACGGAATACCTCTTGTGGATGCGCGCCTCGAGCAATGGACAGGAAGAGGAAGCGGCCAAAAACAACCACGGAACGTGCTGGACGGTGCAGGTGGCGGCGTTTGCGGCCTATATCGGGAACGAGAACGCGATGTTGTTCTGCCGCGAGCGATTCCGCAATCATCATTTACCCGATCAGATGGCGGACGACGGTAGCTTTCCGCTGGAGCTCAAACGCAGCAAGCCTTACAACTACTCGCTCTTCAATCTCGACATGCTGGCCATGATTTGCGTGGTTGCTTCGGCGTCGGGCATGTCGCCAAGCGGCGCAACGAACAACCTTTGGCAATTTGCGTTGCCCAACGGCAATCTTTACAAGAAGGCTGTCGACTTCATGTTTCCGTTCATCGCAGACAAAAGCAAGTGGCCTTATCCGCATGACGTGGAGTATTTCGACGACCTGCCCAACCGCCAGCCTAGCCTTTTGTTCGCAGGACTTGCGTATCACGAGCCGAAGTACATCGCGCTGTGGCGCACGCTGCCTCCCGATCCCAAAACTCCCGAGATCATCCGTAACTTTCCCATCCGCCAGCCGGTGTTGTGGCTGCGGCCGGTTTAGAAGCCAGATTCAGCGGCGCGCCATCCCATCCAACCGTATACTTGCAGCGACATGGATTCCTCCCGCCGTGAAACCCTCCGTTTGCTGAGCGCGGCTGCACTCTCCGCTGCTTTCTCTCGCCGATTGCCGGCACTCGATCCTGCGCCGCAGACTCCGTCGTTGAAAGATGCCGCTGCGGCCGCCGGCCTGATTTATGGCTCGTGCAGCGACATGCCGTTCCCCAAGGCGCCGCCGGAATATCTTCACCTGTTCGTTCGCCAATGCGCCTTGTTTGCTCCCATCCTCTCGTGGCAGAACGTTGCACCGGCCCTGACGCAAGAAGACGACGCGCACGACCCGAATGCAGCCATCGCCCTGAGCCATGGGCTCCCCATCACAGGTGCGCATCTGCTGTGGTACTTGAGCACGCCGCAGTGGCTCGCCAGTCTTTCTCGCGCCCAGGCGGAAGAAGCGGTTGCCGCGCACGTCAGGAATATCGTGACGTTTTACCGCGGGCGCGTGTTTTCCTGGAACGTGGTCAACGAGGCCATTGAACCTCCCCAGCATGGCCCCGACGGCCTGCGTATGGACAGCCCGCTGGTGCGCGCGCTGGGCACCGACTTTTTCGCGCCGACATTCCGCGAAGCCCGGGCGGCCGATCCAGGAGCGCTGCTGCTCTACAACGAATACGATCTGGAGCTGGATAACGCATGGCAAGCGGCACGCCGCGACGGGTTGTTCCGCCTGCTGGATCGCCTGCAAAAGGCCAGTGCGCCCATCGACGGGGTGGGCCTGCAATCGCACCTCAAGTACCGGCAGTTCGGCGATTTTCATGAGAAGGTTTACCGGCAGTTTTTGCGAGAGATCGCCGGCCGGGGGCTGAAGATCGTGATCACCGAGCTCGATGTCGACGACCGCGGAAGCCCGGCGGACATTCCGGCTCGCGACCAGGCAATCGCGGATATCTACGCGCGCTTCCTGCCGGTTGCGCTCGACGAGCCCGCGGTCTGCGCGCTGGTCACGTGGGGCCTCTGCGATCCATACAGCTGGTACAACAGCACCTGGTGGCACCAGTACGCGCGGCCTGACGGCTTCGAGCAGCGCCCGCTGCTCCTCGTTTTTCGCCGTCCTCAACGCCCTGCAGCATGCGCCGAAGCGGGCCGTTACCAAGTCGCGATGAAACGTGGACCGTGTGTCGCGAACCGCTCATCTTCGTTCGGGCGACCCGGGCAAGAATCGAGTGCGTGAAGTACGCAAAAAACATCGGGCCCTTCCCGGGGGAAGGGCCCAATTCAATGTGCGAGGTCGAAGAGCTAATTCACTGTCACGGTGAATGAGGTCGTGACCGTCGGGCTCACCGATGGTGTGGGCGTTGCGGTAACTGAGTACGTATAAGTCCCAGCCGTAGTGCCGGGATCGTTCTGGCCTCCGCCGCCTCCGCCTCCACCGCTGCCACCGCCGCCGCAACTGGAGAGCGCACCTATGATGGCCATCGCGACAAAGATGCCGAGCATGGAACGCCAGCTACGCCGCCGCGCGGGGATTCCAAAGAGGATGAGCACGGCGAGAACCGTGCCGGAACCGGCGCCCAGCCAGCCTTTTCCAGGCATCTTCGGACGCGCCAACTCCGCAGTTACCGGCGGCGATGTGCTGATGGTGAAGGTCACGGTTCCACTTGTGTTGGACGAGGTAAGGTTCACGGCTGTGCCGCTGCCGCCGCCGGTACATGTCGTGCCGTCTCCGCCAGACGCCGTCGTGCTGGATTGCTGGCAGGTGAGAGACACTGAGCCGGTATACCCGGCGATTCCGGCCACAGTGACTGACACGGTTGCTGACTGTCCGGGAGTGACGCTCGCTGAACTCGGTGTACCGGAGGTGAGCTTAAAAGTCGATTCGGTGACGGTGACCTGCGCTGTGTTGGAGCCGGTTGAGTAGTTACTGTCTCCGCTGTAGGTTGCGGTGAGTGTATCCGTCCCCGCGGCAAGTGGGGTTTGCTGGTTAGCGGCCCCAATTGTGAACTGGTAGCTGCCATTCACGAGAGTTTGCGGTCCCGAGCTGTAGCTGCCGCTGGAGAGCGTCACGGTGCCGGTGGGCATAACTCCGGAGCCGGCCACGGTCACCGTTACCGTGAACGCGCCTTCCGAGTTCAGCGTTTGCGAGGCCGGCGTGACGGTGATGGTTGGCGTGAGCAGCGTTGCCTGAGTCACGGTCACCTGTGCCGTGTTGCTTCCCTTTGCATAATCGCTGTCCCCGCTGTACGACGCCGTCAGGGTGACGGTTCCAGCAGTTAGCGTGTTGCCCGGAATGGTGAAGACGCAGTTGCTGGCGCTGGTGCATGGGCTCGTCCCGATCGTTTCCGTAGTGGCGGCGTAGCCCCCGCCCGCGAGCGTTATCGTGCCGGTTGGCGTGCCTGCCGATCCAGACACCGCGACGGTCACGTTGAGGCTGTTCGACGAATTAATGGTCGAATTTTGCGGCGTGACCGTCACAATCGGA
>Ga0326728_10017880_pt1 | contig 14094 bp, 12 predicted proteins | sample MB3enrmetagenome_FD_207602 | JGI IMG/M metagenome (GOLD analysis project Ga0326728, IMG submission 207602) | Lab enriched peat soil microbial communities from McLean, Ithaca, NY, United States - MB31MN | ecosystem: Environmental > Terrestrial > Soil > Wetlands > Peat | place: USA: New York...
TCCGGAGGTAAAAATCCACGCCGTCATCTATTGCCTGGATGGCCACGTCCTCCCTCCCTTTACCGGTAAAGAGGATAAAGGGGAGGTCGCCAAAGGTTGTTCGGACATTCCGGAGGAATTCAAGGCCATCGATCCCCGGCATCTGGAAATCGGATATGACGGCATCGTACTGCCGTACTTTTAAGGCGTCAAGGCCTTCCTGGACAGATTGTTTTGTATCAACGGAAAACTCACCCCGGTACTCCAGGAAGAGCCGGGTCAGCTCAAGGAGGGTTGCTTCATCGTCAACATAAAGAACGGAAATCATGTCCTTACCTTGGGAGACGGCTGCTGCTTACCCGGGCCAAAACAATAATGAAACTCATTGTTCTTTTCCTAAAATAAAGTGCCACTGGTTAAAGGCGCTGCGCCAATCTCTATTGCACCCAATACTTTTTATCCCAATCACTGTATCTTGGTCCCACAAATCATTGTTAATCCCTATTTCCCCCCAGACTCAATATGCCTTACGGTTTCATCTGGCCAATCAGCTGCTCGACCTCTCTGACCTGTGCTGCGGATTCCGGCGGTGCCATCTGGACAAACTTCCCAAAACAGCGGACTGCATCCCGATCTTTCCCTAAAATCCCGTACGCGGTTCCTTTGTTGAGCCAGGCATCTGCGTAATCCGGCTTCAGCGTGATTGCATGATCGTACGCTGACACGGCCTCTTCGAATTTACCGCGCCGGGCAAGCGACTCCCCTTCGCAATACCATTTTTCCGCCTCGCGCGGCCGGGATGTGTTTTCCCGGGGCAGATTTGGCAGGGGGGTTTCAAACGCAAGCGCAGTCTCAAACCGGCCCAGGGGGGCAGGAGATCCCCCGGTAGAGTACCACGCATCGGTATCTTCCGGATCCACGGTACAGACATGCCGGAACGCGGATACCGCCTCGTCAAACCGGCCAAGCTCGGCAAGCGCGTCACCCTTGTTATTCCAGATCTTTACATCCGCGGGGGCAAGTTCAAGTGCGCGGGTATACGCTGTTACCGCTTCTTCGAGCCGGCCAAGCTCGGCAAGCAAAACCCCCTTGTTGTTCCATGCCCGGGCATCGCCGGGAGAAAGTTCAAGTCCCCGGGAATACGCTGACACTGCCTCTTTTAGCCGGCCGCACCGGGCAAGTAAAGTCCCCTTGTTGTTCCATACCCGGGCATCATTGGGAGACAGTTCGAGCGCCCGGGCATATGCAGACACCGCCTCGTCAAACCGGCCAAGTTCTGCGAGGAAATCCCCTTTGTTGACCAGCGACTGGATGTTCTCCGGCTCAAGGAGGATCGAGCATTCAAAGGCGGTTACAACCTCATCGAAACACGCTGAGTCCGGCTCAACAAATACCTCCCGGGTGCTGTTCCAATCGTTATGCGCCCAGGAATCCTTCCTGCCGATGACTGCGTACTCTTCCCCGGTCAGCTCCCTGAAGACCCGCTTTAGTTCGTTTTTTATTTCCCCGAAATCGGCATACCTGTCCTCCGGCCGCCGTTTCATGCATCTCCCGATCAGCCGGTCCAGGCTCTCCGGTACCTTCGGATTTGAGGACAGGGGGCGCTCGGGGCACCCGCAGAAGATCTCATCTGGCCCATAGAAAGGCATCTTTCCCGTTGCCATCACGTAGAGCAGGACACCAAATGCATAGATATCGGATTTTGTGGATGCTGTACCGTGAAAAGAAAAGTTCTCCTTGATTTTTTGCGGGAATAATTCCGGGGGTGTAAAAGAAAAAGTCCCGGTATCGGCAGGATATTTCCCATGTACAATTCGGGGATCCTGGGGAAATGATTGTGCTATACCGAAATCCCGGATCTTATAGCAGTGTCCGAACCTGAAGACGGGATTTTTCTGCACCATCACGCTGGAAGGCCTGATGCTGCCATGAAACGTCTCCAGCTTCTCATGGGCATATTCCATACCCGTACAGAACTGGATGGCGAAGTCCAGCGTTTTTTCGAGAGGAAAAGATTTCAGGTACTGCCTGAGGACCCCGTTCCCGGTATATTCAGAAAACAACAGGGGCCTGCCATCGACCATCTCTACAAAATCGGCAAAAACGATATTGGTATGGTGACCGAGGCTCACCCACTCGTCTGCCCCGTCCATGAAGTCTTGGACGGCACCCGCATCATTCACGAGATTATCCGGTACGGTTATGATCGAGAGTGTTTTCTTTGCTGTTTGGTCCCGTGCAGTATAGGTAACATACTGGTCGCTTTTGGTTATTTCCAGGAGTTCATAACGGTTTTTTACGAGATACCCGGCAGTCCAGGCTCGGGACGAGGCAGGGTGGCTCCGGGGGGGGTCCTCGCTCTCAAAAAAGAGATCAACAATTTTTTGACGCCAACCCATCGCCGATCAAAGGTAAATTCCTTTTTCAGAGACAATATATCTTTTGATGTAAATGCCAGAATAATGCCAGAAAAATAAAATAAAAGGCCGACTTGAAATAGTTCTCCCCACTCATCAGGGGAATATGCCAGTAAGTGTATAATTGTCACACAGGGGTAACGATGTATGAAATTATCACAGAAGATTATTTTAACCCCTGCACCAGATACACAAAAACATGGGTACTGATCTCCTGACAATTATTGTCTTTACTGTACCGATCTTTATCTCCCTTGAATTTATTCTCGTGATTATCCCCGCCTTGATGAATCGGGCAAAAGTCAAACAGAAGCTTCAGTCCCCACCCGATATCCCTGATATTCTCTGCAGGCCCCTCACTCCGGAAGATCGGCTCCTCATGCGGTCCTGGTATGTAGACCGGAGCGATTCCCGCAGTTATATCCGGCAGCCGCTAAACATTTACCCGTCGTCAGTACCTTTCAGGAAGGCACAAAAAGGCAGTACCGGTTCGGATATTCCCCTGCAGGCCGCACCAGGAGCAACAGGTCCGGGACCGGCTAATGATTGGATGGCCATCAACAAGGCCAACGGGAAGATCCAGAATGCAAACAATGCCATTGTGAATGCAAACCGGGCAATAAGCGAGGCAAATGCGGCAATCGAGCGGGCAAACGTCGCAGACCTGGCATGGATGGACTCGCTTGCAGATATCGATCCGCTTGTTTTAGTGGCAAAAAGATAATTTTTACAAAGACACCACCGCAAAAATACTATAATATTTTTCTCTGGCCGGGTTTTGATAAGTCGACGATTGATTTGATATTATTACAGAGGTGAAAAATCCCTCATAAACCGCGAAACTTATCAGGATCCCATTATCCAAGAAAAGATCTTAATGAAGGAGTAACATCCGGACATTTCTGGAAAAGTCAATATGGACTTCGTGCGCAAGCAGTGGATTCCTGAAATTGATGTAAGGGAATTAATGAGATAATAACCGATTAATCGGGAATTTGTAAAAAAAGATAGAGTCGCGAGTTGGCAATTCCGAGAAAAATTCACCAATGTCATCGAACATTCCAGGAAAAATTTGGCAACGTTATCGATAATATTTTCCAAAAAAATCCGGTTGAGATCCGGCGTTTGCGGGAAAATTCCTGTCCAGCCCGTGAGAGGTGTACTGATCCTCCAGAGATATAATCCGGGTTATGCCATTCCGGGCCCGTATGGGCCACGTTTTAAAAAAGCCTAAATTGGCTCTATTTTTTAAATCGGATAAAAAAATTGTTTGTTTTTTCGCGTTTTTGGGCCGCTTATGGGCATTATATGGGGCTCAATTCGGGCGTATTTTGGTTTAAAAAAAAGGCTTATTAAGGTGAGAAATTTCGAGAGGGACAATCAGATGAGGTTACGGGCTTATTTTTTTAGGGTCGGGATAAGCTGCCCTGTCAGTGCTATTCCCGTGGTCGATCTTTTCCAAGAACAGGAAAACCGGCCATCAGGAAATCTTCTCCCACCAACACTCACTCTATCACGTACTTTATCTAATTTTCCGTGAAAAGTAATCCAGAATAGTTGATACACGGCCATTCCATCGGCCAGGAAAAGAAATACATGGACGAGAATCCCGAGGATCCGATCTACATCATCCCGGATCATTCCATCCGGTCAGTGCTCAACCGGTACCCAGAATTAGAGCATCTCTTTGAATCCTACGGTCTTGCCGAACTCAAAGATGCTCCGAGCCGATCGAAAAACGCAGTGTACCTCACCCTTGCCGATGCGCTCTGTGACAAAAAAATCGATTGTATCGGGTTTATAGCTCTCGCAAAGGAACATGTTGTCGCATACCGCACGCCCAAGAACAAAACGCTTGCTGCCCGTAGCTACAACCAGCGTGACCTGCAGTTTCTGGGTCTCATGCCCTGCCCGGTCAAGATCCCTTTTGATTCTGCGTTTGCGCAGTTTATATCCCGTAAGTGGCGCGGGAACCCCCCGTTCTCGTACCTCATCGAGTCCAACGCGAACAACCAGCTTGCCTACTATAACCACATCCCGGCATTTAAGAACCTTTCCGATATGCCGGATATCGTAATCTCCCCGGGCCTGAACGGGTACTATCACCGGTTTTTCTTTGACCATTTCCGAAAGAAAAAGTATTTTTCCGATGTCATGGAACACGCGGATATACCCTATGATAACTTCGATCTCCGCGACCCGGATGGGTACTACTCAATGCTGGGCGCAAACATCGATGTCATGGTAGTAGACAATACCAGGATCGGGGACCGGAAGATCCCAGAGCGCTGGACCGATCTGCTCCTGCCGGAATTCCAGGAATCTGTTGCGATCCGTGGACAGGACGGGTTTTTCTGCGAGACCGTGCTCCTCACGCTCTACAAGGAGACCGGCCTTTCCGGCGTTCGCACGCTTGCCCGGTCGATCGCCTCCGCGGTTCATCCTGCGCAGATGGTCAAAAATGCCGGCTCAAAGGCCGGTGGGGCAGCAGTCTCGATCATGCCGCTTTTCTTTGCCAACCTTGCAAAGAAAACAAAGGATGTCACCATTGTCTGGCCTGATGACGGCGCCATTGTAAGCCCCGTTACCATGATTGTCAAACGAAAACACCGAGAGGATCTTGATCCACTCATCTCGTATCTTGCCGGAAAAGAGACCGGATCGCTTCTCTCTGGCGTACACTTCCCGAGCATGGCAGCAGGTGCCGCGCCGTGCGTCCCCCGTGATGCCGCTTTCAACTGGATCGGCTGGGATTACATACGGGAGCACGATATCGGCGAGGAGACCGAGATGCTTGGCCGCGAATTTGCTGCGATCTATAACGGAAAATCCCCATGAAACTGATCACCGTTGCCGGCCCGCCTTCGTCCGGGAAAACTGCGGTCATCCTCCATATCATAAAAGCAGCGCAGGCTGCCGGGGTCCGTGCAGGTGTGGCCAAATTTGACTGTATCTCGTCTGATGACCCGGCAACTTACCGGAAAGCGCAGATCCCGGTGAGCACCGGTTTATCGGGAGGTCTCTGCCCCGATCATTTCTTTGTGGCAAACATCGAAGCCTGCGTAATATGGGGAAAACGTGAGGGGTTCGATCTCCTGGTCACGGAAAGCGCCGGTCTCTGCTGCCGGTGCTCGCCTCATATCCGGGGCATTACAGCACTTTGCGTCATCGATGTCCTTTCCGGGGTAAACACGCCAAAAAAGATTGGGCCTATGCTCAAACTCGCAGATATTGTTGTGATCACCAAGGGCGATATCGTTTCCCAAGCCGAACGCGAGGTCTTTACCTTTCGGGTCTCGCGTTCGAATCCCCGGGCCGGGATCGTGATGATGAACGGCCTCACTGGCCAGGGAAACACGAGCCTGATGCGGCACCTTCACGAAATCCCGGACGCGGACTCGCTTGAAGGCTCGGAACTCCGGTTTGCAATGCCGGCTGCGCTCTGTTCCTACTGCCTAGGGGAGACCCGGGTGGGCGACACCTACCAGATAGGAAATGTCCGCCGGATGGAGTTTCCTTCCGGGAGCGGGGAACAATGAGGGGGTGGCGGTACGGGAATTGCTGAGGTCCGGTCGCTCACGATCACCGGTGGCAGGGACAAGTCCGGGCAGGAAGAGGGTGGTGCAATCACCTGCCGGGCTGGCGAAGTGACCTGCATTGTAGGTCCTACCGGCTCGGGAAAGAGCCGGTTTTTAGCTGACATCGAGTCGCTTGCGCAGGGCGACACGGTTACCGGGCGCCGTATCCTCATCAACGGTGCTCCCGTTGCCCCATCAGCTGTACAATCCACGGGGCAGAAACTGGTGGCCCAGCTCTCGCAGCAGATGAATTTTGTTGTGGACCTTTCCGTAGAAGAGTTCCTTTTGCTCCATGCAGAATCCCGGCTCAGCCCGGATCCGGACGGGATAGTCCGGGCCATACTTGTAGCAGCAAACAATTTGAGCGGTGAGAAATTTACCGGGAGTGTATCGGTCACCCAGCTGAGCGGCGGGCAGTCCCGGGCGCTGATGATTGCCGATACTGCCCTCCTGAGCTCCTCGCCCATTGTCCTCATCGACGAGATCGAGAACGCTGGGATAGACCGGAGAAAAGCGCTCGAACTTCTGGTACAAAAGGAGAAGATCACGTTTATTGCCACGCACGACCCCGTGCTCGCCCTCATTGGATCCCGGCGCCTCTGGTTCCGGGACGGCGGCATTGCCGGGATCATAGTGCCCGACAAACAGGAGCGGGAATCGGCAGCATATGTCCGGCAGATGGATGAGCAGTGGGCCCGGTGGCGCGAGATGATAAGGAACGGGAAGTTACTTCATATCGATCCTGACGGCAGATAAATACACGGGCGATTCCCAAAAGGGAATTTAATTACAGCGATCTACAAAAGAGGGATATATTCAGGTATTGCCAAAGGCGTCTTTGTGCGCTACGATATAATCCATGAATGATGCTGCCTCTTTTGGATGACCGGATGTTTTCAGAAGCACGATGTAATTGTCCATGCCGTACTGGGGTAGGGGAACTTCGGAGAGATTATCACCGGTTCTTGCCTGCTGCATGGAGTAATCCGACATCCAGATACTGGTTGCATCTGCCGAAGAATTGGCAACTGCTGCATATGCCTCGGGAACCCCTGATACCATGAACGGTGTTACGGAAGCATTCGCGTCGGCAACAATATACCCTGCAAGACATCCTCCCGGGGCCGCGTATTTAGTCTGGTTGACCATCGCAACCCTCTTCCCGGATATATCTGCGAGAGAGTGGATCGCGCTTCCCTGAGGGACTACGAGAACTGCTTCAGTGGTATAGAGATAGTCACTATTGACCACAAAACCGCCTGACAGGAGGGTCTCTAATCCTGTCAGGTTGAACAGGGGATACTGCTTTTCTATAATGATCAGGTCTGGGGTCTGATTTCCACTGAGGATTTCGTCAACCATAGCCTGCCGGCCTTTCACACTGATCAGGTTGATCTGCGTGGTGTGACTTTTGCCGTAATCCGTGGCCAGATGGGTCAGGGTGGAGCTCATACCCTGATCGTACGGCATCATCACGGTGAGTACAACTGGCGAAGATCCCGGGACAGTGGACGTTGTTGCATAGAGTGCGATCCCGACACAGACCACACAGATTGCAACAAGACCAATGATTAAAAGGCGATCCCGTGACAAGACTGAATTCCTTTCAGCGGGATGATGTTATACTTTACCAGCAACAATACGAGCACAATCCCGGCGGCGACTGCTGCTGCTCCCGCAACAAACAGGGTCGGGTTTCCGGATGCGGCAGAATAGATCGTTGTCTCGGTCATGCCGCCACAGGTGTTTCCAATGCACATAGTTAACAGAATGTAATTTGTAACCATATGTTTTAAATTTTATGACAGGTAGTTGCAATTCTTTGGTGAACTTTTCAGATAGCCAAAACAAAAGTTTTCGGTAACTGAATTAACACACCTGAATTATGGATGATTTGGAGAGAAAACTGGTCTTTTTTTGCCGGGTATGGAAATGGTCTGGCAGAAAATTATTTTGCAAAAATGGGAAAAATAGTGTTTCCATGACGAGACAAAATATGTTCCAGTCATGGTAACCGGCTTAATAGCCAAGTATGTCGTTATCCGATCTTTTTTCACTTACTACAAATCAGGGCTTAATCGGAATTTTCACCTTTGAGACCATCTGGCCGGTGGTTGTATCAACCTCTATGATGATATCCTTACCCACATTGGCTGGGTTCATAAGGGATTCTGCCCACCATGTAGGCCACTGTGAACCATGACCCGTTGTGGCAAACAGCATCCCCGCCCCGCTCTGCGATCCGATAATCTGCAGGTTGGTCACATTAATATACATCGATGAGCCCGGAGCAAATGCCGGAACACCAATAGTCCCATCGGTAACATTCAGCCATGCATTGCCGTTTGCATCGGTGATCAATGATTTGTTCAAAATTACCGCAGTCCTGTCCAGACCTTCGCCGAATTCACTGCTCGGTGTAAGGGTAATGACAAGCTGCTTTGTAGTGAGCGTGTCCCCACCATTGTGGTACAGGACGAGACCGCTGGACTGGCTGAAGCTTCCCTGGATAGTTGCCTGCGGGGGCTTATCGCTCGTCTTTGCCATGCCACCGGCAAAGGCGCTGACAAGTGCAGCGATGATGATCGTCACTACGAGCATCAGCATCACGCCAACAACCGGAGAGACCGCATTTTCTCTTGAATGTTTCATGATTTCATCCCTCCACGATCACGTTCTTCTGCAGGATCGTCTTTCCGGTGGGTATATGGATGACCCTGACCGAGACCGTGTCCCCGGGCATGAGAACGTTCCAGTTGCTGCCGAGAACCGCCATCATTTCATCGGTTTCGCCGGGCTGGAAGTTGTAGGTTGCACCGTCACCCCCATAGGAGTATGAATAGGGTGCGGTGTTGATCCCGTAGCCTACGGGGAAAGCTGTTCCGGCCTGATCTCCTACGGGTCCCTCTCCCTGGCCGAACGGTTCTGCATACATGGTGGTACCTGACACGAGGTTATAATTCCCAAACCATTGTTGGGCACTGCCCCTTGAGTCGCCAGGTGCAAGATTGTACGAGCTACCCAGTGTGGCTCCTGCCGGCGGGTCGTACGGCTGCCATGGCCACGAGGTTCCATTGACACCTGTTCCGTATCCCAGGGGGGAGTTAAACTGCCAGACTCCGTATTCCATGAATGTGCATGGCTGGTACGTCAGGTTCGTGTTGGTAGTCCCGGGCAGAATCGTTGCACCGCCGGTTACCTGGGTTCCGTTACTTAGCGTTTTACTCCACAAAGTTACAATCTTGAGATTCTGGGTTGAGATACCCGATTCCACACCAATGACCTTGGCGGAGAAATGGCTTCCCGACCAATAGCCGTTGTTGGCAATACTAATATCCATGTCAAGGGTCGGGGCCTTCTGGTTGTTACCGCCAATCAGTCCGCCGGAAAACCCGCTGACCACCGCTGCGATGATGATCGTGACCACGAGCATCAGCATCACGCCTACCACCGGGGAGACAGCCCAGTCATTTCCTGATTTTATGTTTTTTCCCTTTTGTGCACGTGCGATATACATGGTTGTCCGACCTCCCTCTACGGCGTGATCGTCACGTCGGTCCGCGATATCGTGTCGCCACTCTGGTCAGATACAGTGAGCGAGAACGTCTTTCCAACATTGTTCGGGTTCACAAATACGAGGTTCCAGAATGCAGTCTTTGATCCGTCGTAGCCCCAGCCGGTGCCCAGCCATTTTATGGCATATACGTCATTATTTCCCGTACATGCATAGGAATCCCCAATGTATCCGTATGTACCGGAATAAGATGACCCCCTGTCGCATGGGGCCACCGCAGGCTGGAAATACTGGGGATCGATGTAGGTCCGGTTGATATACAGGGAGTCGCCGGCCTTGAATGAGGTAAGATTCGAGGTACCATCCGGATTTTTCAAAGCATTGCCGTTTGCATCCGTAATAATAGATGTGTTGAGCACCTGCGTAGTCACGGCACTGAGGCCCTGTCCGAACTCCGGGTTATCCGAGACCGTAAACATTAGGGACGTTGCTGCAAGCGGATCGCCACCCGCATGGGTGATCGTCATACCTCCGGACTGGCTGTATGTGGCCTGGATCGTTGCCTGCGGTGCTTTCTTCTGACCTGATATCATGCCCCCGGCAAACCCGCTGACCACTGCCGCAATGATGATCGTCACCACAAGCATCAGCATTACACCGACCACAGGGGATACCGCGTGATCGCCGTACTTTTTCTGAGTATAAGATTTTTCCTGTCTCATGGTCACGCCGCCCCTGTCACTACGACATCCTTATCGAAGATCGCTTTGCCACTGGGGATATGAATGATCCGCACATTCACGATATCTCCGGGCCGTAGGTTCTCCCATCCAAGACCAAGTACTGCCTGTGTGGGATCGACATAGCTTGAAGTGAAATAGTTGCTGGAGTAGGCAAACGGTGAACTTACCCCATAACCGTTTGTACTGCTAGTTGCTCCCGCTTCACCACCAACATAGGCCCAGCTTACGGCCCCGGATGGCTGTGCGTAGAGGTTGGTCCCCGACTGCAGGGAATAGTTACCGAAATTCTGCAGGAATGTCGGCATCGTAGGGTTAACATCACTGATCGTTGTCGATCCATTAATGCCAGCACCGAACCCGAACGGTGCTATAGCATTATAGGTGCCAGTCCCAGCCATGTGATTGGCATTCAGGGTCAGGGGAACGGATGTGTTGCCGCCCGTGAATGTCGCACCAATGGCAGTATTACTCGCTACAGAACCTGAAGGATATCCCGGATCATACTTTTTGGTAGTCGACCACGAGGTAACGATCTTGAGATCCTTGGTCTGGATAGGGTCGCTGACACCGGTCACGGTCGCAAAGAACCCGCTCCCGACCCAGCTCCCCATGTTGATAATCTTCACATTCATGGAGAGGGTCGGGGCCTTCTGGGTGCTCCCCCCAACCAATCCCCCGGCAAACCCGCTGACCACTGCCGCAATGATGATCGTCACCACAAGCATCAGCATCACCCCAATAACCGGCGAGACTGCCACGTCTCCATTTTTTTTCGATATACGTTTCAGATAATGCATGTTTTCCCTCTTCAGAGATCTATATGCAGTGGTGGATCAATTTCATGGGATCAAACCACCATGCCAGCACTGCTATTGTAATTGTCAATATTTAACAATTATCATTTGTTAATTGTTTGACATTTATAATCATTTAAACTATTCATCAAAGAATCAGCTGTGGAAAGAGGGGCGTTATATACTTACGAGAAAAAATCCGGGTACTGGCCAATAATGACCCCCCGGGGCCCGATTGGGTACCGAATGATACAAAGTTCAACCAAAAATACCCTTTACAGAGCACCGCTAAAAGGATAATATAATCCCCCACAATTTGGCCAGTTTTTGATTTTCGCCACAAGTCGCGGGGATAATTTTCGTGGTGGACAAAATGATCCCGGTTTTGTGTTCGCCACCTGACCTCGAGGGAAAAAAGCCCGGTTAGGCCCCGGATTGAGGAGCAAAACCGTAGGCCTGAGGGCTGCGCGGTTTTATCCCACAGGGAACGAGATAATTGACAAAATTATCGGGATTGTAAATTCATTACTATATACTCTTTTAAAAAATTAAAGAAAAATAGTTAAATAACTCCGGCTGCGATTGATCACTGCGATTCCATAGTTACCTAATCCTGAGGACACCTGATGAAAAGTACAGTACTCTCCGAAACAAAGACATACCGTGCCGGTATTATTTATGCCCTCTGTATGTCGGGCATCCTGGTTTTCTGTCTTGTTGCCGGATGCACGAACAGCGTTTCAACGTCCCCAGATACCGGAAACCTGACCGGCGTCCCTGCCAATGATGTCATCATCCCGGTCGATTCCCCATCATCGCTCATGTACACCAGCAACATGCAGAAAGGCGGTGTCCCGGGAAGCTCGCTTATTTACGAAGGGCTTGTGATTAAGGACCGGAACGGCATCTTCGATCCCGCGCTCGCACAGAGATGGAGTGTCTCACCGGATGCAAAGACCTGGACATTCGACCTTGTACAGAACGCTACATGGAGCGACGGCGTTCCTTTCACCTGCAACGAGGTCAAGTTCACCAACGATTACATGAAAGCCAACAACCTGACCATGGGTTACGTTCTCTCTGACGTACAGTCCGTGGAATGCCCTGACAATTACACGGCAGTCTTCAACCTCAAGACCCCGTACTCCGCATTCCTCGACCAGATCTCAAGAACCCCGGGGATCACCATCTCGCCTGCGCATATCTGGCAGAACATCTCCGATCCCCAGCATTACAAGGACAACCAGATGATCGGGACCGGGCCGTTTGTCTTTGCCCAGGCAGCTCCCGGGTATTACCAGTTTTCCACCAATGAAAATTACCACGGGCGGGTTCCCACTATCCCCGGTGTGGTTCTCAAGGTGATCACAAACGCCGACAGCCAGGTTCTCGCGCTCAAAAACGGCGAGATCGATGTGGTCTCCGGCCTCACTCCCGCCGTTGCCCAGAGCCTGTCCGGCAATGCTAACATCTCCATCTACTCGATCAACGACACCGGAGCCTGTGAAGTTGCATTCAACATGGCCCAGTACCCGGCAAACATCTCCGCGTTCCGGCACGCGATGAGCCACGCGATCGACCGGGATACCATCAGTTCCCTCTTTGGCACCGGCCGGCCCACGGAGACAACCTTCCTGATCCCGGATCTCGCCGGGGATTACGTTAACCCGGCCGATGTCGGGATGTACAACTATAACCTGACCGAGGCGCAGGAACTCCTCGCACAGGCCGGTTTTGTCAGGAACGCAAACGGGGTCCTCATTGGACCCGATGGTAACCCCGTCACCATCACCATCCCCCTGGGCACCAAAGGCGCCGATGTGAACGATAAGATCATTGCGGTCCTCAAGAACGACTGGGCACAACTCGGGATCAGCGTGAGCACCCTCAATTACCAGGACGCCACCCAGTACCGCAACGCGGTCAATGCCAACCCGGTCTTTATTGACTCCTTCCCGGTCCTCCTCCACGATGACCCGGATGCACTGGGCAATTTTGCGGTCACTCCCCTGCAGGAGACCAACTACTACAACTACAATGACCCTGAGTACAACCGCCTCGTTGCCCGGGTAAAGAATACCACGGACCCGGTTGAGGTAAAGGAGATGACATACCAGCTTCAGGATCTTCTGGCCCAGGATATCCCCACGGTACCCGTTGCTACCACGGATACCCTGGTGGCATACCGGTCGGACCGGTTTGTCGGCTGGGACATCGGGCCCGGATACCACAGCACCATGGACCCAAGAGTCCTCGAAAACCTCACACCGGTACAGCAGACATAACGGATCGCCATGGCGGGCAGGATCAAAAGGCATATCCTCTTTTTGGCTTGCCACGCATGTTTTTCACCGGGAATGTACGCACATCCCTGACCCTGCCAGACTCCTCTCGTTAAAAAAAAGGATTTATCACGATGACCGGCGACAGGCACAAAGAACGACAGGGTGACACCGGCACATGATCAGCGGAAACTATCTTCTCCGCCGCATCTGTTACAGCGGGGCATCGTTTTTTGTCTGCATGACCATCACTTTCTTCCTTCTTCACCTCATGCCCGGGGACTATATCACCAACTACCTTCTCTCCCTTTCTAACCAGATCCCTCAGGCAGCAGTCGACCAGTTCCGCCACCAGTTCGGCCTCGATCTCCCGCTCACCCAGCAGTACGCTCTCTATATTGTAAACATCCTCCACGGGCAATGGGGGTATTCCTATGCGTACGGCCAGCCGGTCTTTTCCATGATCACCGAGAAACTCGGCTGGTCACTGATCCTTCTTGTGCCGGCAACGATTCTCGGTATCCTTATCGGGACAATTATCGGGGCATGGTCGGGATGGAGATCCGGGGGAAAACAGGATCTTGCGATCTTCAATGTCATGATCGTGATCCGGGCAATTCCGGAGTTCTGGTGGGCGATCATGGCCGTGATGGTCTTTGCCTTTTATCTTCGGTGGTTCCCCCTGGGAGGGTACACCAGTATCAGCGTGCTCTCCACCGGCCTCTCCATCCCCGACCTGCTGTACCATGCGATCCTTCCCATCGCCCTGATGACCTTTTTTATAGCC
>Ga0326728_10017881_pt1 | contig 14092 bp, 10 predicted proteins | sample MB3enrmetagenome_FD_207602 | JGI IMG/M metagenome (GOLD analysis project Ga0326728, IMG submission 207602) | Lab enriched peat soil microbial communities from McLean, Ithaca, NY, United States - MB31MN | ecosystem: Environmental > Terrestrial > Soil > Wetlands > Peat | place: USA: New York...
ACGCCGAGCGGGCCCGGGTCGCCATCGTCCGCTTCGACAACTCCTATTTCCTCCACGGCCGGGCCGACTTCCGGCTCATCGACGAGGCGGCCGAGGCCGTCACCGATCCGTTCTGGCGCGACGAGCTGTCTGCCCGTCGCCTCTATGTCATGAGCTTGAGCAGCGGACCGCGAGCCACCGTGGAGGCGGGATCGACCTTCATCGAGCATCACGGATCGGGACCGCCTGCAGGCACGCACGCCGTCATCGGCTACTGCCTGACCCGGCTCGGTCGCCTGGACGACGCCCTGGCGCTGCTCAGTCCCACGGACCGCGAGGAGATGTTCGCGGACGAGCGGGGTGATGACTGGAGCCTGTTCGGGAACATTGCCCTGCCCCTCATCTACGCCGGCCGCCTCGCCGAGGCCGAAGAGCTCCTCACCCGGGCCAACGACCACCTGGTCGTCGGCCAACCGACGGCCGAATCCCGAGCGATCGTCGCCGCCTCCCTGGCGGCTTTGCACATCGAGCAGGGACGGCCCCACAGCGCCTTCCTCCGGGCCAGCGAGTCCTACACCCTCTTCATGGAGCTGGGCCGCCCGTTCGCCGCCCGCTGGCCCTACGCCGCCGCCGCCCAATCGCTGGCGATCACCGGGCACGCCGACCAGGCGGCCGAGACCCTGGCCGCGCTGGATGCTCTCGGGCTCCCGACGGTGTTGCCGAACGAGGCGGACCTCCTCCAGGCTCGGGCCGCCGTTGCCTTTGCTGCCGGCGACCTCCCCGCCGCCCGCCGCCAACTCGAGGCGGCGGCCGACCTGGGTCAGGAGGTGGGTGACCTCATCGGCGCGGCAAGGGCGCTGCATGGCCTGGCTCGCCTCGGCCACGCCAGCCAGGTGGCCGCCCGCCTCGGTGCTCTGGCCGAGGAGGTCGACGGTGATCTGGTGGCGGCCCGCGCCGCCTACGCCCTGGCCCTGGCCGGCCGGGACAGCAAAGACCTCGCCAAAGTCTCCGTTGTCTTCGAGGACATGGGAGCGAACCTGTATGCGGCCGAAGCCAGTGCCGAGGGAGCCGTTCTCCTCCGCCGGGCCGGCAAGCTCCGGGAGGCTGCCGCGGCCGAGCAGAGGGCGATGCGACTGCTGGCGCGCTGCGAAGGGGCCTCGACGGCCGCCGTGGCAACGATGACGGCCCGTGTGCGCCTCACACCTGGCGAGCTCGATGCCGCCTTGCAGGCAGCTGCCGGCCGCACCAACAAGGAGATCGCCCGCGACATGTACCTCTCCGTGCGGACCGTCGAGAGCCATCTCCAGCGGGCCTACGACAAGCTCGGGATCTCCGGGCGCCACGAGCTCGCCGAGGCCCTGCGCGACCGACCCCCGGACGCTCAAGAGCGCTCCTGAGGCGCCGTCCCCTCCGGCTCAGTCGCCCGGCTGCTGTGGCTGAGGCGCCGTCCCCTCCGGCTCAGTCGCCCGACGGCACGCCGGCGGCGATCTCGTCGAGGCCCTGGGCGAGGGTGTTCCACGAGAGGGTGGCGCACTTGATGCGCACGGGGAACTTGACCACGCCCTGGAGGGCGGCCAGCTCGCCGAGGTCCTCGGGCTGCACGGTCTCGGCCTCCTCGTGGTCCTCGGCCTCGTCTCCGCCCAGGGACTGCTCGTGGATCGACATCATCGCCTTGAAGGAGCGGATCAGCTTGCGTGCCTCCTCGACGGGGCGGCCCTTCACCGAGGCCGACATCATCGAGGCCGACGACTGGCTGATGGAGCATCCCTGGCCGGAGATGCGCAGGTCCGTGACGACCCCGTCGTTGACTTCCAGGTAGACGATGACCTCGTCGCCGCAGAGCGGGTTGAACCCCTCCACGCGGTGGGCAGGGGGGACTTCGAGCTCGCCCCGGTTGCGAGGCGAGCGGTAGTGGTCGAGGATGATCTCGCGGTACAAGTCTTCAAGGCCGGCCATGGCGGTGTTGTGGCTCCTATGTCAGTCGGCGTGTCTCAGCCGAAGAATGCTGCTGCGACCTCGAGGGCGTCCGAGAGCGCGGCGATGTCGTCCTCACCGTTGTAGAGGTAGAACGAGGCTCGTACCGTCGCCGTGACGCCCAGGCGGCGCATGAGGGGCTTGGCGCAGTGGTGGCCGGCCCGCACGCAGACGCCCTCGGCGTCGAGGACCTGGGCGAGGTCGTGGGCGTGGATGTCGCGGAACCCGAACGAGAGCACGCCTCCGCGCCCGCTGGGGTCGGCGGGCGGCCCGAAGATGTGCAGGTCGTCTCCGTGGCGCTCGGTGAGCAGCTCGATGGCACGCGACGTGAGCTCGACCTCGTGGGCCGTGATCCGCTCCATCCCCACAGCCTCGAGGAAACCGATCGCGGCGTGCAAACCGACGGCCTCCGCGATCGGCGGCGTGCCGGCCTCGAACTTCCAGGGCAGGTCGTTGGGGACGAAACCGTCGAGGCGCACGTCCCGGATCATCTCACCGCCACCGAGGAAGGGCGGCATCTGGTCGAGCAGCTCCTCGCGTCCCCACAGCACCCCGATGCCGGTCGGCCCGAGCATCTTGTGGCCCGTAAAGGCCAGGAAGTCGACGCCGAGCGCCCTCACGTCCACGCGACGGTGGGGGACGATCTGGGAGCCGTCGGCGACGACGACAGCGCCCTTGGCGTGGGCGGCGGCGACGATGGGGCCGAGGTCGTTGATCGTGCCGAGGACGTTCGACATGCACGAGACCCCGACGAGGCCGACGCCGTCGAGCAGGCGGTCGAGGTCGGACAGCTCGAGCCGGTAGTCGTCGCCGACGGGGATGTATCTCAGCTCGATACCGCGCTCGGCGGCGAGCATCTGCCAGGGCACCAGGTTGGCGTGGTGCTCGAGCTCGGTGAGCAAGATGGCCTTGCCCTCGGGGAGGAGGTGCCGGCCGTAGGAGTGGGCGACCAGGTTCAAGGCCTCGGTGGCGTTCTTGGTGAAGACGATCTCGGTGCCCGGATGGGGCGCTTTTATGAACCGGCCCGTGGTCTGCCGGGCCGCCTCGAACTGGCGGGTGGCCTCCTCGGCGATGGCGTAGACGCCGCGGTGCACGTTGGCATGAGTGGTCTCGTAGTAGTGGTCCATGGCCTCGAGCACGGCGCGGGGGTGCTGGGAAGACGCCGCCGAGTCGAGGTAGACGAGCCGCCGGCCGTGCGACTTTTTGCCGAGGAGGGGGAACTGGCTGCGGAGGGTGGCGATGTCGAGCGAGCCAGCCTCGACGGTCGAGGTCATGACCGCAGGGCCTCGTAGCCCTCGCGGTCGAGGCGCTCCGCCAGCGCAGGGCCCCCGCTTTCGACGATGCGCCCGTCCAGCATCACGTGCACCCGGTCGGGCCGCAGCTCCTCGAGGATGCGGCGGTAGTGGGTCACGAGCACGACGCCGAGCGCCGGGCGGACGCGGCGGACCTCCTCGATCCCGCGGGCGACGATGCGCAGGGCGTCGACGTCGAGGCCGGAGTCGGTCTCGTCCAAGATGGCGACCTCGGGCTCGAGCATGGCCATCTGGAGGATCTCGTTGCGTTTCTTCTCGCCGCCGGAGAACCCCTCGTTCAAGTAGCGGCTGGCGAAGGAGGGGTCCATGCCGAGGCGCTGCATCCACTCGAGGAGGGCGACGCGGACCTCGAGCACCGAGATCTCCGTCCCCCGGCGGGCAGAGACCGCCTGGCGGAGGAATTGCGACACCGACACGCCCGGGATCTCCTCGGGGTACTGAAAGGCGAGAAACATGCCCGCCCTGGCCCGAGCATCGGCTGCCCAGCTCGTGATCTCCTCGCCCCGGAACACGATCCGTCCCTGTGTGACCCGGTAGCCGGGGTGGCCGGCGAGGGTGTTGGCGAGGGTGGACTTTCCCGAGCCGTTCGGGCCCATGAGGGCGTGCAGCTCGCCTTGTTCGACGACGAGGTCGACCCCGCGGAGGATCTCGTGGTCCTCGACCGCGACGTGCAGGTCCTCGACGCGCAGCACCTCGCCGCCGGCGGGACCGCTGCGTTGGGCACGCGGGGCCTCGGCGGTCGCAGTTCCTTCCGGCACGCCCTCCATGTTAGTCCCGCCGGGCGATTATCACTACGTCCGTAGGGGAAAATATGGCCCTACCAGCCCCTCGCGACCCATTCGTCGAGATGGGGTCGTTCGGCGCCGATGGTGGTGTCCAGGCCGTGGCCCGGCATCACGATCGTCCCGGGCGCCAAGGGCGCGAAGAGGCGTCGCTCGATCGAGTCGATGATCGTCGGGAAGTCCCCGATCTCGGAGGCGGTGTTGCCCGGGCCGCCCGGGAACAGGGTGTCGCCCGAGAGCAGCACGGGGGAGCCTTCGACGAGAAAGCACATCGACCCGGGCGTGTGGCCAGGGGTGTGGATCGTTCGCAGCCGCAGCCGGCCGACCTCGAGCAGCGCGTCGTCTTCGAGGAGGAGGTCGTAGGAGGGGAGCATGGCGGCGTCCTCGGCGCGCACCGCCACCTCATAGCCGGCCTCGCGCAGCTGGGGCACGGCCTGGATGTGGTCCCAGTGGCCGTGGGTCTCGACGATCTTGCGCACTCCCAGCTCCCGGCACAGCGCCAAGAGCTGCTCGTGCTCGTTGGCGGCGTCGACGAGCAGGGCCTCGCCGCTCTGGCGGCAGCGCAGAACGAAGACGTTGTTGTCCAAGGGGCCGACGACGAGCTTGTGGATCTCTACCTGTTCGTCCTCGTAGTGCATGGCGCCTGCCTCCTGGGCCTTCTCGCCGGGCGGCGGATAGCCGCGTCGAGCGGGGATCGACCCGGAGACAGACTAAAGTCCGCGCCCGTGGGCGCAGGCGCGAAAGGCGGCCGGCCGAGCGGGCCGCGGGCCTCGGATGCAGATCGGGAACGTTTTGCCGCCGAGCTGCACGAGCACTACGCCGAGGGCCGGCTCAGCCTCGAGGAGCTGCAACGCCGCGTCGAGCTCGTCTTTGTCGCCGAGACCCTCGTCGACCTCTACGAGCTGACGAGCGACCTGCCACACCCGGGGCCGAAGCTGTCCCGTCGGCTCGAGTCGCCCCGCCGGGCGGCGACCCGGAAACGGGGCTGGTGGCCCTTCGGCTGAGCGGTGCACACATCGGTGCCCGGCTGCCGGTACATTGGGGGCCACCAGAGAAAGGAGGTGGTCCATTTCATGAGTAGTCAACCTTGCGGGACCCTGGAGGTGGCTGGCCGCTAGGCGGCTCGCTGGACCACCTGGTGATATCCATCCAGACACCCTCGGTGTCTCCGGTCGAGAGTTGGTCCCGCTCGATGCAGCCCGGAAGCCGAGCCTTTTTCAGCAAATGACGATGGCGGTGGGACTGTTCCCACGGCCGCCTCGAGGGGCGCTTCGGCGCCCCTCGAGCGCGTGTTGAGCCCGGGCGCCCTGCCCGCTTCGTCGGGGCGAAGGCCGTCCGGCGAGGGCCAACCGCTACGGCTTGATCTTGACGCCGGCGTCCCGGAACATCTCGAGCCACTGCTCCCCGGAATACGCCCCGGTGCTCACGAGTCCGAAGACTTCTGCACCCGGCCCATCCGCACCCGTGAGAGTTCCATAGACCACATCGGCCTCGGGGGAACCGGGTAGCCGGGAGTACTGCTCCCCAACCTCGGGCAGGAGGCTCGGCAGCGACATGAGCCGAACCCAGTTCACGTCGCACCACCGGATCGGTCGGGAACCGGTGGCATGCCCAGAGTCCTCCCACGGACTCTCGCTGGCCTCGCGCCAGCGGAATCTGAGGCTGTCGGACGCGTCAAAGACGCCCTCGCGAACAACCGTCGTGCCGAACGGCCCGACCCATCCCGGTGCGAACTGGCGATCCCGCCCGAGCTCCGGCAGCACCACGGGCGGGGGACAGAGGCCTATGCCCACGCCGAGGGTCATCGCCGACAGGACCGCCCAGGCCTGCTTTCGGCCCAGCCCGAACGGAGACGACCCGTCGAGAGCCTGAGGTAGCTGCCGGTCTGCCAGGAACTCCACGAGGGCAGCTTGGATCCCGTCATAGAAACTGTCGCTCTCGAGAGAACCGCCCCGCGAGCGGGCGTCGTTCCACGCCAGTTCCGCGGCCAACTCCATGGCCTGCATGTAGTCGACGATGACGCCGTTGTCGTGCCAGCGAGCTCGGATTCCCTCAGCCCAGGTGCGCGTACGTTTGGACCCGGCTTCCAGTCGTCCTCCGACGGGACGCCAAAGACCACGCAAGGAGGAAGCATCGAGGTGACGGGCGGCCGCGCCCACGGCGCTCACCGGTTACCCTGCCACGCTCGTCGCGCCGGGCGTCTTCAGGACTGGGCTGCTCGTCGGCAGGCGCCGGCGCCAGTCGGGCCAGGTCATGGAGATCTGACCTCCACGACCCGCCGGAGTCACGACGATGTAATACGGTTCGGCCACGGCATGTGCCTGCTGGCCTGGCTTCGGCGGTGCCGTGTTGGCCAGCAACTGCTGGAGCGTCTCGGGCTTCGGGGCCGTGAGATCGGCCGCGGCCGTTCCGATGTCGTGTCCCCACACAACTACGACGGCAACGATGAGAGCGAGGCGGAGCGCTTTTCGCGCCTGTCCCCTCCGTCCTCGGCGGGGCTCGTGCCCGGTTCCGGAGCGGGCCGCGGCCGGGTCGTTCGCCGCCGGAGGTGACGGTGCACGAAGCGCGGCATCGGAGCTCTGGGGTGGACCCTTCGATGCTGCCTCGTGCTGAGACCGGAGGAACCTCGCCATTCCCGTTCACCTTGCTCGCAGGTCCTGACAACTCTGACTGCCGAGGGGTACGGGTTCGCTATTCGCTCCCACCAGTCCAAGCGACCACTTACGGACTGGGAATCAACGCTTCCTCTGTTGTGGCGAACCGTGCCACGAGCAAGTCGCCCGTGTCAAGGGAGGAGTCGAATGAATTTGCGATGTCGTGCCGAATCCCCCGCGTGGGATTCGGCCTCGTTCATCCGAGTCACAGCAGCTCAAGCTGAGAAGAGGTCGTTCACCCGGTCCCGTCTCGACCCGCCAACGCAGGTCCCCGAGCAGTTCGCCGAGAATGTCGGCGTTGCCGGCGCCGGCGTGTGCCGAGGGCCGTGCTGACAGCGATCAGTATCAGGACGATGCCGGCCCCGAGCAGGAACAAGCCGCGGTGGTTCTGATAGGCGATGGCGACATAGCCGACGAGGGGGACCGCCCAGCGTGCTCGGTAGACGTAGTCCCCCTTAATCGTGAGCGTCCACGGGTCCCGGACCGTGTTCGCATCGCCCTGGGTGTTGAACAGGAGTTGCCCGGAGGGACCTTTGGCGATGCGGACGATGCGGTGCACGATCTGCTCGGAGGGCTTGAACGGGTTGGTGAATATGATCACGTCCCGCACGGCGAGGCTGTCCACGGGGACACGCTCGCTGATCACGACGCCGCCGACGGAAAGTCCGGGTCGCATGCTGCCCGAGTGGACCGGGGTGAGCATCCAGGTGCCTCGGACCAGAGCGACGGCGGCGAATCCTGCCGCCCCGAGGACGGCCAGCAGCAGCACGTAGGCGACGGCCGTGCGGATCTTGCTGGCCACGGTTGTGGACCTCGCCCCCGGGCGCGTCGCTGGCTTGCGGGTCTCGGCCCTAGCGAGCCAGAAGGTGTCACCTCCGGCGACGGGCGGTGGGCCGCTTTCGGCCAGCGCCGGTGTGCCCGCGGCGACCGGCGCAGGGCTTTCCGGCGCGACCGGGCTGTCTTCCGGAGCGACCGAGAAGGTGCCCTCGCCGTCCTCGGCTGCCGAAGGGGTGCGGTCCTCGGCTGTCGGAAGGGGGCCGTCAGTCGTCATGATTCCTCCCGGCGTGGCGGCGTCGCCAGGGAAACAGAGCGCCGGACCAACCCGCGGCCCGATTGGGGTGCCCGGATCTGCGCCCGGCCTTGGCAGGTGCTTGTGGCGCTGCGCGTCATGCCCTCGTTCTCGGTCGAGCCGTTCGTGGGCAGGCTTCGTGCCGGAGGCTCACCGGCGATGGTTCAAGCCCCGTTCAAGGCCGACTGGAGTTGCTGGTTGTCCTGTCGCGCCGCGGCGCAGGTCTGGTCCGCGATGTGCATGTTGGGCTGGAGGCGAGCGTCCTTGTAGCTCGGCTTGGAGAGGTCACTGTCGATCTCTGTCCGCAACGAGCTCACGTCGCCGACACACATGGAGAGCTCGTTCGAGACCGTGCTCGCCTGGTTGGTGAGCTGAGTGAGCAGCCCGTTGTGGTCGAGCGCCTTTCTGTTTGCGGCCGCGAGCGCGGACAGCTGAGCTTGCAGGCTCTTGACCTGTCCGTCCAGCTTCGATGTTTGCGAATTGAGGAACGTGATGTTGGCGTGGCTCGATGCCAGGTCGTTTGACAGCACGCCGGCACGGGCCGAGAGCCCGCGGTTGAGAGCCACTTCGTTCTGGTCGCGTTGGCGCCATTGGCGCGAGGCCGTCGTCTGTTTCACGGCCACGAAACCTGCGCCGAGGGCGGCAACGAGGAACACCGCCGCGAGGATGGCCACGACGGCCGGAGATCGACGCCGCGACTTTCTCGTCTCACCCAACATCGTCGTCGTGTCGCTGAAGGCGGCGGCCGCAGGCGTCGCTGCGCTGGAGGCGGCTTCTGACACCGACGCCGTTTCCTCGGCAGGCTGCTCGGCAGCCGGCGCCGCTACTTCGGCAGGCTGCTCGGCAGCCGGCGCCGGCTCCGCCTGCTCCTGGTCGTGGGCCGTCCCGGCGTCACTCACCTCGTCGACTGATCGAACCTCGGCCGTAGGTGGAGAGTCGAGCTCAACGACAGCAGGGGTCTCCTCGAGCTCAGCACCAGCAGGGGTCTCCTCGAGCTCAACGACAGCAGAGGTCTCCTCGAGCTGCTTCGCCTCCTCGGCGGCAGACTCGGTATCTCCCTCGGTCTCGGCTTGATGTGCTGCCTCGAGCGCGACGGCTTCGACCTCTTCGCCGTCTTCGCCCGTTGTCGTCGTATCGGTGATCGGGGCGGCCGCAGACGCCGGTGCGCTGTCGGCGCCAGGCCACACCGTCACCGCCTCTTCCGCAGGCTGTCCGGCAGCCGGCGCCGGCTCAGCCTGCTCCTGGTCGGGAGGCGTCCCAGCCTCACTCGTCTCTTCGACTGGTCGGTCCTCAGCCGTGCCGGGCGAGTCGAGCTCAGCGCCAGCAGGGGTCGCCTCGAGCTGCTTTGCTTCCTCGCCGGCAGACTCGGTATCTCCCTCGGTCCCGGCTTGACTAGCTGCCTCGAGCTCGCCGGCTTCGATGTCTTCGACGTCCTCGCCCGTCGTCGTCGTGTCGGTGAACGGGGCGGCCGCCCATGTCGACGCGCTGTAGGCGCCTGGCCAAACCGTCACCGCCTCTTCCGCAGGCCGCTCGGCAGCCGGCGCCGCCTCGGCCTGCTCCTGGTCGTGAGGCGTCCCGGCGTCACTCGTCTCTTCGACTGCTCGATCCTCGGGCGTGACAGGAGAGTCGAGCTCAACGACCGCAGGAGTCTCCTCGTGCTTGGCCTCCTCGCCAGCAGGCTCGGCATCGCTGCCGGTCCCGGCTTGATGAGCTGCGTCGAGCGCGACGGCTTCGTCCTTGGCGAGTGTCGTGAAGCCCGTGAACAACGGGCCTGCAAACGCCGGTACGCCGTACGCGCCTGGCCAGGCCGTCACCGCCTGTCCCAGGGGCGAGCCGGGAGGCGCCGCCAGCGCCGCTCGCCCTTCGTCGTGAGATAGCTCGGCATCACTCGTCTCATCGATCGATACAACCTCGGGCATGCCAGGAGAGCCGAGCTCAGCGCCCGCAGCAGTCTCGTCGAGCTGCTTCGCCTCCTCGCCCCCAGCCTCGGTCTCACTGCCGGTCCCGACTTGGTGCGCTTCGTCGAGCTCGACAGCTTCGCCCTCTTCGCCGGGAGTCGTCGTATCGCTGATCGGGGCGGCCGCCGATAGCGGTGGGCTGTACGCGACTGGCCACAGCGTCACTGCCTGTTCCTGGGGCTGGCCGAGAGGGAACGCCAGCGCCACTCGCCCTTCGTCGTGAGATGGCTCCCCGTCACCTGTCTCATCGATCGATACAACTTCGGGCGCGGCAGGGGAGGCGAGCTCAGCGCCACCAGGAATCTCCTCGAGCTGCTTCGCCTCATCGGCGCCAGATTCGATATCGGCCTCGGACACACTTACCGCCTGTCCCTCGGGCTGGCCGGGAGGCGCCGCCAGCGCCGCCCGCCCTTCGTCGTGAGATAGCTCGGCCTCACTCGTCTCATCGATGGATCGAACCTCGGGCGTGACAGGAGACCCGAGGTCAGCGGAGGCAAGAATCTCGTCAAGCAGCTTCGCTTGCTCGGCAGCAAACTCGGTTTCTCTGTCGGTCCCGGCTTGATGCAGTGCGTCGAGCTTGCCAAGTTCTTCGACATCGCTCATCGTCGTTCCCGCCTTCCACACGTTCTCCATTGGCAACAGGTACAACTTGCCCCCCACTTCTATCGGCGAACAGGAAGCCGAAATTGAGCACCTGTCACGGTCTTTGGGAAGAACGGGAATCGTGCTCGCCGATCCGACCTCATGCTCGACCAGGTCGAGATGCCTCCAGGGCACCCCTTGTCACGAGACCCCGCCGTCTGGCCGTGCGACGACGATCGCCGAACCGGCCTGACGCTCGAGCAGGGCCGCCTCAGCGGCTGCGAGGAAGGCGACCGCAGCGAGGAGAAGGAACGCCGCGCTGAAGGGTCGTCCCCCGGTGCTGGCGGCGCCGACGAGATGGTCGAGGGGAGCGCCGGCGCGAAGGGCGAGAGCTCCCACTGCCACGCCGAGGCCCATGGTCAGCTGCTGGATCGTGCTCGAGAGCGTGTTGGCATTGCCCATTCCCTCGGGCGCCACATCGGCGAAGACGATCGTGTTGTAGGCCGTGAAGCCGATCGACCGGAAGACACCGCTCACGACCAGGACGAGCACGATCAGCACGAGCGGAGTCCCGGCGGTGAAACTCGCGCAGAGCGCCAGGGTGAGACCGGCTGCGGCCCCAGCGGTCATGAGCACCGTCCGGAAGCCGAAACGGTGCAGGATCGGGGTGGTAAAAGGCTTGATGGCGATGTTGCCGACGAACACGCCGATGACGAGCACGCCCGAGCGAAGAGGGCTCCAGCCGAAGCCGTTCTGGAACATCAGCGCCAGCAGGAAGGGTGCGGCGCTGATCGCCATCCGGAACAAGGAGCCGCCCAGGCTCGAGGCCCGGAACGTCGGGACGCGAAGGACGCGCAGGTCGAGCAACGGGTGGGCGGTCCTGCGGAGGTGGCCGACGGCCCACCAGATCAGTACCGCTCCTGCGCCGATGGCTGCTCCGACGGCGGCCCAGGAGACGCTGCCGTCGGTGACGAGCTCGAGCCCGAAGACGAAGGTGCCCAGCCCGGCTCCCGTCAGCGCGAATCCCCCCCAGTCCAGGCCCGCCGGCCGGCCTGGGCGCAGATTGGGCACGATGCGCACGGCGACGAGCAGGGCGACGAGGCCGAGGGGGAGATTGAGGACGAAGATCCAGCGCCATGACGCATAGGTCACGAGGGCGCCGCCGAGGGCCGGAGCGACGACCGGCGCCACGAGCGCCGGCCAGGTGAGATAGGCGATCACCCGAATGATGTCCGTCTTGTTCGCCGCCCGCAGCACCACGAGACGCCCGACGGGCACCATCATCGCTCCGCCCAAGCCTTGCAGCACCCGTGCCGCTGTCAGCTCACCGAGGCTCGTGCTGAGCGCACAGAGGCCCGAGGAGACGGTGAACACGGCGATGGCCCCCGAGAAGACCAACCGGGCGCCGAAGCGGTCCGCTAACCACCCGCTCACCGGGATGAAGACCCCGAGGGCGAGCAGGTAGGCGGTGATCACGACATTGAGCTCGACGGAAGGGACTCCGAACGACCGCGCCATGCGCGGGGCGGCGGTGGCGATGATCGTCCCGTCGAGGTTCTCCATGAAAAACGCCCCGGCGACGAGGAGGGCGAGGCCGGTCCAGACGGGTCGCTCATCGCGCCTAAGCGCCTTGGCGGGTCCTGCCCCGTCTTCTCGAGCCTTGCCGAGGCCCTGCGCGCCCCGGCCGCCGAGGCGGGTGAACCTCGACTTGTTCCTCAAGGCAACGAGGAGGCGATCTCGGCCGGCAGGACGCTCTCCGACCCACCGAGGATGGTCATCGCCAGCACGTCGTCTGCCGTCGCCTCCCGCGTCTTGCCCATGCCCTTCGCTCAGCTTGTCGTCATGACGACGAGGCGATCCTCAATTCCGACACGTCGTCGATGTCATGACTGACGGGAGCATACCGCCGCCCTCTCGTCCGGCGAGGAGGATCGTGTGGTCCTCGCCACTCTCCCGAGTCGCTGAAAGGGCGCGTGTTTTTGGGTCGACCGCGGGCGTCGTATCATTACCGGCACTTGCGAGGGCTCCGGTGCTGACCGGAGCAAGGGGGACACCGCTGTGAAGACAGGGGCTGCTGTTGACTGTCGGAGGCAGTCCACACCTCTCATAAGGGGTGCCTCCGTGGTTGCCGTTGTGCTCGCGACTCTGGTGGGACTCGGTTGGCCGGCCATACGGGCGGCGGCACAGACGCCGATCCTGCCTGTCCCGAGTCCACCGTTTCGGGTCAGGACCATCAGCCAAGGCGCAGACGCCAGTCCCCTGGTCAGCTCGCCCAGCGGCTTGGCTCCGGCGACGGTCGGAGCCGTCTACGGCCTGAAAACCGGGCTAGTGTCGCCTACGAGCGCGATAGGTGCCGGGCAGGTCATCGCCATCGTCGACGCCTACCACGACGCGAACGCGTTGAGTGACCTGAACACCTTTGATGCCCAGTACGGATACCCCGCGCTTGCTACCTGTGGCGCCCCACCGTTCACCGCCAGCACGGGTGCGTGCTTCTATCAGGCCGATCCGGAGGGAACGCCCAGCTCGAGCGGCCCCACTGCCCAAGATTGGATATTAGAGGAGTCGCTCGACATCGAGTGGGCGCATGCGGAGGCTCCCGGAGCCACCATCGTGCTCGTCGAGGCGACGACGACCAGCCTCGCCGGCCTCCTGAGCGCGGTCAGCTGGGCGAACGACAACGGTGCCACCGAGGTGTCGATGAGCTGGGCGAGCGGCGAGTTCAGCACCGAGACCAGCTACGACTCGTATTTCGACGCCAAGAGCACCAGCACCGGTGCTCCCATCATCTATACCGCTGCCGCCGGTGACAACGCTCATGGCGCCGTATATCCGGCCGCATCTCCCAATGTCGTGGCGGTGGGCGGTACCACTCTCAACGGGTGCAGCGGCACGAGTTGCGCAGGCTTCTCGAGCGAGACGACCTGGTCAGATTCAGGGGGCGGGGTCTCGGCCTACGAGAAGATCCCCGCTTATCAGTCCGGCTACGGCGGACCGGTCTACTCGGAGTCCTCGGGCGGCATCTCCGCTCTCACCGGTGGCATGCGCGGCATCCCCGACGTCTCGTTCGACGCGAATCCGAACACCGGTGTCTCGATGTACGACAGCACCGCGTACTCCGGCCAGAGCGGCTGGTTCACGGTCGGCGGCACCAGCGTCGGAGCCCCCAACTGGGCGGGCATCTTGGCTGCCGGTGCAGAGGACGCCACAGCCCTGCAGGGAGCACAAGCCATCTACGGCGGTGGGTACGCGTCTTATCTGAGGGACATCACGAGCGGCTCCAACGGCTCTTGTGGCACCGACTGCACGGCCGGTACCGGCTACGACCTCGTGACCGGGCTGGGCAGTCCGATCAACTACCCTCCACCTCCACCTCCACCTCCACCTCCACCTCCGACCGTCACGAGCGTGAGCCCGTCGTCGGGACCGGTGACGGGGGGAACCGCGGTCACCGTGACGGGCACGGGCTTTGTGGCAGGGAGCACTACCGTCGAGTTCGGCAGCTCGCCCGCGGCCCATGTCTCGGTCTCCTCAGCTGAGCAGCTGAGCGCCACTTCGCCAGTGGGAACGACCGGCGCGGTCGACGTGACTGTGACCACTCCTTCCGGCACCAGCACCACGGGCTCGTCGGATGAGTTTTTTTACACCTCCTCAGCCCCTGTCTCTTCGCCCCAGGGCAACTGGGTGGGCACCTACGGAGGGTCCGGCTACGCCCTGGCGGACTGGAACGGAAGCACGGATACGACCTCTCTCCCCGGCGACACGCTCAGCTTGGTCGAGG
>Ga0326728_10017882_pt1 | contig 14092 bp, 12 predicted proteins | sample MB3enrmetagenome_FD_207602 | JGI IMG/M metagenome (GOLD analysis project Ga0326728, IMG submission 207602) | Lab enriched peat soil microbial communities from McLean, Ithaca, NY, United States - MB31MN | ecosystem: Environmental > Terrestrial > Soil > Wetlands > Peat | place: USA: New York...
CGTTTCAACTCCTCAATGTCCTGCACTTCCATTCCCCTTAACAGGTCTCGGTACCTCCTCCTTCCAGAGTCGGCACCGGCTTCAGCCCTTGCCAGGGGGCGGGGAATTTTCAACCGGCACTATGGGGATTTTTGCACCGGCGCTGACACAAGGAAAGAAACCGGTTACGCCCCCACACGACGAACCCACTTTGGTTTTCGTCCCGTCCGGGAAGCTCCGCAATTTTCCCTGCGAGCAATCGCGGCTAAAGCATGCCCCAAAACCAGCCGATCTTTACAGTTGTGGGACATGCTTTAGCTTGCCCACCCGGATGCATCGAAAAGGGGTTCCGCCGCGTCATAGTACAATAGAGAACAACTGGAGCCGTTATCTACATGATATTGCGCACTACCGCTGTCCTCCTCGGATTCGCGGTTGCTGGTTTGTCCGGCTTCGCGGCTGATACGACTATGCCCCGCCCAAAGGCCGGCAAAGTCGAGATCCTGCACCTGAACGAAATCAAACCGGGCATGAAAGCTATCGCCTGGACCGTGTTTCAGGGGACCGAGCCGGAAGCGGTGCCCGTCGAGATCGTGGGCGTGTTGAAAAACGCCAACGGCCCCAGGCAGGATATCATCCTGGGCAAGATGGGCGGCAAAGCGGAGCGCACCAACGTGGCCGGCGGCATGAGCGGGAGCCCGGTCTACGTCGACGGAAAACTCATCGGCTCTGTGGCATTCCGCATCAGCGTGTTCTCGCCAGACGCCATTTGCGGCATCACGCCGATCGATCTGATGCTCGAGATCAACGAGTTCGATAACTCCAAACCCGACAATGCCCGAACACCCGATGGCTCCAGGGCTTTGGCCGGCGAGATCGCCGTTCCCAGCGACCTGCTGGCCCTGGCCAGCCTGGGAAACGGCGGGGCCAGCGGCTTTCCGCAACAGATGCCCATGCTGGTTCCGATTGAAGCTCCGCTGGTTCTCTCGGGCTTCACCGAAAACGCGCTGCGCGAGTTCGGTCCCTTCTTCCAACAAATGGGAATCAATGCGGTGCAAGGCGGGGCGGCGGCCACCATGCGCTCCAGCCAACCGGTCCCCGGATGGGAAAACGCGCTGAACCCCGGTGAGACCATCGCGGGGGCGCTGGTCACGGGCGACATGAGCGTCAGCGGGCTGGGCACCGTCACCTACAACGACGGCAAGAAAGTCCTGGGATTCGGCCATCCGTTCTTCAACCTGGGCCCGGTGGATATTCCCATGGCCAAGGGCGAAGTGATCATGACCCTGGCGTCTGCCTACCAGCCCAACAAGCTGGCCAACGCCACCGAGGTGGTGGGCGCGCTGCGCCAGGACCGGCACAACGGAATTCAGGGCGTGCTGGGCGAACAATCGCCTATGATCCCGGTCACGGTGAGCGTGCGGCTGCTGGACGACAAGGAAGCCGTCACCCGCCGGAAGGACCTGCACTTCGACGTGTTCGTCCACCAGAAGTGGACGCCATATCTGATGATGCTGACGCTTTACAACTCGGTATCGGAGTTGAACGAATTCGCCGATGAAACCACCTACCGCTTGAGCGCCCAGGTGGAAATGGGCGGTCCGCAGAGCATCAATCTCTCCAACATGCAGACTTCGGGCGAAGTGCCGATGCCGGCGCCCCTCATGCTGGCGAGCTGGTTCGGCGACAAATTCAATCGCCTGTACCTGAACAACGTCAAGACCCCCGACGTGAAGCGCGTGAACGTCACCGTGGACCTACTGCCCGAGCGGCGCGTGGCGGCGATCGAAAGCGCCTGGGTGGCCAACCCCGAAGTGCAGCCCGGGGACGTGGTTCCGGTCAAGGTGTTCCTGCGGCCGTACCGCGGCCAACCCATCGAGCGCGACGTCCAAGTGCGGATTCCCGCCGGGCTGGCTAAAGGCGACCACCGCGTACTGCTGAGCGACGCCGATACTCTCAACCGCATGCAGAACATCGTCGGCGCGGTCAACCGCTTCCTGGATATTCCGGAAACCGTTTCGCTGATCAACCAGGAACGCACCAACAACCGGCTCTACGTTTCGCTGGTGGAGTCGGCGCCCACCGCGTATTACGACGACAAGGCGCTGCCCAGCCTGCCTTCCTCCGTCCTCAACGTGATGCAGGCGGGACGCGCCACCAGCCGCTCGCTGGTCACCACCGCGGAAACCACCTCCGAGCAGATGTCGGTGCCCTTCGATGCCGTGGTCACGGGCAGTTATTCGCTGCGCATCCACGTCAAGTAGCCACACTACAACATGAACAAGATAATGCGTAAGGCGCCGCTCACCGCGGCGCGTCTCTTTTCCATCGCCTGCCTGGCTTCCATCGCCTGCCTGGCGTTGCTGGCGGGCCAGACCCGCACCTGGTCGCAGGCCGAGTATGCGGATTTCGAGAAAGGCGACCTCAAGAATATCTCCCTGCGCAGCGACGGCCTGGCGACCCTGGCGCCGCGCTCGCGCGAGTTGTTCGACAGCGGGTCGCCCTACCTATGGAGCCTGGCGCGGGATTCCCAGGGCAACCTCTATGCCGGCGGCGGCGCCAACGCCAAACTCTTTCTGATTCCGCCGGGCGGCAAGGCCAAAGTGCTGGCCGAACTGGACGCGCTAGAGGTGCATGCCGTAACCGTGGATTCCCAGGACCACGTCTACTTCGCCACCTCGCCCGACGGCAAAGTGTACCGCATGGCGGCCAACGCCAAACCCGAAGTGTTCTACGATCCCAAGGCGAAATACATCTGGGCCATGGCATTCGATTCGAAGGGCGACCTGTTCCTGGCCACCGGCGACCACGGTGAGATCCACCGCGTGAAGCCCGACGGCAGGGGGCAGGTGTTCTTCAATACCGATGAAACCCACGTTCGGTCGCTGGCTTTCGACGCCTCCGGCAACCTCATCGCCGGCACCGATCCCGGCGGCCTGGTGCTGCGCATCACGCCGGCGGGCGCGGGTTTCGTGCTGTACCAGCTCGACAAGCGGGAAGTGACCGCAGTAGCGGTGGCGCGCGATGGCGCCATCTACGCCGCGGGCGTCGGCAACAAGCAGCCCGGCGGCGCCGTTGGGCCTCCGCCGTCCGCGCCTCCGCCCGCCGCAGCCGCGGCCGCCCCGATCGCCGCTCCCGGAACCCCGGCGCCACCGGTGGTCCGTCCCAATACCACGCCGCCGGTTTCGGCCGGCGCGGCGCCAGGCGTGCCGGGCGGCAGCGAAGTCTACCGCATCGAGCCCGACGGCAACCCCCGCAGGGTCTGGAGCCATCCCCAGGACGTGGTGTACACCATCGTTTTCGACGCCGCCGGCCGCCCGCTGCTGGGAGCGGGAAACAAGGGAAACATCTACCGCATCGAATCGCCGACACTTTACACGGCTCTGCTGACGGTTCCGGTGACGCAGGTCACGGCGCTGGTGGCGGGCGCCGGCGGGCGTCTGTACGCGGCCACCGGGAACGTGGGCAAATTGTACGAGATCGGGCCGGAGTGCGAGCATGAGGGCACGCTCGAAAGCGATGTCTTCGATTCCGCGATGTACTCGCTGTGGGGCCGTCTGACGTTCGACGCCAATCTGAACGGCGGCCAGATAGCCGTGGCGACGCGCAGCGGAAACCTGGACCAGCCGCGGAAAAACTGGAGCGCTTGGTCGCAGCCCATTACGTCGCCCAAGGGCGCGCGCGCGGATTCGCCGGGCGCGCGGTTCGTGCAGTGGAAGGCCACGCTGACCGCATCGGGGGGCGGCCAATCGCCGGAGCTGGAGTCGGTGGACCTGGCGTATCTGCAGAAGAACGTCGAGCCGCACGTCGACCAGATCGAATTCACGCCGCCGAATTACCGCTTTCCCGCCCCATCCGCGCCGCTCTTGAGCCCGGCCCAACCGCAGACTCTGAACCTGCCGCCCTTGGGAAAACGGACGCCCTCGTCCGCGCCTTCCGCGCCAACTGACGCCGCCACCGTGACGCCGGCCATGCAGCTTGCCAAAGGCTACATCGGCGCGCGCTGGCTGGCCGGCGATCCCAACGGCGATTCGATGGTCTACACGGTGGAGATCCGCGGGGTCGACGAGACCGAGTGGAAGTTACTCAAGGACAAGCTCGCGGAGAAATACTACTCGTGGGACTCGACGGCCTTCCCGGATGGCGACTACCGGCTGCGCATTACCGCCTCCGACGCGCCCTCGAACCCGCCTTCGGAGGCGTTGAGCGCGCGCCTGGAGAGCGAACCGTTCACCATCGACAACACGCCGCCGCGCATCGCGGGACTGAGCGCCGTGCGCAGTGGCGGAAAGCTGCAAGTCCGCTGGCATGCCGCCGACGCGCTGAACAACATCGTGCGGGCGGAGTACTCGCTGGATGGCGGCGAGTGGCTGGTGGCCGCGCCGGTGACCAAGCTCTCGGATTCGATGGAGCTGGACTACGAGTTGAGCCTCGAGGCCGCGCCCGGCGAGCACACCATCGCGGTGCGGGTGTACGACGAGTACGAGAATCAGGCGACGGAGAAGACGGTGGTGAAGTAGAGGAACTCGTCGCCGTCAAAGATTCGGCACCTTGATCCGCCGAAACTGCTCCATGAGCCCGGTGCGCGCGGCACACACGTCCAGCAGGCGGCGCATGCTATCGCGCGGCTGCATGTGCACACTCAGGCGCATGAGCGCGCGGCCGTCCTTGCGGGTAAAGACCAGCGACCTGGTGGTATTGCCGGGGAACGGCAGCTCGTCCCGGAAGTTTCTCCGGGTGGTCGGAACCAGTTCCCGAGTCTCCACTCCGCCCACCTCCTCCCAGCGAAGGTCGCGCCAGCCGAAGGCCGTGGTTTCGAGCAGGCCGTGCGCGTCGGCCGTCACCTGGGTCGTGCCGTTGTACAAGGATAGCCCCGCCGTCAGCGACAGCCAGAGGCCGCCCAGGAGAACATACCCGATCCGCGCCAGGGGGGTAAAAAGAGGGGCGAACAGCCCCAGGCCGACCGGTATCAGCCCCAGCGCCCCCCAGAACAGCGGCGCCTTCCACTCCGATGCCGGCCGGTACACACGTACTTCGGTTTGGAGCGGCGCCGGCGGCGCGCTCATCATCCAGTGACCCACTCCGTAGGCAGACGAGCTGTCGCCGCGGCCCACGCGCGCGGCGGCCAGCGCGAGGCCGAGAAACGCCACCGCGATCAGCATCAGCGCGGCGGGGCGCAGCCACATCTGCAATAGGCCCGCCATCCGCGCGCGCGACGGGTCGGCCGGGTCCACGTAGACCGGAACCCTGTATTCCGGCAGGAAGTACTGGTGATCCGCGGGTACCCAGAGGCGGCGCGTGTCGGGGTCCGTCCCGAACTCGATCTCCACCCGGTCGCTCTTCACGCTATAGACCCGTCCTTCGGTGCGCGTCCACGAGCGCAGCGCGGCTAGGTTGACCGCGACAGCCGGCCGGGCGAGCCAGGCGGCCAGCGCCGCCACCGCCAATCCCAGCAGCACCAGCGCGATGCGAACCTCGGTGTACATGTGTGTCTCCAAAATTGGATCGGGTCTCGGCGGCGCGCCTACGATTGCGGCTGAGCTTTCGCGGCCCGCGCCAGGTTCAGCAGAATCGCGGCCAGGGCCAGGCTGGCGGCGGCCAGCACCACGTAGATCAACCACGGCGCGCGCTCCGAAAAAGGCTTGGGCTCGGGACGGTAGACCGGGTTGGCGCGCTGCGCTCCAAGCGTCACGTGTACCGCGTCGGAATTCGCGGGAATCCGCACTCCCAGATCGTAGCGCGGCGCCAGCGCCTTGGGATTGCCGTAGTAGAGACGCACCGGACCGGCGGCGGCGGACGCCTTTTCGAAGATCACCTGCCGCGCAGCGCTCATGGCGGTGAAGCCTGTGATGGACAGCGGCGGATTGCGGTCGTCCACCACGGTCAGTTTCAAACGGCGTCCGATATGCTCGCCAAAGGCGATGGGCAACTGCGAGCCGGTGTCGCTGGCAGAGCGCATCACTTCGCCGGATGCAATCACCACCGGCGCCGCGGGGTCGTCCACTACTTCCAACTGGAACGGCCGCGAGAAAGCCGTGTCGCTGGTGGTGAGAACCAGGCGCTCGATCGGGATGCGGCCTCCCAGGTCGATGCGCCAGACCGACGCCGGACGGCCATCCATGCGGTCGGCGTCGCGGCCCTCGCCTTCCGCGGGGAACGGCGCCATCTCGCCCTGCACGTGCACCGAGCGGCGAACGCGCAGCGCACCGATCTCCGGCGCCGCGGAGTCCACCTGCGGATCGCGGTTCACGCGCACCCGCAGGTAACGGTAGCGGCTGACCGGATAGGTGACCGCCGACTGCTCCACCGAGCGGCCGGCGGCGGCGAATCGGAACAGGATCGCCTGGGACGCCAGCGTGGACCAGGCGATGCCGTCGGAGCTGCCCTGGACGTCGGCCAGGCGGCGGAAATTGGTCCCGCTGGTTTCGATCTCCACTTCGTTGTGTTCCTGGGGCTGCGGGCCGAGATCGCAGGAGACCGCCGCCGCACCGCCCTCCACCGCGCGGTTGAATTCGCGGCACGCCACCTCGTTGACCGCCTCCACCGCGTGGCGCACGCGCAAGACGTAGGGGATCTCGCGGCCGGCGCTGTCGTAGAGGCGCAGATCGGCCTGATCGCTGCGGGCCTGGTCCAGAACGTCGCGGTCGAGGACGAAGTCCAGCCGGCCCGAGTACCCCGCGGGCGGCTGAAATTCCTTGTAGTACGGCCAGGCGCTCAACGGCTCCGGCGCGCCCGGGGTCTGCGCCCGCGCGGCGGACAACAGGGCCGAGGCCAGCAATCCCGTCAGAAAAATCCTCTTCATCGCGTTTGCTCCCGGCGAAGACCTCGCTGATAGATCCATGCCGCCCCCAGCAGGATAAGTCCCAGCGCCAACAGGGCGACGATGCGGTAGAACTGGCGCAGTTCCCAGATGTCCACAAAGGCTACCTTGACCAGCGTGATACCGAAGAGCACCAGCCCCGCCATCCGTAGGGCGCGGATCTGCCGGCGGAATCCGGCAGCGGTCAGCAGCCCGGCGTACGCAGACCACAACAGCGACAACGCGAGCTGGCCCGCCCACGCCAACTGGCGCAGAGTCTCGGCGGCATCCGGACGCGAGCTGTTGACGATAGCTTGCGCCTGCACGCTGAAGTGCGTGAAGGCTTCGACGCTGGAGCCGATCCACAGAACGCCGAAGGCCACCAGGCCGGTGACCAGCGCCGCGCGGCCCCGCCGGTGAAGGTAGGCGGCGCCGGCCAGGCAAGCTACCAGCGCCAGCATTCCCAGGAAGTAGCGGTTGAAAACCAAGGTGAACGGCGCGCGCCAGTCCCAAGGTGTGTCCTGGAACAGGAAGCGGACCGAGGCCAGGGCGAAGACGATCGAGGAGAGCAGGCGCAGGGGACGCGCGCCGGTTTCGAGACCGGCCCACAACAGCGCCACCGCCTCCACGCCCCACGCGATGGTGATCCAGTTGGATTCGAGCTGGATCGGGATGGCCAGGGTGACGAACGTCAGCGCCGTGCCCAGGGTGACCAGCAGAATGCGCCGGTCCGACGGGCCGAGCGCCCGTTCGGCGCGCGCCAGGGCCGCGTAGACCACCGCCAGGAGCAGGGCCAGGGCGGCCATCCAATCGTGGTGGTCGTCATTGAGCAGCGCGTAGCAGGTGGCGTAGAAAACAAAGGGATTCACCGCCAGGCGGACCCATTCCTCCCATCCGGCGGCGCGGCGGCGCAGGTGCGGCGCCAGGTCAGCCAGAATAAAGAGCAGGAAGATGACGGCTTGAAACACCAGCGCCGCCGCGCGCTTGTCTGTGTGGTAGTGCTCGGCATACCAGCTCCAGAACAGGAGCTGCGTGGCCACGTACGCCAGCGACCCGATCCAGCGCCACCCGCGGCCGATCACCACGCCGAGCATTCCCAGGTCGAGCAGCGCGATGTAGGTGAACAGCGTGCCGTACTGGTCGCGGCCGGTGGAGAGCAACACGGGGACGAGGAAGCCGCCCACCAGGGCCATGACCGCGATGGACGGGGCGTCGTAGGCGGCCGCCAGCAGAAATGCTTCGGCCACGATCATCGCCAGGAAGACGAACGCGCCGCGCTGGTCGATCAGGTGATAGTAGCCGAAGGCGCCATAGATGGAGAGATAGAGGATGGCGATGCCGCCGCCGGTGAGGATCTGCGAAAGGTAGCGCCACTGCTTGCGATGGCGTTCGTGGCCGAGCCAGACCAGGGCGAGTCCCGCGGCGACGCCCAGAATGATGCGCCCCAACTCGCCGATCCAGCGGTTCTCGAAGGCGTATTTCAGGAAGAAGACGGTGGCGCCGAAGATCAGCAGGATGGCGGCCCATCCCAGCCACTTGCGTCCGATAACCTGTTCGAGGGATTCCGCGGGCGCACCGATTTCGGGGACGGGCGCGGGGGCCGGCGCGGCGGGCGGCAGCGGAGCGGGTGGCGGCGGAGCGGGCGCGGCGGGGCGTGGCTCAGCGGCTGCGGCCGGAGCTGCCGGCGTGGGTTGCGCGACTTGGGGAAGCGGAGGCGCGGTGGCGGTCCGCTCGCCGATAAGGCGGCGGAGCGCGGCTTCCAGCCCGGCCACGCGAAGTTCCAGGGTGCGAATCCGCCTTGTCCGCACGATAGCCACGATCGGCAGGACAATCGGGACGATCGCCACCAGCGCGACGAGTAAGAGCACTAAACCGATTTCCATTGGCGCTCTGTATAAGGATACACAAACGAAGGAAGGTTGGAGAAACGGGTCAACGGGATTCTCACACGGCCTTAGCCTTGGCCCGATCCATGTACCGCATGGTCCGCAGATCGAGGCGGATGGTATCGCCGCTCTTGACGAACTGCGGGACCATCACCTCGACGCCGTTGGCGAAGACCGCCGGCTTGAAGGCGCTATCGGCCTGCTGATGGGTTGGAGGCGCGGTGTCCTGGATCTTCACTTCGAGAACGTCGGGGAAGAGCACGCTGACGGGGCGGCCTTCGACGAATTCGATCGACAGCCGCATGCCGGGCTCCAGAAAAGCGGCGCGCTCGCCCACCAGGGCCTTGAGGATCTCGGTCTGCTCGAAGCTTTCGGGATCCATGAAGCAGCAGCCATCGGCGTCTTCGTAGAGGAACTCCATGGGGCGTTTCGCGAGCGAGATCTCCTCCAATTTCAGTTCGGCGCGAAAGCTGTGTTCCCAGAATGTGCCGGTGGAAAGGTTCTGGAGGCGCGTGTGGGCCACGCCGCCCATTTTTCCCTGGCCGGGATGATAGTCCGCGGCTACCACTTTGTAAGGCTGTCCTTCAAACCGGATGGCGGTTCCGGGGCGCAGTTGCGAGGCGGCGATCATGACTACCTCCGCTGGTCGAAATTATATCCGATCGGGAGGTCTGAGTGTGCCGCGCCGTAGGCTTAGCTCCCAGCCCCCAGCTTCGCCACCGCCCCGGCCAGCCGCCCCAGATCGTCCTTGGCGATCCAGCCCCGTATCCCCGCTTTCATGGCGGCGGCCGCGGCTTCCTCCTCCATCCAACCCGAGACGATCAGGAACGGAATATCCAGCCCCGACTCGCGGCAGATGGCGGAGGCTTCGAAGGCCGAGAAACCGGGCAACCGGTAGTCCGAGAGGATCGCGTGCCACGCCGATTTCGGCAGCGCGGCCCGCAACTCCGCGGCCGACTCCACGCGCGTCCACGACGGTTCGAATCCGCCGCGCCACAGGGCGTCCGCCATCAGGAGGGCGTCGTTTTCCGAGTCCTCCACCATCAGAACGTTCAGCCGGCGTCCGGGCCGCTTTTCCGCCGCCGCCTCGCGCGGCCCGCGGTCACACGGCCGGTTCATTGACCCGCGTCCAGTACAGGCCAAGCTGCCGCACGGCATCCAGGAACCGGTCGAAGTCCACCGGCTTCGGTACATAGCTGTTGGCGCCGTTGCCGTAACAATTGCGGATGTCCTCCTGTTCGGACGAGGTGGTCAGCACCACCACCGGAATGAGCCGCGTCCGTTCGTCGGTCTTGATTCGCCGCAACACCTCCAGCCCGCCGATCTTGGGCAGCTTCAGATCCAGCAGGGTCACGCACGGTTGGCGGCTGGCGTCGCGCGACGCAAAGCTCCCCTGGGCGAAAAGGTAATCCAGCGCCTCGGCGCCATCGCGCACCACCGTCACGATGTTGGCGACCCCGGCGTTGCGCAACGCATCCATGGTCAGCAGTTCGTCGTCCCGGTTGTCCTCAACTAGAAGAATGCTTCCGCCATGCATCAGTCCGCTCCCAAGGTGAAATAGAAAGTCGCTCCCCGGCCCGGCTGGCTCTCCGCCCAAATCCGCCCGCCATGGCGGCGAACGATTCGTTGGACCGTCGCCAGCCCGATTCCCATGCCCTCGAATTCTTCCGCGTTATGAAACCGCTGGAAAGGCGCGAAAAGCTTGTCCGCGTTGGCCATGTCAAACCCGGCGCCGTTATCGCGGACGAAGTACACCGGCGTGGCCCGGTTTCCGGTCTCCGAGCAGGCCCCAAAATCAATGCTCGCCGCGGCCGTATGGGCGGTGAACTTCCAGGCGTTGCCGAGCAGGTTATCCAACGCCACGCGCATCAGCCGCGCATCGGCCTGCGCCATCAGCTCCGGCTGCAATTGGATTTCCACCGCACGGTCGGGATCGCGATTCCCCAACTCACCCAGCACCGCGGCCGCAATCTCGCTCAGGTTCACCTTATGCCGGCTCAGCGCCAGCCGGCCGATCCGCGAAAGCTCCAACAGATCCGCGATCAGTTGCCCCATGCGCCGGCTGGCCGCGCTCATGCGGTTCAGGTAATCGGCGGCCTTCTCGTCCAGCAGCTTGCCCTGGTAGTCGCGGAGCAGGATGCGGGCGAAGCCCTCCACGCTGCGCAGAGGCGCCCGCAGGTCGTGCGACACCGAGTAAGAAAACGTCTCCAGCTCGCGGTTGGCGTCCCGCAATTGCGCGGTGCGCTCTTCCACCCGGCGTTCCAGGGTCGCGTTCCACGTCCGGATATCCTCTTCGGCTTTTTGGCGCGCGCTGGCATCGGTGAAGACCATGGCGAATTGCCCCCGTCCCGTTCGCCACGCCGAAACTTCAAAAGACTTCCCCAGTTCGGCCGCGGCGCTGGTGAACCGCTCGGCGGCGCCGGTCCTCACGACACGGCCGTAGGTCTCGATCCAGAACGGCTCGACCGTCGGGATGGCCTCCAGGACGCGGCGGCCGACGACCTTTTCCGCGGCAAGGCCAGTCAGCCGGACGAAGGCGGGGTTCACAGCCAGAAACCGGAAGTCGCAGGGCTCGCCCGCGGCATCGTAGATCATCTCGCAGGAAGCGAAGCCCTCTTCCATCGATTCGAAGAGGTTGCGGAAGAGTTCTTCGCTGCGCGCGGTGTCGATAAGCGCCCGCCGCAACCGGCCCACCATCAGACTGATCAGGCAACCGACCATGGCGAACAACGCCAGGCGCCCGGACCCGCCCGGCTCGACGATGGCGAACGAACTGCGCGGGTCGATCAGGAGAAACCAGGTGGCGCAAACGCTTAGCGCGGTCGCCGCCAGCGCCGGTCCGCGCCCGCCGAAACGGGCCGCCACGAGGATCGCCACGGCGAACGGAAGGTACGGCACCTGTCGGGCCAACGCCGGGTCGAGCGCCAGGCGGATTCCCAGGGCCGCCAGCACGGCTGCCGCCGCGGCCGCGTAGCGCACCACGGCGGGCCGTTCTACGTAGACCCGGTGATCCATGACGCGGCATTCCCCGATGATTGATTCGAGATAAAGAGAGCCTCTAGTATCTAAACCTTCGACTGTACAAAAGTATCACGTGGGCAATCCCCTGACGGCGTTTCCTCCGGTGTCTTTTGGGGGGGCGGAGTACCCCTATTTGCGCCTGAGCGGCCGGTTCGAGAGGGGCTTTCCGAACGCCGCCCAAGGCCGTACAATGACCTCGTAAGGGCCGGATTATCTATGAATTGCCCGAATTGTGGCGCTCCCATGCATCTGCTGGAAGGCGGCGAATCCCTGACCTGCGACTACTGCGGCGCCGTCCACCTCCCCGAGAAGAACGAGGATGGTGTCCGCGTCCTCGGCGAGGCGTCCGGCATGCAGTGTCCCGTCTGCCAGGTTCCACTGGTACACGCCTCCATGCTGCACCAGCATTTCCTGTACTGCACCCACTGCCTTGGCAGCCTGATTCCCATGCCGGTCTTCGTTTCGCTTGTGCGGGACCTGCGCGCCCGCGGCGGCGGCGCCGCGGAGACCCCGCATCCGCCCGATCCGCGGGAACTGGAGCGAGCCATCCGCTGTCCCCAATGCGGCGGCGCCATGGACACGCACTACTACCTGGGCGGCGGCCACGTGGTGATCGACGACTGCTCGCGCTGCGAACTGAACTGGCTGGACGCCGGCAAGCTGCAGTCCATCGGCAGCACCCCCGACCACTCGATGGATGAGGAAACCGCGCCGGACTCGAATTGGTGAGGGGAGCGGACCCGGGTGAAGATCCGCACGGGCGCAAAGCCCGTGGCCGCAAGCCCGCCCGCTTTATAGCGCCCCCGCCGACTGAATCCCTTCCGACTGCAGCACCACCGCCATCTTCCTCAGGGCGGTCTTGTGGATCTGCGAGATGCGGCTTTCGTTCACCCCCAGCATTTCGCCGATCTCGCGCATGGTCAAGTCGTTGGTGTAGTACAGGAAGACCACCTTCTGATAGCGGGCGGGGAGGGTGCCGATGGCGCGCGCCAGGGTTTCCTTGAGCTGATCCTGCTCGCACATGCGGTCGGGACGGAAATCCGGCGCGGCGGCGAACTCCTGGGTGCGGTCGCGATCCTGGTCCGGGCCGGTGCTTCCCGAAACCACTCCCACGGTGCGCAGCTCGATCAGCATGCGGTGCCACCGTTCCATGGGGAGCCCCATCTCCGCCGCCACTTCGCTTTCGGTGGGCGCGCGCCCGAACTGCGCGGACAGGTCGCGCGTCACCGAGTCCACCTGTTTCTGGCGCTTGCGCAGGTCGCGCGACGCCCAGTCCATTTGGCGCAGGCTATCCAGAATTGCGCCCTTCACACGGTGCTTGGCGTAGCAGTGGAAGGCGACGTTCTTGGCGGAATCGTACTTGGCAACCGCGTCGAACAGGCCCAGAACACCGGCGTGGATGAGATCGTCCAAGTCCACATGGACGGGGAGATTCTCGTGCACCCGAATGGCGATCGCCTTGACCAACGGAAGATGATCGAGCACAATCTGGTCGCGGCGTTCCCGCGAAACCTTCGCCCGGCGTACAGACACACTACGCACCCGCATCGCTTTTGGTCCTCTTTTCGGATTTCTTTCAGGAACCGGACTTGCCGTCCGGCGCGATCTAAGAGTGCAACCTTAGTGCCAGCAGAGTTTATGCTCTAAATGTCTTGTTTTCAGTCTGAGACGGCCGCTTGGTGCGTTCCGGTTTGAAACGTGTTCCAGTCTGGAACAGCGTCGTGTTTCGAAAGCTTACCAGCCGGCCTTGTAGGCGATGACGGTCTTCAGCGCCAGCGCTCCCATGATGATCCAAATGACGATGCGCAGTTTGCCGTCCAGCGTGAAAGTCGCCAGAACCGCAAGCACCGCGTACGTCGCCATGGCCGCCAAAAACCGTCTGTTCATGGAAGGTGACGCTTCACCATAGCATTACTGCCGGCGTGGGCGCAGGTCGCTCGTGATACAATTCCCGTTGTAGAAGAGCGCGCGGAAGGAGAGACGTTTCAGTGGCTTCTTTCATACAGAACCAGTTTGAGAAGAATGTGATCACCACCTCGGTGGATTACGTATTCAACTGGGCGCGCGAATCCTCGCTGTGGCCGCTGACTTTCGGGCTGGCCTGCTGCGCCATCGAGATGATCGCGTCGAGCACCTCGCGTTTCGACATCGCGCGCTTCGGCGCGGAAGTGTTTCGCCCCAGCCCGCGGCAAAGCGACCTCATGATCGTGGCGGGAACGGTCACGCTCAAGATGGCACCTGTTCTGAAGCGCATCTGGGACCAGATGCCGGAGCCGAAGTGGTGCATCTCCATGGGCGCGTGCTCCAGCGTGGGCGGTCCTTTCAATACATATTCGGTGCTGCAGGGCGTGGACAAGATCGTCCCCGTGGACGTTTACTGCTCGGGCTGTCCGCCGCGGCCGGAGAA
>Ga0326728_10017884_pt1 | contig 14091 bp, 13 predicted proteins | sample MB3enrmetagenome_FD_207602 | JGI IMG/M metagenome (GOLD analysis project Ga0326728, IMG submission 207602) | Lab enriched peat soil microbial communities from McLean, Ithaca, NY, United States - MB31MN | ecosystem: Environmental > Terrestrial > Soil > Wetlands > Peat | place: USA: New York...
AGCCGGCGTTAGCCGAGTAAATAAAGCCCGAACAGACATACTCCCCGATGACCGCGCCGTTGGTGCCGTCGCCGGTCCAATCCATCCAGCCGGCATTGGCGCCGTAAGCGAACTTGTCGGCCGGATTAATCGTGCCTGCCGCCCAGCCGAAGTGGAAACTTCCAAGCAGCAGCAGACAGCTCCAGAAAGTTTTCATAAAATCGTTCCAGTTGCGGTTAGAAAGAAAAGTTTGCCCACGGATTGGCGTTGGTGATGAAACCGCTGGTAGAGATAATGGGGCCCATGACCTGGGAACCAGGCAGGCTGAGCGGCGCGAAATTGCTTCCGTTGATGGTGCTTATGACGGTATTCCTGATCACCACGTTGTTCTGATAAGCACTATTAATATAAATTCCCGCATTGTAGCTCCATGAAACATGATTGCCCTCGATGCGGTTGCCGCTGCTAAAAACGTAAATCCCCGCATTATCCGAACTGTTCGCCGTATTATTGCCGTAACAAGTATTGTCCATGATCAGCGCGCCGGGGGGGCTGGATCCGCCTACGGAAATTCCGCTCCAGATGCTATTCACCACCGTGCAACTGGAAACACTGCCCCCGGCAACAGAAATTCCATAGTTGGTGCAGTAGGATACCGTGCAATCCCGCACCGTGGATGCGCTGACATCAATGCCCCCGCCGCAGGACGAAACGACGCAATCACGCACCAGGCCGCCAGTGCCGGTGTTGATTCCGTCGCCTTGGTTGCCAGAGGCCGTCAGATGCTCCACAATGGCGTTCACCGCATAATAGGCGGCCACCCCGCTCCCCCCCCAGCCGCGCACCGTGCCGTTTCGAATGGCGACATTCGTGCAGGGGTTGGCAGCGCCCGCAACTTGGATGCCGGTCGCCGAATTACTCACACCGAGGAGGGCGAAGCCGTTTAAGTCGAGCGTGACATCCCCGCTTGTCACCGTAATTCCATTGGTTCCCGCCAGGCCGGTCAGATTGCCGGTCAGATAATACGAGCCTGGGCTGGCGATGGTGAAAGGCAGCGAAGCGATCGGGGTGCGCGGCTCAATCTGACTCAGCGATTTCATCGTTGGCCCCGGCGGACCGGGAGGAGTGAGACTGCCCTGGGCAAATCCAGAGCGCGGGAAAAGGAGGAGCGCGCAAGAAATCAGCGCGCTGACGGTGGATTGGATTCTCTGTAGTCGTTGCATAGTTTTAAGGCTGTTTGATTTACACTTCACGTACGCAATAGAACAATTATCCGCTAACATCCGCCCGTCTTAACCGCCAACCGTTGCTTGCTATAAAATTCCCTTCTTTTGCGCGCCCGTTTTTGTCCTCCTGTCCACAATTTTGGCAGCCTTGATAATTTTCTTCCCTTTGCGCAAGCGGGGGGTAAGTTTTGCAGGGTATGAAGCTTGAATTTGACTCGATTGAATCGGTCCTGAACGACTTGCGCCAGGGACGCATGGTGGTGGTGGTGGACGATGCCGATCGCGAGAATGAAGGTGATTTCATCATGGCCGCCGAGTGCGTCAGCCCGGCGGCGGTCAACTTTATGGCCAAACACGGCCGCGGCCTCATCTGTGTGCCGACCACTGACGCGCGCCTCAAGCAATTGGGCATCGAACAAATGGTCCCGCAGAGCGCGGACAATTTTCGCACCGATTTCCAGGTAAGCGTGGACGCCGCCAAGGGCATTACGACAGGCATCAGCGCGGCAGACCGGGCCCGCACCATCAAAGTGATGGCCAGCCCGACGGCGGTGCCCAGCGATTTGGTGCAGCCCGGCCATGTTTTTCCGCTGCGGGCCAAACCGGGCGGCGTCCTGCAACGCGCCGGCCACACCGAAGCGACGGTGGATTTGGTGAAGCTGGCGGGGGCGCGGCCCATGGGGGTGTGCTGCGAAATCATGAGCGATGACGGCTCGATGGCCCGGTTGCCGGAGTTGAAACGGTTTTCCCGCGCCCACAAGCTGAAAATCTGCACCGTCGAAGACCTCATCCATTACCGGCGAGCGCGGGAGAAATTGGTGCAGCACCTGGAAGTGGTGAAAATGCCGACCGCTTACGGCGATTTTGATTTGCATCTTTATGTCTCGCAGACCGACGGCCAGCACCACCTGGCGCTGGTGCGCGGGCAGGTGGCGGGAAAGGAAAATGTGCTCGTGCGCGTGCATAGCGAATGTCTGACGGGGGATGTCTTCGGCTCGCGGCGGTGTGATTGCGGGCCGCAATTGCACCAGGCGATGCGGCAGATTGCGGAGGCGGGCCGCGGGGTGATTGTCTATATGCGGCAGGAGGGCCGGGGCATCGGCCTGGCCTCCAAGATCAAGGCTTACAAATTGCAGGAGCGCGGTTACGACACGGTGGAGGCCAATCTCAAACTGGGCTACGGGCAGGACTTGCGCGAGTACGGTTTGGGGGCGCAAATTCTGGTGGACCTCGGTTTGAAAACCATCTGCCTGCTGACCAACAATCCCAAGAAGGTCGTCGGCCTGGAAGGTTACGGCCTGGAGATCGTCCGGCAGCTTCCGATCAAGGCGGGCGCCAACCGCCACAACCGGAAATACCTCCGCACCAAGCGGGACAAGATGGGGCATTTGCTGTGATGTAAGACGTCTTTGATGGCAGGGAAAGGTAGGGCGGGCAGTCCCCTGGCCGCCGCGGCGCGCACGGAGTGCGCGCCCTACCACCCGTGACAGACGCATTACGCCGCGATTTTTATTTATGCTAACACCTGTCAAGACGAGAAGATGGAGCGCCCAAGGGAGCGCGTTTGCCATTGTCGCCTCGCGTTACAACACCCGTTACGTGGACGGAATGCTCATGGCCGCCGTGCGCGAACTGAAACGGGCGCGCGCAGAATGGATCAAGGTCGTGCGGGTGCCGGGGGCGTATGAGATTCCGGTGGTCGCGGCGCGGCTGTTGCAGGGGCGGCAGGCGTGGGCGGGGATCATCTGCCTGGGTGTGATCATACGCGGCGAAACAGTTCATGCCCGGCAGATTGGCGATGCGGTGAGCGCGTCGCTGGCCCGGCTGCAAGTCGAGCACGGCGTGCCGGTGATTCACGAGGTTCTTTTGCTGGAAAACGAGGCGCAGGCCCGGGCGCGTTGCCTGGGCAAGACCCATAATCGCGGCGCCGAAGCGGCCCAGACGGCGTTGCAAATGGCCCGCGTGATGAGAAGTCTGAATGATGAATGATGAATTATGAATTATGAATTGTGAAACGGGGATGCTCTTCTTTCACTATTCACAATTCAACATTCAAAATTCTCTTGCGTCTTGGCCTGCGTTGCGGCTTGGCGGCTTTTGCCTCCGCGGGAACTTCCGCGGGCGGATTTGGCGCCTCCGGAGGCAAATAAAGGTAACGGCCGCAAGTCTCGCACATTTGAATGTCGTCGCCGTGCATCAGCGTGTTAATGGCGCCAATGGGAATGCGCATGTGGCAGCCCGTGCAGACCTGATTGCGCACAATGGCGACGCCCTTTTTGCCCCGGACAACCAGGCGGTCGTAATGCTCGAGGATGGGCAGCGGGATTTTTCGGCGCAGTTGGGAAATCGCCGCTTCCGCGCTGCTGCCGCGGGCGTCGGCAAACTCAAGATCCTGGAGCTTCAGCAGATTCTGAAAAAGTTCTTTCATGAGACTGATTTCATGCAGAGACATCAATCTTCACAACCGCACCGAAACAGTCAAGGAAGAAAAAGAACCGACGCCGAGTTCCTCCAAACTTTCGGCGCCGATTCGCGGATTGATCGGATGTGAAATGGTTCAGATCGGATCAATGTTGTTTCCGGTTTTGGCGTTTGGAGCCTTTTTGTGCCGCCGGCGCGCTCGCCGGTGGGCTGGCGGGTTGGGGCTGGGATGACGTTGGGGCACCGCCACAGGCACACGTTGCGGCTTTGGAGTCGCTGGCGGCAGGGGCGGCGGTTGCAGGGATCGGAGTGTTTGCGGGTTCGCTCATAATAATAATTCGTTATTGTTTATTGGCTGCAATGGTACGCAGTCAGGAAGCCTTTTCGCAAGAGACATGCCAGCCCGATTTTGCGGGCGGAAAAGGAAGGCAAGGCATTGTGCTGTAACCGGATGCAGCGAAGGGACGCAATCGCGCCCGGCCTGCGAGAGTTCGCAACTTGGAATTTCTCGAAGGGGAACTGCGAATTCTCGTTCTTTTGATTTGCGTCCGGGCCTGCGTTTCCTTATCATTTCTCCCAGTTAGCGGGAACGACCTGCGTGTGGACGATCAAAGTTGGAAAATCATGAAGAGAATGTCCCTCATTCTTCTTGCGTTGCTGGCCGCTTCTTGTCAGCCGGACAATTTCTTCAAGAGAGAGATTCCACGGCTGGAAGGTTGGAGCGAAACCAGACTGGTCGAGAACTTTGGCTCCCCGGCGAGAGTCCGCACGAGCACGGTCGCGGAGTATGCCCATAGCCCTGAACCTTTCAGGCCCCCAACCCCGCAGGTGCTGTCCATATACCCCACCAATAGCGAAGCCAATTTGAAGGTGCCGATCAAAACCTTGTCCTGGCAACGCGGGAGAATTTTGCTCACGGCGGTGCTGCACGAGAAAGAAGGCCATTGGATTACCTTTTATGCCGAAGAATGGAACATGGACGTCGTTGATTAGGCCGGGTTTCGCGGGGAAACCGGGTCGCCCGCCCGTCGCATTTACCCTGACGGAACTGCTCGTCGTCATCGCGGTCATCGGCCTTTTGGCGGCGCTGCTGCTGCCCGTGTTGTCAAGGACAAAATTGAGGGCGCTGCAGGTGCATTGTCTGAGCAACCTCAAACAGATCGCTTTGGCCCACACCATGTATCTGGACGATTACCATGAAACCTGCCTGCAGTACGATTTTGCAGGAGACAATCTCCTTTGGATGGGGCGGCTGATTGCCTATCAGGGCAAGGTGGATTCCGTGCGGCTGTGTCCTGCGGCAAACAACACAAGCTCCCCGGACCGGTTTGGCACGGCGAACAAAGCTTGGTATTACGATTCAAGACAGCCTCTTCAGCGCTGGCGCGGGAGCTATTCATTGAACGGCTGGTTATATTCCAACCTGACCAATAAAAATGGTTCCATGCCCGCCAGGGATCAGGACAAAATCTTCCAGAAGGATACCGATATCCTCATGCCATCACAAACGCCGGTGTTCACGGATGGCATCTACGTTGATAGCTGGCCCAGAACCAACAATACGCCTCCGCGCGACTTGTATCGGGGCGACCGCGGAAGACTGTTCAATGCCGGACTGGGGCGGATACTCATTGATCGTCATGGCGGAATTCCCGCCGGCAGCGCTCCCACCAATATTGATACGAGCCAAATCCTGCCCGGGGCGATCAACGTCGCCTGCGTGGATGGCCATGTCGAATTGTCCAAGCTGGAAAATCTGTGGAATTTCTATTGGAACCAAACCTGGACGCCACCAAAGCAGCGACCATTTTGAATCTCTTCCAAGGAACAGATGGGATTCGCCTCCCCTTCAAAGCCCGCAAAATGGCCCGCCCTCATGCGCAAGTCCGGCGAAGAGGTTGGCAACAAATGGTGAGTCTTGCTCTGTTGACCCGGTAGCTTTGGATGTATGGTGGTATCGCGACTGTGAATTTTCGATGATGCAATTGGCGCCTGATTATGAACCGGAGTTCGATTCGTTGCGGGATCTCCTGCTGGAGATCGCGCCGGAGCGTTCGGTGGAGCATCTGCTGCGCAAGGTCGTTCAGCGCCTCGCGGCACGCCCTCATGCAGTGCTGGCGCGCCTCTGGTTGCTCGATAAAGGCGATCTTTGTCCTGCCTGCCCCATGCGTCCCCGCTGTCCCGACCAAACGCGCTGCCTGCACCTGGTTGCCAGCGCCGAGTCTTCACTGGGAGAGCCACGGGAGGAGGGGCCGCAGACGGAGCGCGAACTGCGGCGGATTCCCGTCGGGGTCGGCGCCATTGGCCGCATTGCCGCGACCGGCCAGCCCATTATCAGCGACAACCCGGGCGAGGACGCGGAGGGTTTGGGCGAGCCGGGCTGGGCGATTCGCCAGGGGATTCGCGGGTTCGGCGGGCAGCCGATTGTTTTTCAAAACGAAGTTCTGGGAGTCATCGCCCAGTTCAATCGCATTCCCACACCGGATCAATCCCCCGCCTGGCTGAGGATTTTCGCGGATCATATCGCCGCCGCCATCGTCAATGCGCGCGCCTTTGAAGAAATCGAGCAACTCAGAGCGCATTTGGAACTGGAGAACACGTTTCTTCAGGAGGAGGTCCAGGAGGCCAAAGCCCTCGGCGAAATGATTGGGCAGAGCGCAGCCTTGAAGCGGTTGGTGCGCCAGGTGGAAATGGTGGCGCGCACCGACGCCACCGTGCTGATTCTTGGCGAGTCCGGCACGGGCAAGGAACTGATTGCCCGCGAAATTCACAAGCACAGCCGGCGGGGCGAGCGGCCGTTGATCCGGGTCAATTGCGCCTCCATTCCCAGGGAGCTTTACGAGAGCGAGTTTTTCGGGCACGTCAAAGGCGCCTTTACCGGCGCGATCAAAGACCGGGCCGGCCGTTTCGAGGCGGCCCACGGCGGCACGTTGTTTCTGGATGAGGTGGGCGAAATTCCCTTGGAACTTCAGAGCAAGTTGCTCCGGGTCTTGCAGGAAGGACAATATGAACGGGTCGGCGAGGAGAGAACCCGCACCGTGGACGTGCGGATTATTGCCGCCAGCAACCGGGACCTTCCCAGGGAAGTGGAAGCGGGGCGCTTTCGCCAAGACCTTTATTATCGCCTTAATGTCTTTCCCATCAAAGTGGCGCCATTGCGGGATCGCAAAGACGACATCCCTCTGCTGGCGGCGCATTTCCTGGAGAAAGCCATCCGCAAACTCAAGCTGCCGCCCGCCCGGCTCACCCAGGCGCATATCGCCCGGTTCCAAGAACATGATTGGCCCGGCAACGTGCGTGAATTGCAGAACATGATCGAACGCGCCTTGATCCTCGCCCAAAATGGCGTGCTCTGGTTTGACTTGCCGGACAACCAGCGGACATCGGCGCCCGCGCTTGCCGCGCCGGCCGCTGCCGATGGAGACGGGCCGGCCGTTCTGAGCGACATCGAGCTGCGCCAGCGGGAGCGCGACAACACCATCGCCGCCCTCCACAAAACCGGCTGGAAAATTCACGGGCCGGGCGGCACGGCCGAACTGCTTGGCCTCAAGCCCACGACTTTGATTTCCCGAATCAAGAAACTGGGACTGACTAAGCCCCCTTCCAAAGCGGCCCAGCCATAGGACGAGAAACCGCAGTCCAGTTGCGAGATGTTGCAACCTGCGAATCTTCGCAAACCCCCGGCGAACCGGCCGCCAGCGCGCATCGTCTTAAACGACAGCGACTTGGGTATTCGCGTTTTGTTGGCACAAGGATTGATAAACGACTGGTATATATGACACCAGCCGACAACTGCTGTTGAGAAAACCCCATGCGTTATGTTGCGTCTTAGTCCCCTCGAGACTCATGAAGTTGGCAAAGAATTGCAAGAATTGTTGGAGAGAGGCCGCCCTTGCTTTGAGGGAATCCCCAACTTTCTGAAAATTCTGGCCAAATCCCCCGCCGCCGCGCTGGCCTACGCGCAGGCGGAAGGCGCGCTCGCGCAAGGCCGGCTTTCGGGACGACAGCGTGAACAGATCGCCCTGGCGGTGGCGGAAATCAATGGCTCAAAGTACTGCCTGCAGGCCCATTCGGTCACCGGCAGGAACGCCGGGTTGACCGGGGAGGAGATTCAGTCCGCGCGCCGCGCCGCCGCGCCGGAGGCAAGAGCCGACCAGATGTTGCGTTTCACCCAATCCATGGTTCTGCAACGCGGGGAACTCAGCGATGAGGACCTGGGCGCATTGCGCAAAGCCGGCTTTTCCGATGCGGAAGTGATCGAGATCGTGGCGAACATCGCCCTGAATGTTTTCACCAACTACCTGAACATCCTGTCCAAGACGGAGGTGGATTTCCCCGCCCTTGCCGACAGTCAGCCGCCCCCCCTCCAACCCGCCCCCGCGCCGGCATGAATAACGGGGCGCATTCCAAAGAAAGTGTAGCGGCGGTTTATGACCGTCGCCATAATGGAAATGAAGCGCACGCCCTCGCGTGCCGCGGGCCGCGCCCCACCGGGCACAACTTGCCAAACCCCATCTTGAACCGCTACAGTGCCCGCCTCGGCCGCTCTTTGGGTCTCGCATTTTGGTTGACAATTCCGGCGCCATGCGGCTTTCTCCTCGCATGGCCTGAAAGTGCGCCGGCAACATCCGGGTGGCCGGCTGCAACAAATCCGGCCACAGTTCATGAAGCTGCAAGCCAGGAAACAAAAATGCAAGATGTCACTTTTCTAGGAACTCAACGGCACTCACAATCCATCAAGCGTTTGGAGCAGAATAATATGTATGGATTTGGAACAGGCAAAAGCCATCATTAAGAGCGAGCGAGAAGCACCGATTGGCCGTTTGTCCTTTGCGGCTGGCGTTCTCTGTTCACCCGAAAACGCCGACAAAGTCTCTTTGCTCGAGCTAATTGAATGCCTCAAGCGCGGGAATGAATTCAAGAGGCCTTCATTAGTTAATGAATACGCGGCTTTAGCCCTCTACGCCCGGACCAAAAGGAAGAGGCGCGAAGGGCATTTGCCTTACGAGGATTTCGTCACAGACACCGACGATTGGCTCAACTATCTGAAATCCCACTTCAGCGAGACTGAGCCGTTTGATTCCCCTTGAAAGACGACGCCTCAAACGTGAAGACAAAGAGATCTGAAGGCAAATGGGTCACCCATTAGAAGGGCGGGTGTCAACAGGCAAAACGCTTTTGTTTTCAATTTTCTTTATTGAGTTCTTCCAGGGCAACTAAAATCGTTTTTACAGGCCGCATCCGATCCATTGATTTGGTGCGCGTGGTTCCTGACCGCTTCCTGCGAAGGGATTCGTTCACCCAATCACCTCTTTGATTTTCGGTGAGGGCGGATACCTTTAGGTTGACTGCGGTGATGGGTGCGGGCCGCGAGGGCGCGGCCCGCCGCACGCGGGGGCGCGTGCGCTCCCCAGCAGCAGGAGATGCTCAGCAGCCCGAAATGGGCTGCGCTTTTTTTCATTCGATTACGCAAGGGGTCTGCGGCATTTTGGTTGTTTTGAAAGTAACCGGAAAAGGCAGTTATATCGCGGCGGCCAAGCAATACTCGACCGCCGAATTGACGCGGCGCCTCCTGGCCCTGGCCTGGCGCTTTCGCTGGGATTGTCTCTGGTCGGCGGGGCTGGGCCTGGCGCTGCTCCTGCTCGGCATCATCGGACTCAAGCTGCTCGGCGTGGTCATTGATGTCATCCGGCGGGCGCTCGATCCGTCGCTGCCCGCGCCGGAATATCCGTTGGGGTGGACGCCGCCCGCCGGATGGACGGCGTTGCGGATTGTCACCGTGCTGGCGCTGGCCATCGTGGCGCAGGCGCTGCTGCGGGCGGCGCTGACTTACGCTTACAACATGATCACGGCGCGGCTGACGCAGGGGGAAATCGTGCCGGCCCTGCGCGCCCAGCTTTATGGCAAGTTGCAACGGCTGAGTTTCAGTTTCTTCGATCTGCACGGTTCGAACTCGATTTTCAACCGGGTGACGGGGGACGTGCAGAACACGCGGCTGTTCGTGGACGGGGTGTTGTTGCAGGGGCTGAACATGGTGCTGACGCTGGCGGCCTACGCGTTTTTCATGTGGCGGATTCATCCGGCGCTGACGCTGGCGTGTTTGTCGGTGTCGCTGCCGCTGTGGGGGCTGGCGCATTTTTATTCGGCGCGGCTGCGGCCGGGTTATTTGCGCAACCGGGAATTGACCGACGACATGGTGCTGTTGTTCAGCGAAAGTGTGCGGGGAATGCAAACGGTGAAAGGGTTTGCGGCCGAACGGTTCCAGGTCCGGCGGTTTGAAGCGTCCAACGATCAGGTTTCCTCGCAGCAGCGGCGGATTTTTTGGGATTTGTCCATCTTCACGCCCGGCACGCAGATGTTGTCACAAATGAGCCTGGTGATTTTGTTCGCCTACGGCGGCTGGTTGTACGTGAAGGGGCGGATTCCCCTGGGCGGCGGGCTGGTGGTTTTTGCGGGGTTGCTGCAGCAGTTCACCGGACAAGTCGCCAACATTTCCACCATCGCCAACTCGGTGCAACAAAGCCTGGCGGCGGCGCGGCGGGTCTTCGAGGTGCTGGATACGCCGGTGGAGGTGCAAAGCCGCCCCGGGGCCATCGCGCCCGGGCGGTTGACGGGACGGATGGTTTTTGAGGGTGTCACCTTCGGCTACACGCCCGGCCATCCGGTGCTGACGGAAGTTTCTTTCGAGACCAAGCCGGGTCAAGTGATCGGCATTTTTGGCATGACGGGCGCCGGCAAGAGCACGCTGCTGGGATTGGTGCCGAGGTTTTACGATCCGCAAGCCGGGCGGATTCTGGCCGATGGGCGGGATTTGCGGGAGTTGGACCTGGACGCTTACCGGCGGCAAATCGGCCTGGTTTATCAGGAGAGCTTTTTGTTTTCGAACACGGTGGCGGCGAACATCGCCTTCGGGCATCCGTCGGCCACGATGGAAGAGATTGAGCGGGCGGCGCGGATCGCCTCGGCGCACGAGTTTATAGGCGGGCTGGCGCATGGCTACGAGACGGTCTTGGGGGAATCGGGCGTGGATTTGTCCGGCGGGCAGCGCCAGCGCCTGGCCCTGGCGCGCGCCTTGCTGTTGCAACCGCCGGTCCTGATTCTGGACGACCCGACCGCCTCGGTGGATGCGCGCACGGAAAATGAAATCGTGTCCGCCTTGCGGGAAGCGATGAAGGGCCGGACGACGCTGGTGGTGTCGGGACGGTTGAGCCTGTTGCGCCGGGCCGATTTAATCCTGGTGCTGGAAGACGGGCGGCTGACGCAATCCGGCACGCACGAGGAATTGGTGCATCGTCCCGGCCCCTATCACGAGACGGCGCTGTTGCAGATAATGGATTTGGCATAGATACAGCAAATGGATTATCCATCGGTGTCGTAATCACCGGGGATCAACGGCCGGGTACGGGACAAAAATCTTCACGTCTTCGGTAGGGCGGCGCTGCCGCGCCGCCCAAATGTTCAGGGCAGAGCGGCAGCTCTGCCCTACCAGGAAGGCGAAGATTCTTGTCGCGCGGCACAGTTGATGCTAAAGATCGCCAGGCGCGATTTTCGACAAGTTTTCCACGGCCCAGTCGGGGTGGTGTTCCTGAAGTTGGGGCACGGAAAACGGGCCGGTGGCCACCGCCAGCACTTTGGCGCCAATGGCCCGGGCGCAACGAATATCCAGCGGCGTGTCGCCAATCACCAGCACCTCCCCGTCGTGCAGAGGGCGGCCCAGCCGTTCGCTGCCGCGCTGCCGGGCGACGGCGGCGATTTGATCGCGCTCTTCGTGGTCGTCGCCAAAGCCGCCGAAAGAGAATTGGTCCCACAACTGGTAGCGTTGCAGCTTGATTTGCGCGCCGCGCCGGATATTGCCGGTGAGCAAGCCCAGAAGCGGCGGTTCGGCCCGCGCCGCCAGCGCGCGGCAAAATTCCGGGACGCCGGGGCACGCGCCGCCCGCGCATTGCAGAATCAGTTCCTCCAGGCAAAAGAGGTAGGCGGCAAAGAAGCGCTCGAAATTCCCGGGCGACGGCTCGATTTGGCGGAGTGAAAAAAGCTCGCGCACCAGGGAAACGTCGGTCCGGCCGCCGAACTTGATGAGTTCGGTCCCGCTGTCAACACCAAACTCCGCGGCCAAAGCCCGGGCAAACGCCTTCACTCCCGCGCCGCCGGTGCGAATGAGGGTGCCGTCCACATCGAACAAAACCAGCCGGATGGGTCGCGCGTTCACAGTTAAAGATTCAAGGGGCAAGGATGGAAAGGCGGGGGGCAAAAATCAAGCGCGGTTGGCAGGGACTTTTTTGGGGCAGCGGTTTCTGCTTTTCCAATCCTAATCTTAATCCTAATCTTAATCTTAATCGCCTCTTCGCGACATGGGGATGAGGATTAGGATTAAGATTAAGATTAGGATTAAGAAAAGGATTAGGATTAGGGTTGATGAACAACAACATCGTTTATTTTGATTTGGAAACACAGAAGTCGGCCGAGGAGGTGGGCGGCTGGAACCACTGCCGCGAGATGCGGATGAGCGTCGGCGTGACCTATAGCACGGCCCGGCCGGAATATAAAATCTATCGCGAAACGCAGGTCAACGCCCTGATTGAGGAATTGCGCCGGGCGGACCTGGTGATCGGCTTCAACACGTTGCGCTTTGATTACGAGGTGCTGGCCGGCCACAACCCGCTTTTCGACGCCGGGCAAATCCGGTCGCTGGACATGCTGGCGGAACTGGAGAAGACATTGCAGCACCGGGTATCCCTGGACTCCATCGCGCAGGCTACCTTGGGGGTGGAAAAAACGAGCGAGGGCCTGCAAGCCATCCAGTGGTATCGCGAAGGCAAGCTGCTGCAGATCGCCCAGTACTGCTGTTTCGACGTAAAGATCACCCGCCTGGTTCACGAATACGGGGCCACCCACAAGCGCCTTCACTACACCAACAAATACGGCAAGAAACTGAGCGTGCCGGTGACGTGGTAGGCAAAAAGCTTGCCGCCACTCCGCCGCTCCCTTAATAATCCCCTCATGCAACCAAACAAATTGTATTCGCCTTGGATTCTTCTGTCCCTGATCGCCGCGCTGACCTGCGCCCAAGCCCAGACGCTGACGCGGGTGGAAGAGCGGGAATTTGGCAAAATGGCCGACGGCACGCCGGTCAAACAATTCACCTTGCGCAATGCCCACGGCATGCTGGTCAGGGTGATGAGCTACGGCGCGATCATCAACGAGGTGGAGGTGCCCGACCGGAACGGGGCCATGACCAACGTGGTGCTGGGCGCCAGCACATTTGACCGGTATCTGAACGGTTTTGGAAATTCGGCCGCCCTCATTGGCCGCGTGGCCAACCGCATCGCCGGCGCCCGCTTTACCCTGGACGGCGTGGAATACAGACTGACCGCCAACAACGGGCCCAACACCATACACGGCGGCAGAAGAGGATTTGCCTCGATGGTTTGGCAGGGGCAGGCCCTGCCCGCCCAGGAACACGCCGCCTCCGTCCGCTTCACCTACGTCAGCAAGGACGGGGAGGAAGGCTTTCCCGGAACCCTGACCGTCAGTGTCACCTATACGGTGACGGATGACAACGAACTGCGTTTGGACTATGAGGCGACCACGGACAAGCCAACGCTGATCAACCTGACCAATCATGGCTATTACAATCTGGCCGGGGGCGGGGATTTGTCCGGGCATGAGTTGTGGCTGGCGGCCGATCACTACACGGTGGCGGATGCGGCGTTGATCCCGACGGGCGAAATCGCCAGCGTCGCCGGCACGCCGCTGGATTTCACCACGGCGACGAACCTGGTGTCGCGCGTCAGCCAACTGAAGGCGCCGGCCGGCATTTACGACCACAATTACATTATCAACGGCGGCGGCAAGTCCCTGGTGCTGGCGGCGCGGGTGGTTGACACGAAGAGCGGCCGGGTGATGGAACTGCGCACGACCGAGCCTGGGGTGCAACTCTACACCGGCGGTCCCCGCGCTTTCTGCCTGGAAACGCAGCATTATCCGGACTCCATCCACCATACCAACTTCCCCTCGACGGTCCTGAGACCGGGGGAGACCTTCAAGAGCACGACGCAGTACACTTATTCCGCGAAGTAGATTGCCGGGATAAGCCCGGCGGCGGGGCCGCGAATGTGGGGCGATTGGCTTGCCTTGCCCGCCATTTTGCAGGTGGCGGTTGATCCGCTTGCGGATGGGGCGCGGCAGCGATTTCTTGCCAGGGCCAGTCATCAACTTATTTTTTACCTTTATTTGGCTTTATTTGCCTTTAGCCGGACGGCTGGCGGCGGGAAATTTCCCAGGTGGCCGGCAGCGCCTTGGGGCCGGAAGTGGAATTGGGTGGAACTCATAATAACTCAAATTCAGAACACCGCATCCGCCGGATTTCAGTCTGATACCAATTTGAATACCATTTTCAGTTTAGTGCCTGGAAAGGTGGTTTCTGTGGCATTGAGTTCTTCCGCCATTTTGGCGGCCAACTGAT
>Ga0326728_10017885_pt1 | contig 14089 bp, 6 predicted proteins | sample MB3enrmetagenome_FD_207602 | JGI IMG/M metagenome (GOLD analysis project Ga0326728, IMG submission 207602) | Lab enriched peat soil microbial communities from McLean, Ithaca, NY, United States - MB31MN | ecosystem: Environmental > Terrestrial > Soil > Wetlands > Peat | place: USA: New York...
AGGTCTTCAACCCCCGTTCCGTTCAGAGTGTATTTGCCATCGCTGGGTGAATCGAGCAGCCCCAAGATGGAAAGCAGGGTGGATTTCCCGCAGCCCGAGGGACCCGCGATGGAGAGATATTCGCCTTTCTTAATCTCCAGGTGGATACCGGAAAGGGCGTGCGTCTCCACCTCCTCGGTGTAAAAGACTTTGGTTACAGCTTCCAGTTGAATCAGAGTTTGACCGGAACCGTTCGATTTATCTTGCGGGGAGTTCCGGGGGGTAGCTTCAGCTTCCGAGTTTGAGTCCATTCGCATCTCCTTTGCAATGATAGCAGTTGTCAGCAGTCAGTTGTCAGTCGCTTATGATCCCTCCTTGGTTTTGAAAACGAATCCGACAACTGAAATCTCCTTACGTGCATGGTACACCCATTTCCTATAACTTGTTCCCTGTAACCTGTTCCCTACTCATACCGCAGCGCGACCAGCGGATCGACCTGGGTCGCCCAGCGGGCAGGAATATAAGCCGCCAGCGCCGCGACCAGCGCAAGCAAAAGTGTGAACAGGGCGAAAACCGGTGTATCGATCCGCACGACGCCGAAGAGCACGCTCGATAGCGCGCGCGTGAGCGCCAGCGCAACGGGCACTCCGATCGCCAGGCCAATGATCGCCAGCTTGATTGCATAACCCAACACGAGCCTGAGCACGTCGCCGCGCTGCGCTCCCAGTGCCATGCGCACGCCTATTTCGTGCGTGCGTTGCGTGACGGAATAGGTCATGAGCGCATAGATTCCCGAGGCGGAGAGTACAAGGGCAACAACACCAAAAACAAACATCATGCGCGCCGAGTACTCGACGCCGCTGACATTGTCTGAGATGATCTGCGCGAGAGTCCGCATGTCGTAGGGGGGTTGGTCCGTGTCCACGCTTCGCACCTGGGCGCGCGCGGCGGCGGCCAGTGCAACAGGATCACCCGATGTGCGCATCACCAGGGCCGAAGAGGCTAGTGGCAGTTGAGCAAACGGAAAGTACGCGGTTGGCTCCGGCACGGGGTCGAAAGGTGATTGCGCGATATCCCCTACCACACCAACGACGGTCTGCCACGGCTCGCTGCTTTCTGCCCGGCCGGACTTGATGCGCTTTCCGATGGCGTCCTGGCTGCCCCAGATCCGATGCGCCATGCTCTGGCTGATAACAATGACCAGCGGAGCATCGGGGCCGTCTTGAGCGGTAAGAAGCCGTCCCTCGAGCAGCGGTATGCGCAGGGCGCGGAAAAAGCCGGGGGTAATGGACTGCCACACGGCCACCCGCATCTCGCCCGGAGCGGCGGGGGGCTGCCCCTCGGCCGTGTATTCCGTCCGGTTCCAGCCCCAACCCGACGGCAGGCTGGTGAGCGCAGCAGCCGAGTCGACACCGGGCAGGGCTTGTAGCTTCTCAATGACCTGAGCGTAGAAATCCCTCACACGAGCTTTATCTCGAGCTTTCGACTCAGCCAGCGCGATACGGAAGGTCAACACGTTACTGCGATCGAAGCCCGGATATCGATTTAACAGGGTACCAAATCCCTTCACCATCAGTCCGGCGCCCACCAACAAGACCAGCGCGAGAGCGACCTCGGTGACCACCAGCAGCGCGCGAAGGCGCTGCCGCCCGGGACTGGCGCTCCCGCCGCGAACACCCTCTTTCAGCGCCTCATTAGGGTCGGGATTCGACACGTGCAAGGCTGGCGCGAGGCCGGCAAGGATTCCGGTGAGGAGGGTCACCACGAGGGAGAACACCAGGACTCCGGAATCAATCTTCATGTGCTTTATTCCCGGTATGTGCTCGAGGATGAACGGCGGGATGGTCCGCTGCGTGAGTTCGCTTCCCCAACCGGCGAGCAGCACGCCGACGAATCCGCCGAGCAGGGCCAGCACAACACTTTCCAGCAGTAACTGCCGCGTAATCTGCCACCGGCTCGCCCCCAATGCGAGGCGCACCGCGAGTTCCTTTTGCCGTGCGGTGGCGCGGGCCAACTGGAGGTTCGCCACATTGGCGCAGGCGAGAAGCAGAACGAACACCGCGGCGCCCATCAGCACCAGGAGGAACTGCCGGGAACCGGTTGTGAGATCTTCGACCAGGCTTACCACTCTCACCCCGTGGCCGGCGTTCGTCTGCGGATATTGCTGCGCCAGGTGGGCCGCGATGGTCTCGAGATCCGCCTGCGCCTGCGCCATGGTCGTCCCGGGTTTCAAACGGCCAATGACCTGCAAATAATGGGCCGCGCGATCGGCGTTCTCGGTGGCGCCGAGGTCGAGGGGGGCCCAAGCTTCGCCCCCCACGGGATACTCGAAGTCCGCCGGCATGATGCCGATGACCGTGAATTCCTGCCCATTCAAGTGCAGGCCCTTACCAACAATGCCGGGGTCGCCGCCAAGGTGCCGCTGCCAGAATCCATAGCTGAGAACCACGACGGACGTATGCCCGGGCTGATAATCGCCTTCAGTGATGGCCCGGCCCAGCATTGGCGGCATCCCCAGCAGGGGAAAGAAGCCCGCCGTGACCTGATAGCCCTCGACGCGCTCCGCGACAGCAGCGCCGGTCAGGTTGACACTCCAGCCGTGAACGGCGGCGAGCATGTCGAACCCTTTGCTCTGCTCCTTCCAGTCGCGGAAGTTCGCTGGAGCAGCCTTGATGCGGTTTTCGTTCTGCTTCGGCACGGTCTCCCACACGGCAACGATGCGGTCAAGATGCTTGAAGGCAAAGGGGTGAAGCAGCATGGCATTAACACTGCTGAAAATGACGGTGTTCGCGCCGATGCCAAGGGCCAGCGCAATCACCGCGACGGCCGTAAAGCCAGGGTCCTTCGCCAGCATCCGCAGGCCGTATTTCAAATCCTGTGTTAGTGTCCGCATGGAGCTTTTCTCCTGTTCGAGCTAATTGCCGATCGTCGATTGACCGCAAGCCCGAATTCCCCCCCTCAACTGCCTGCTTTCGCCGTTTTGCGCGAGGTCGTAGCGATAGCTACCAGTTCGTCCGCCTCTTTAATGAGATCCACTCCCAGTCCTTGGTTCTTCAATCGACAATCGGCAATCGTAAATCGGCAATCATTCGTACCTCAGCGCCACCATGGGATCGACCTTGGTCGCCCGGCGTGCGGGGAAGTAGCACGCCAACAGAGCCACGCTGACGGCGACGAGGATGCTGGCCACGTAACTCAGTGGATCCGTAGGCGTGACGCCGTAAATGAATCGGGACATCAGGCGGGACGCAGCAAAGGCCCCGGCCAAGCCTACGGCTGCGCCCGCTCCGCTCAAGCGCAAGCCTTGCGTCAACACCAGCCTCAACACGTCACCACGGCGCGCCCCCAGCGCCATGCGGATACCGAGTTCATGCGTGCGCCGGTTGACAAGATAAGCCACCGCCGCGTACAACCCTACCGCGGCCAGAAACATTCCGAGGATGCTCAGGCTCGCCAGCAGCCCAGCCATCGAGCGCTCCCGAGCCATGACCTCGTGCATATGTTCCTTGAAGGTTACCGCACTGACGATCGGAAGGTGTTCAGCGACGGCCGCCGCCTCTTTCAGAATTGTGGGGACCAGCGCGCGCGGGTCGCCAGCCGTTTCCACAAGCAACCAGCACTCGAACGAGCCCACCTGGGTGAAAGGAAGGAACAGGTAGGGCTGAATCGTTTCATGAAGGTTGACGTACCTTCCTGCCTCCACCACGCCGACAATCTGATAGTCTTTCTTGCCAATCTGGAGTGCTCTTCCCACGGGGTCCTGGCCAGGCCAGAATCGACGCGCCATCACGTCATTGATGATGACCACCGGCGCCGTAGATGGCAGATCGAACTCGTTGAATTCCCGACCCTCCTCGAGGCGGGCGCCCAAGGTGGCAAAGAACTTCGGGGCGACAATGTTGTAGCGAATCTTGAAATGATCGCTTCCTGGAGGCGGCTGCACTCCAGGAATAACCACGGCCTGCGTCTCTCCTCCTTCTTCCTCGGTCAAGGAAGGCCGCCGGGCATAGCTGGTGCGTATTACCCCCGGCAGGGATGCCGCGCGAGCCGCCAAGGCTGGATAAATAACGGCGGCCTGTGCCGTGCTGTAGCCGTAGAACTCGGGCGGCGCCACGGAGAGCATGACGACATTCTTTTTTGGATCAAACCCTGGATTGATCCCCTGGCTGTACCACAGGCTCCGGAGCAGCAGAGCCGAACCCACCAGCAGAACCACGGAAAGCGCGATTTCCCCGGACACAAGCAGACTTCGCAGAGGCACTCGGCCCACGGCTCGTCCAAACCGAGGGTCATCACCCTTAAGGACCTTGACCAAGTCGGACCTCGAAGCCCAAAATCCTGGAACCAATCCGAAGACGAGAGCTGTTAGAAGTGAAATAGCCGCTGTGAACAGAAGCACCCGGCCATCGAGCATGAGGTTGGTATCGGATAGGCCGGGAACGAGCGCCGGTACAATCTTCATGAGCCATGCCGCCAACACACCTCCCAGCGCACCGCCCGACAAGGCAAGGGGAAGCCCTTCGGTGAGGAGTTGGCCGACCAGCCGCCGCGGACCCGCGCCCAAGGCCCGGCGCATCGCGATCTCTCGCTGTCTCCGCTCCGTTTGCGCCAGCAGGAGATTGGCGACGTTGGCACAGGAGATCAGGAGGACCAAGCCCACCATGGCCATCAGGTAGATGGCCACTTCCATCCCTTCGTGACCCACCTCGGAGGCAGGGCGAGCAAGAAAGTTAACACCCTGATTGGAGGATGGAGACGCCAAAGCAAGCCGTTTGGCTAGGGTCTGGAGTTGCGCCCGCGCTTCACTGACTTGAGCGTTCGGGCGCAGATGGCCGACCACGTCAAACCAGCGGTTGTCGCGATCAACGTAGGTTCGTTCCTCACCGGGAACCATAGTGGCCCAGCCGTCAGTGGTGACCCAGATGTCGGGGGTCCATCCTTGCCGCAGCCCGCAGAAGTCCTGGGATGTGATGCCGATCACCGTGAATTCTTTATCATCGAGGAGCGTGATCTTGCCGGGCAGGGAGGGATTGCCGCCGAAGTACTTTTGCCACAGAGCGTAACTCACCACCACAGCGTGACCCTCAGCAGCGGCTTGGCTCGGCTGGGGGGAAAAGGCGCGACCCAGCAGGGCCTTTACACCCAGCGCCGCGAAGTAGTTCTGCGAGACCACCTCGACGGTCACTTCCCGTCCTTGACCCTCGCCGCTGACGAAGCCCCCACGGACGCCGTAGGCCACCACGTCGGAGAAGGCGCTGACTTCGCGGCGAATGTCGAGATAATCGGGATATGAGGACGAGCTAGAATCAAGCTTCGGCGAGTCCGTCGAGATCATGGCCAGGCGGGCAGGGTCCTTAACGGGCCAAGGGCGCAGGAAGAGGGTATCCACAATGCTGAAGACGGTGGAGTTGGCCCCGATCCCTAGCGCCAAGGAAAGCACCGCCACCGCCGCGAAGCCCGGGTTCCTGGCCAGCATGCGCAAGCCGTATTTCAAATCCTGCGTTAGTGTTCGCATGGAGCTTCCCTCCCGTTCGAGCTAATTGCCGATTTTTCGATTGCCGATTGACTCGCAAAGACCGAAACTCGAAGATCGAAATTCGAAAATGGAAAATCCAAGCTCGAAATTCTACCGCCGGCTCCCGAGTTTCGAATTTCGATTTCCAAGTTTCGTTTCTCGGGCAATCGACAGTCGGCAATCGTAAATACGCAATCATTCCTGCCTTAGTTCGAGCCTTCAGCTCTTCGGCAGTCAACGATACAATTCCCCATCGTTGGTTCTGCAATCTACAATCAACAATCGTAAATCGGCAATCATTCGTGCCGCAACGCCACGATGGGATCGACCTTGGTCGCCCGCCGCGCGGGAATGTAGCAGGCCATGAGGGCCACGAGTATCAACAGAATTGCCACCGCGGTGAACGTCAGGGGATCAGTGGCGCTTACTCCATACAGCATATCGGACATGAGACGCGTGAGGCCCATGGCGGCCGCGAAGCCCAGGGCCACACCGAGGAGCGCCATCTTTGCGCCCTGGCCCAACACGAGGCGGAGCACCTCATAGCGGCCCGCGCCGAGCGCCATGCGAATGCCGATCTCATGCGTCCGCTGGCCGACCAGATACGCCAGGACGCCGTAAATTCCCACGCTCGCGAGAACCAGCGCCACGAGAGCGAAGCTGCCGAGCAGAATCATGGAGAACCGCCTCGCGGCGAGAGAATCGGCAATGACCTCGTTCATCGTCTGCGCGCCGTAAATGACCTGCTCGTTGTTCATCTGTTGGCTTGCGTGGCGAATGGAGGTGAAAAGCGAGGCCGCCGCTCCTTCCGAACGCACCAACACTCCCATGCCAAGCGGGGAAAGCGCCATGACATCTCCGGGCAACTGCATGAACGGATGATAGAGCTGGGCGCGGAGCGACTGCGTGTCGTCCGAATCAAGCCCCCACTGCTTCACATGCCCGACCACGCCCACGATCTCGGCCGGCTGATCATCGTATTCGTGCAGGTTAATACGCTTACCAATAGGATTTTCGTTCGGAAAGTATTTTCGGGCTAAAACATCGTCAATCACCGCGACGGCGGGAGAGCGCTCATTATCCTGGGGAGTGAAGAATCGGCCGCGCTCCAGGGGAATTCGCATCACCCGCAAGTAATCCGGCTCGACGGTGTATTCCAGGGCCCAGTTCATATCGTTTTCGTTCGAGGGTTTGGGCTGGCCCTCAATCCAGAACTGTTCGTCGTCCTCAGTATCCATGGGAATCGCCCCCCACGAGAGCGAGACCGCCTGCACACCGGGCGTCGAGCTGAGCTTGGCGTCGAATTCCCGGTACGCAGCCCGAATCGCATCCGGGCTTGCCTTTTTCATCGCCGGCGGAAGGGAAAGTTCGAACGCCAGCACGTTGTGCGGATCAAAGCCCGGGTTGACGCCCCAGAGCCGCGCCAGGGTGCGGGTCATGAGTCCGGCGCCGATCAGCAGGACCAGCGCCGTGGCCATCTCAATCACCACGAAGACTCCCTGGGTTCGGTGGTGGGCGCCGCTGGTACCGCGGCCGGCTTCTTTGAGAGCTTCCTGCAAGTTGGGTTTTGATATTTTGAGCGCCGGCGCCAATCCAAAGAGGATGCCCGCCAGCACCGAAGCCACCGCCGTAAAAACCAGGACGTGGGCGTCGATTCCGATTTCCTGCGCTCGCGGCAGGGCCGCGGGCAGGATCTTGAGCGCGGCCTGCGTGCTCCAAGCCGCCAGGACTGTGCCCAGCCCGCCTCCCGCCAAGGCGAGCAGAACGCTCTCGGTGAGAAGTTGCCGCATGACGCGCTGGGGTGACGCGCCGAGAGCAACTCGAACCGCGAATTCGCGCCTGCGGCCGGCCGAGCGTGCCAGCAGGAGATTGGCGACATTCACACAGGCAATCAAAAGCACAAAGCCCACGGCTCCGAGCAGCACCAGCAGAAACGGCTGGATATCGCCCACCATATCTTCCCTCAATGGCCGGATGCCGGCGCTTATGCCTTTGTCCGCGTCGGGATAGGCAGCCGCGAGGTTCCGGGTGACGCCGTCCATGTCGGCCCGAGCCTGCTGGAGGGTGACGCCGGGTTTTAGCCGCCCGATCCCGTGTATCCCCAGGCCGGCCTCACGGAATTTCAGCCCATGATGGTCCCACTGGCCAATGGGAATGTACACCTCCTTGGGGCTGAAGGACTTCAGGAGCAAATCGAAGCTCGATGGAATCACCCCGACAATCGTGTAGCTCCTGCCATCCAGGATGAGGGCCTTGCCCAGGATGTCGCGGGCCGAGCCGAATTTGCGCTGCCAGAAGCCCGCACTGACGAGGGCAATGGGGGCGGCGCCGATCTCATCCTCACCCGGCGCAAAGGTGCGCCCGATCAAGGGCTTCACACCGAGCAAGGGGAAAAAATCGGAGGACAGGAACTCCGCGCGTACACGCTCAGGTTCGCCGGCGCCGGTCAGCGTGAAGCTGTAGCCGCGAGCCACGGCGATAGAGGAGAATGTGTGATTTTCTTTTTGCCAGTCACGAAAATTCAGGTAGGAAATCGAGCCGTACGGAAAATTCGGCTTGCTCTCGTGCAGCGTGACGAGCTGGCTCGGCTCTGGATAGGGCAGCGGATTGAGCAACACTCCGTTCACGACGGAGAAGATCGCGGTGTTGGCGCCGATGCCGAGCGCCAGCGTCAGCACCGCCACTGCCGTGAAGCCGGGATTCTTGGCCAGCATGCGTAAGCCGTATCTCAAATCCTGCGTTAGTGCCAGCATGGAGCTTCTCTCCTGTTCGAGCTAATTGCCGATTGTCGATTGCCGATTGTCGATTGACCGCGAGCCCGAATTTTCCCTCCTCAACTGCCTACTTTCGCCGTTTTGCGCGAGCTCGTAGCGATGGCTACCAGTTCGTCCGCCTCTTTGATGAGCTCCCTCAAACGCTCCGGCTGAATCAAACCTGATTCCTTCAACAATTCAAGCCAGTAAAAGCTTTCATCCGCCTCCTCCACGACGATGGAAAGTTTGGCCGCGAATTCTGCCCGCGACTGGGCTCTACACGCCGTCCGGTAGTTCGCTCCCACGGAAGTAGCTGAACGTAAGAGTTGTCTGCTGATAATCTGTCCAGCTAGACTGCGAGGCATCCTGTCAACGAGTGTGATGATTCGCAGTGCAAATGCCTTAGTTCGAGCCTTCAGCTCTTCGGGAGTCATCGGCACAATTCCCCATCGTTGGTTCTTCAATCGACAATCGGCAATCGCAAATCGGCAATCATTCGTACCTCAGCGCCACCATGGGATCAACCTTCGCCGCGCGGTGCGCGGGCAAGTAGGCGGCGAGCAAGCCAGTCAAGGCAACCAGCAGGCCAGACAAGCCCAGGACCGCCGGGTCCACAGCCGACACGCCGAACAACATGCTTTGCAACAAGCGGTCCGTAGCCAGCGAAGCGGCGAGACCCAGCGCCAGGCCTGCCCCCAACAGCACGAGCGCCTGCCTGAGTACCATAGAGAGCACCTTGGAGCGGCTGGCGCCCAGCGCGATTCTCACTCCAATTTCGCGCGTGCGCCGGGTCACGGAGTAAGCCATCACGCCATAGAGCCCCACCATGGTTAACAGCAGCGCGACCCCGGCAAAGCAACCGAGCAGCACGGTATGGAAGCGCGGCTCAGTGACTTGGGTGGATAGGAGCTCCTCCATGGTTCTCACCTGAAACACGGGAACCATCGAGTCAAGCGCCGTCATCTCTTTGCGAACCGCAGATTCCAACATCCGAGGCGGGACGGCGGTGCGCAGAATGACTGGCGGAGGCATCAAGGGAAGCTGCTTGTAGGGAAAGTAATAGATGGGCTGGGGCTCGGCGTCCATGGCAAACAGCTTGGCGCTGCCCACCACGCCAACAATCTCACGTATTATCCCATTGCTCTCGCCAGGAGCCGAAGCGCCCGGCGTGATGCGCTTGCCGACCACGTCTTCACGCGGAAAAAACTTGTCCGCGAATACCTTGTTGACAATCAGCACCCGCGGAGCATTCGCGTCGTCATGGTCATTGAAGAACCGTCCTTTGAGCAGGGGAACGCCGGCAGTCGAAAAGTAACCCGGTGCCGCAAAGGCCACACTGGCTGAAGGCTGGTTGGGTCGCGCAACCGGGCGCTCTTCGATATTGAACGAGACCGTGAAGTTATCGCCGCCAAGCGGCAGCGGCCACACTCCCGCCGCTGATTCGACGCCCGGCAGGGCGCGCATCCTCTCCAGCAACTGGTCGTAAAAGGCCAACTGTTGAGCAGTGTTGTATTGCGGCTCGGGCAGGCTGAACGAAAACGTGAGCAGATGGTCCGGTTTCAGGCCCAGATCGCTTGTTTCGAGGCGCAGAAAACTCGCCATCAATAATCCGGCAGCGGTGACGAGGACCAGCCCCAGCGTTACCTGACCGATCACCAGCGCGCCGCGGATCCGATCGTGCTTGCGGGTGCTGCTCCTGCTTCCCTCCTTAAGCGAGGAAGCGAAATCGACTTTGGACGCGTGCAGGGCGGGCGCCAAGCCAAAGAAAACGCTGGTGAGGAAAGTGAGGAGCAGCGAGAATCCGAGCACACGCCCGTCGATGCTCGTTTGCGCAAGGCGCGGAATTCCCTGGCCGCCGAGGGGCAGCACCACGCCTAAAGCGTATTTGGCCAAAAGCGTGCCGGCCGCACCTCCGAGAATGGCCAGCAGCAGGCTTTCAGTCAGCAGTTGCTGGACCACTCGCCCGCGACTTGCGCCCATGGCGGCGCGCACGGCCATCTCCTGCGTGCGGTTGGCAGTCCGAGCCAGAAGGAGATTGGCAATGTTGGCGCAGGCGATCAGCAGCACCAAGCCCACCGCGCCGAGCAAAATCAGCAGGGGTGTGCCAGACTCACCCACCAAGGTTTCAAGTTCCGGTTGAACCGAGGCTTGTGGGTCATTGGTGTTGGAGTCCGGGTACTGCTTGGCGAGGGCCGCGGCGATGACGTTGAGATCGGCGCGCGCCTGCTCGACGCTGACGCCGTGCTTGAGTCGTCCGAGCGCCCTCAGCATGTGATCGCCGCGCTGCTCGGTCATGGGCGTGTCGCCCGGCGGCGCTTCCCGGTCCGCCGCGATCGTGGTCCAGAGCTGGATGTTGGGTTCGTTCACCGGAAAGGCGAAACCGGTCGGGGCCACGCCAATCACCGTATAGGGCTTTAGATCAAGGGTGATCGTCCGTCCCAGGATGCCGCGGTCGCCGCCGAACTGCCTCTGCCAAAGCACGTGACTGAGCACAACCACGTGCGTACCCGCCGCTTCCTCGGACTGCAAAAACCCACGGCCCAAGTCAGGCTGAATCCCGAGCGCTGGGAACAGGTCCCACGTGACCATCTCGCCATCGAGCAGAAGGGGCGTTCCGACGTCCGTAAGCACCACGTTCGTGTCGCGGGAGGTCACGAGGTGCTCGAAAACATGGTTCTGCGCCCGGAAGTCGAAAAAGTCGGGGTAAGAGAGCGGGTTCGGGTGCGGCCCGCCGCGCATCCACATCGACTCGACGGCCACTAGCCGGTCGGGTTGGGCGTAAGGCAGCGGCTTGAGCAAGACAGTGTTGACCACGCTGAAGACCGCGGTGCTGGCGCCGATTCCCAGCGCCAGCGTAAGCACCGCCGCGGCCGTGGAGCCGGGATTCTTCGCCAGCATCCGAAGGCCGTATTTCAAATCCTGTGTTAGTGTCCACATGGAGCTTCTCTCCTGTTCGAGCTAATTGCCGATTTCCGATTGCTGATTGTCGATTGACCGCGAACCGGAATCTTCCCTCCTCAACTGCCTACTCTCGCCGTTTTGCGCGAGGCCGTCGCGACAGCTACCTGTCCGAGCTAATTGCCGATTTTCGGCTGACTCGCAAAGGCCGAAACTCGAAACTGGAAAATCGAAACTCGGAATTCCGCCGCCTGCTCCCGAGTTTCGAATTTCGGTTTTCGATTTTCGAGTTTCCTTTCTCAGCCAATCGACAATCGTCAATCGCAAATCGGCAATCATTCGTGCCGTAGCGCCACCATGGGATCGACCTTCGTTGCACGGCGCGCGGGGATATAGCAGGCGACGAGTGACACCAGGCATAGCAACAGCGCCACCGCAGCATAGGTCAGCACGTCACTGGCGGTGACGCCGAAGAGTACACTTTTCAGATAGCGTGTCAGCGCGAGTGACACCGCGATGCCCGCAGCCAAGCCGGTCAGCGTCAAAAGTAGACCCTGTCCCAGCACCAGCCAGAAAACGTCGGCCCGCCGGGCTCCGAGCGCGATGCGAATGGCAATCTCATGCGTGCGCTGGCGCGTCGTGTAAGCGATCACTCCGTAGATGCCCACGGCGGCGAGGATTAGCGCCAGCAATCCAAATGCGCCTGCGAAGGTCCCGGCGAGCCGTTCAAAGATGCTCCCCAGCCGCATGCTTGACTCGAGGGTGGTCACCCCGAACACGGGCAAGTCCGCGTTGAGTCCATGGACTGTTCTTTCGACCGCCGCGGCGTAAGCCTGCGGATCACCCGACACCCGCGCGTGAATGATCACCAGATCATAGTAGTCCTGGAACAGCGGCAGAAAAATGACGGGCTCCGGAGCATACACCAGGCGGCGGTACTTGCCATTTCGAGCCACGCCCACGACTGTGAACCACTGGCCATACACGCTAATCCTCTTCCCGACTGCATCCTGACCCGGCCAGTAACGATCGGCAAACTCCCGATTGACGACGGCCACCGGCTGCGCTTTTTCCCCATCCTGTTCGGTAAATTCCCGCCCGGCTAGGAGAGGAGTCCGCATGGTCCGAAAGTAGTTCGGACCCACGACGGCACGATTGATCTCCATCGATTCGTGGGGCTGGGGCACATAACCGTCGGGATGGACGTAGTCGGTGTGGATTGTGAAGCTGAGCGGCGAGAAATCCGCCAGGGTTACGGACTCCACCCCAGGCAGGGCCTCGAGCTTCGAGAGCAGTTGCCGGTGGAAGGCGATGCCTTGAGCTTCCGAATAGCCTGCGGGACCAAGTTCGTAGGAAGCCAGCAGCACGTGGTTGGGATCGAAACCGGGATCCAACCGCTGGGCGTTCCGCAGGCTGCGGGCGAACAGACCGGCACATATCAGCAGAAGCAGTGAAAGGGATATCTGCGCCACGACTAAGGCGCGGGAAAGCCTCGACTTGTGAATTCCGCCCGACATGCTGCCCGCCTCCTCCTTCAACACTGTGATGGGCGCAAGGCTGGAAGTGCGCAGCCCCGGCAAAATGCCGAAAATCATGGCGGAAAGAATCGCGATGACCATCGTCACCAGGAGCACCGTGCGGTCGGTGTGGCCATTGAGCGTGAGCGGCAAATTCGCCGTGGGGGGAAAGAAGGCCGCAAACGTCCCGGCCGTCCAAGTGGTGAGCAACATGGCAAGTCCGCCGCCCACCAGCGCGAGCAAGACGCTCTCTACCAGGAGTTGGCGGAGGAGTCGCCAGCGGCTGGCGCCCATCGACAAGCGCAGGGCAATCTCGCGCCGGCGAGCAACGGAGCGCACCAGCAGCAGATTGGCGACGTTGGCGCATGCAAGCAACAGCAACACTGCCGCCAGCGCCAGCAACATGGGCAGTGTCTTGTACATGTAAACGTTGGCTCCAAAAGGTGAGCGCCAGAGCGGATCGAGCGTAATCTGGCTGGGACCGCGCTCCACGTTGCGCGAGTGCTCTATAATCTGCTGCATCAGGAGATTGAGTTCCCCCTCGGTTTGGCGACGATCGACGCCGGGCTTGAGTTTTCCGAGCACGTTCAGCCAGAAGCTGCCGCGATCCTCGAGGCGATTCGAGCCCCAAACGAGCCGGTCCATCACGAGAGGAATCCACACGTCCGAACGCAGTCCGGTCTTGCACCCCTGAAATTCCGGAGGAGCAACCCCGACAATCGTGTATTGATGAAGGTTGATCTGAACGGTCCGCCCGATGATGGATGGGTCGGAACCGAAGCGCGTCCGCCACATGCCGTCGCTAATCACAACCACTGGCGATCCCCCGCGATTCTGTTCTTCCGACGGCAGGAAGCCGCGGCCGAGAATGGGGCGCACACCGAGCACGTCGAAGTAATTAACAGAGGTCAGAGCCCCATAAATGCGCTGAGGCTTGTCGGCACCGGTGAGGGACAAGAAATCATCATGATAGGCCAGGAGGCCGGAGAGGCTCTGACTATGGTCCCGGAGATCCGCGTAATCAAGATAAGAGAAAGGGGGAGTGGGGTGCTCACTACGTTCTCCCCTCATGACTGTGACAAGGTCGCTGGTGTGGGCGACTCCGGGAATGGGGTTGAGCAGCGTGGAGTTGATCCAACTGAAGATGGTGCTATTCGCGCCAATGCCCAGTGCTAGCGTGAGCACAACAATGGCAGTGAAGCCGGGATTCTTCGCCAGCATGCGTATTCCGTAGCGAACGTCCTGAACGAGTGCATTCATACTTTGTCTCCGCGTAGGCGTCCAAATAGTGAATGGTAAATAGTCAGAACTGTCCGGTCATTGAGTTCAGATTTCCTTGTAACTTGCTTTAGATGATGCACATATCCGTCAAAGGAAGCGTTTTCGATTTGAATTTGGGTCGCACTTATGGCCATTCTTTCCCGACA
>Ga0326728_10017886_pt1 | contig 14089 bp, 11 predicted proteins | sample MB3enrmetagenome_FD_207602 | JGI IMG/M metagenome (GOLD analysis project Ga0326728, IMG submission 207602) | Lab enriched peat soil microbial communities from McLean, Ithaca, NY, United States - MB31MN | ecosystem: Environmental > Terrestrial > Soil > Wetlands > Peat | place: USA: New York...
GGCGATGCCGGTTTCGCCGGACGGATCGTCCACCGACCCGGCGTTCACATAGGTGTGGAATGAGACCACCGGGGCCTCGTGCCGCTCGGCGACGATGAAGTGCAGTCCGTTGGCAAGCGTGAACTCGGTGACTTTCTTTTCAAATTCCTTGAGGTCCTGCGACGGAAGGCAGATGGCCGCCGTCAGCAGGATGGCGCAGAGACGAAGTGCTCTCACAATGGCCGCCGCTCCTGGGCTTCTTTGAGGATAGCAAGGGTAGGGCATGCTTTAGCTTGCCCATTGCCCGCTTGCGGGCAAGTTCTTACTTCCCCGAAATGTAGCTAGTGTACAGCGCCGCAATATTGGCCGATTGCACATCGCCCGGGTGCACGATCACCCGGTAACGGTAGCGCAGCGATTTGCCGGCCTCCACCGTCTGCGCCCCGTTCTGCGACCGGTCATTAGTGAAGGCCCCCACGCCGAACGGGTTGGCCGCGAATAAACCGTATCCGCGCGCGTGCCAGCGGACCGGATGCCGCGGGTTCTCCGGGTTGTCGAGGATCGCCACTCCCACCTTTTCGTCGCCGATGGTCCCCGAGTAATCGCACCAGTTCGATGGCTTGCCCCAAAGCTGCCGCTCGCCGGCCAGCCCGTCGGCGTTCACAATCTTCCCCGTGCCGCCCTGCTCATCCAGGACGGGGCGGAGCCGGATACCGAACGCGCCATCCTTGCTGTCGCCCCACACCACGGTTTGCACGGAAGTCAGCGTGACGTCGACGTCGATGATGCGCAGCGTCGGGTCCGCATGGAAGGTCATGACCCGATCTTCGGTGAGCACCACGTTCCCCTGGCGGTCGGTCCAGTCGAATGTGGCCGCCAGCGACCCCTGGTCCTTGCCGCTCTTGATCTGGCCCACCTTCTTCAACACCATCACGCCGCGCTTGGGCGGCTCGGTGTAGGTGGCCTCGTTGTTCCAGAAGTCGATGCCGTTGACGCTGTCGTGCGCGAACCAGATGCCGCGCTGGTGGGGATGGTCCTTCGGCCCCTTCTCTTCTTCGGCCACCTTGTCCATGGGAAACGCGCGAGTTACGTAAGTGCCGGTCGCGGCGCGCACCGGCCACAGATACGGTTTGGTGACTTCCGCGCCGGTCATGTAGAAAGTGCTGTAAGGCTTGCCGCCGATCTCGATATCGATCTTGTCGGAGCCGGGCGTGATCTTGACTTGCGCGGCGGCCGGGAGGGCTAGCCAGGCAGCGGCGAAAAGGACCAGTAATCCACGTTTCATATTGTTCACACCTTCTCGGGAACTACAAACGGCTTGCGATAGATCCGCGTCGCCAGCTTGTTGGCTTCCGGATCGCTCACGCAAGTCAGTGTTTTCGGATCGAAATGGACGGTGCGGCCCAGCCGGTAGGAGATGTTGGCCAGGTGGACCAGAACGGTGGAAGCCGCGCCTTCCTCGATTTCGCAGTTGAGCATTTCTTTCTTGTGCGCGCGCACGGCGTCCAGGAAGTTCTGGAAGTGGGTATCGTTCTTGGTCGCCGTCGGACCGGGTGCCTGCTCTCTGCCGATAAAGCTGAAGTACTTGTTGTAGTTGTCGATGACCAGGTAGCCGTTGGAGCCGTAGAACAGGTTGCCGATGGTGCCGCCGCCGCCCATGCCGCCGGCAAAGGCGCCTCCGGGAGCGCCGCCAGGGCCGCGACCGGCTCCAGCGCCAAGAGCGCCTTCGATGCCGCGACCGGCTCCAGCGCCGCGACCGGCTTCGATGCCGCGACCGGCTTCAGCACCGCGACCAGCTTCGGGGCCGCGGGCGCCTCCAGCGCGCCCTCCCGTGCTGGGGACCATGTATTCCCGGTTGGTGATCCAATGGCGGACTTCGAATTCCAGAATCTTGGTCTTGCCGTTCTCGTTGAACTCGAAGGAGGCGTTCAGGACGTTGGGTGTCTCCTGGTCATCGTCGAACATGACTTTCCCGCCGATGGCGCTGGCCTTGATGGGATACTTGACGCCCAGGCCCCAGCGCGCTTTGTCCATTTCGTGAATGCCCTGGTTGCCGATATCGCCGTCGCCGGTATCCCAGAACCAGTGCCAGTTATAGTGGAACCGGTTCTTCGTGAACGGACGTTTCGGCGCCGGTCCGGTCCACAAGTCGTAATCCACGCCCTCGGGTACGTCGGAAACCGGCGTGCGTCCAATGGTGTTGCGCGTCTTGTAGCACAGCCCGCGAGCCATGTAGACGTCGCCGATGAGGCCCTCGCGCATCTTCTGCACGCCTTCCTGCAAGGCTTCCGACGACCGGCTCTGACTGCCCTGCTGCACCATGCGGTCGTACTTGCGCGCGGCCGCCACAATCTGCCTGGCTTCGAAGATGTTGTGAGTGCAAGGCTTCTCGACGTAAACGTCCTTGCCCGCCTGGCAGGCCCAGATGGTCTGCAGAGCATGCCAATGGTTCGGCGTGGCGATGGAGATGGCGTCAATGGACTTGTCGTCGAGAATCTTGCGCATATCCTGGAAGCCCTGCGGCGCCTTCTTCCCGCTGAATTCCACGCGCTTTACGAACCCGGCCATGCGCGACTGGTCGATATCCGAAATGGCCACCAGCTCCACGTTGGGCAGGGTGGTCCATTCCCGGAGGTGGCTGTTTCCGCGGCCTCCACATCCCACAATGGCGATGCGTACAGTGTCGTTCGCACTGGCAAACACGCGCTTTCCGGCAGTCACCGCCGCCGCGGCGCCCATCAGGAAATATCTTCGATCCATGGATCTCCTTGCGAACCGGGCGCACTCCTCTCCGGCTCGGCTTAAATCGCTCACTGGGAGGGCGGGGCAACGGGGGCCGAGGTTACCGGCGTGTGCGAGATAGAGATGGAACGGCGTGGTCCCAATCGGAGCCGCGACCGTCAGGGAGCGTTTGCCCTCTATGTTTCATCAAAGTTCGGGAGACTCGAACACGCTCATGGCATCACCCTGCTCGCTGACGACGTACTGGATGCCCGCCGAGACATGCCGCGGTTTCCACAGCCATCGTGTGCTGCCGTGGCGCGCCCATCGCTTCCGGTTCGGTTCATCCAACCTCATCCGATTCAGATGGCGGCTGGCGTAGGCTTTGAAGTCGCTCATGATCCGCTCCGGCGGAACCTCTGCTGCTACCACCGTATGCACGTGATTACTACGCACATGGGCCGCCAGCAGACTCCAGCCACGATGCGTACACACCTCCTGAATCGCTTCCAATACGGCGTCGCGCCGGGGTTGGTCCAGGCGATAAGGAGCCTGATCCATGCGTTGCCCCTCGGAAGCGACACGCGCGGAATTCCCTTCCAAAATCGGGGTTCCAGGCACATTGTGCGCGGGGTCGACGGAGCCGGATTCGCTGCCGTGCAGGTGGCATCCGTAGCAGGCAAAAGTGATCAGGTAAGTCACGGACTGTCACCCCGATTCTAACGCTCCCTGACGGTCGCGGCTCTGCCTGCGGTGCTCCTACGCCAGGATTCTCTCGATTGGCCGGTAAAGGTCAGCCTTCCGCTATCTGATTGTGGGCACCGGCAGCGGCAACTTCCAGATGTCGTCGGCGTTTTCTTCGGTGGCCTTCCTGGCGTTGCCCAGCGTATTGCCTTCGAGTACGATGCCCTTCAGCTCGCCCGGCGCCGCCGCCAGAAACGTGCCCGTGCCCGCAAAAGCCCTGCTGGCCCGCACGGTGGCGCCGGGGCAGCGGTCCAGCCGCACGACGGGACTTCCCGCAACCGGCGTGCGCGTGGACACCTGGTCGAGTTCCAACTCCGTGGAATCCCGGATCAGGAACGCCGTCCCGGTGGTGGGGTTTACCTGCACGTTGTGCAGTTCCATGGCGAGCGTGTCGTGCGCCCGCATTCCGACTGTCCCGCTCGCGATCACGTTGCCGATCTGCAACCCCGTGACCGGCATCTCCGGCAGCCCCTCAATGTTGATCATCAGCGGCGAGTGGTTGATGGTCATATTGCCGATGGCGATGTTGCGAAACACCGGCGTCCGCTGCGACACGGGTTCTTCGGGGCCCCTGGTATAGTAGTTGGTGACGTTGATCGCTTCGTTGACGGAATCCATGGTCCAGTGATCGAACCTGACGTTCTCGATCACCCCTCCGCGCCCGCGCGTGCTCTTGATGCGCACTCCCTTTTCGGTGCCCTGGCAGACGATGTTGCTGGCCACGATGTTGTGGAAGCCTCCGGAAGTCTCACTGCCCAGCACCACCGCCCCATGCCCGTGGTGCACCGTGCAATTGGTGATGGCGACGTTGGCCGTCGGGCGGTCGACGCGCAGCCCGTCGGCGTCCTTTCCCGATTTCAGGCAGATGGCGTCGTCGCCGGTGTCCAGGTAGCAGTTGGAAATCAGGACGTCCTGGCTGGAATCGATATCCATGCCGTCGGTGTTCACCCCCGGATACGTCTCGATGATGAGATCGCGAATGACGACCTGTTGCGAATACAGAATGTGGATAACCCACATCGGCGATCCCACGATGTGTAGGCCCTCGATGAGAATATTCCTGCTATCCATGGTGCGAATGAACGAGGGACGCAACGACGGCGCGGCCTTCAGGAAATCCTCCGGCGCGACCGGTTGCTTCAAATCCAGCGCCTTCAAGATGCCTGTCCATACGTTCCTCGCCGCGGCAACGTCCGGCTGGCGCACCAGGTTCATCCATTGGGCGTTGTCGGTGGTGATGGTTCCCCGGCCTCGAATGGTGACATTTTCCAGGTCGTGCCCGCCGATCAGGGGCACTGGAGTGAGGCACTCGGTGCCTTCCAGCCTCCCCCTGGTATACGTAGAGCCTTCGCGGGAGGCCTCGAACCGCAGCACCGCCCCGGCGTCAATTTCCAACACCAGGTTGCTCACCAGCTCGATGGGCCCGGTGACATACTTGCCCGCGGGGACATACACGGTGCCGCCGCCCGCGGCCCTGGCTGCCTGGATGGCGGAGCGGATGGCCCCCGTGGCGCTGGCAGATCCGTCATTGTGCGCGCCGTAGTCCACAATGTTGAACCAAGGACCAGCGCCCCACGCATGCGCACCGGCCATAAGCAATAGCGTCGGCAGAAGCCGGCTTCGAGCGAGCAAGTTCATGAAACCTCCAGTTGCCGCATCCCAGCGACACTGTAGCATACGGCAGCCCCGGCTTCTTGTTATAATGGAAGCGATGCGGAAAGCTCTGGTAGCCGGAGCTCTGATCAGCCTGGCCGGATTCGCCCTGGTCTTCTGGGCCGTCGGCCGTTTCCTGTCAGTGCTGCCGCTGCTCGAAGCCTCGCGGTGGTTCCAGCCGGTACTCACTCTGTTTGCCTTTGCCGCGGCCCCGCTGGTCTATCTGCGGAAACGTCACCGCAAGACAAGCGCCGCGCAACGCTAGTGCGACGCCCGCAGCAGCACCAGCCATGGCTCCGCCGTGGGCTTCCGGATAACGGTGCCTGCTTCGCCTGAGACGGGCGCTTCCAGAGGCCGGGTGGCTCCCGTGCGCGGGTCGAACCACAGCCTCGTGTAGCTGTTCCGCGAAAGTGTCCGCAGCAGCGTGATGGAAGCACCGGCCAGCGAGTAGAACAGCACCGACTCGCTGCGATCGTCGGCCAGGCACCAGGTTTGTTCCGGATCGGCCGCCACGCCGTCCCGCGGCTGCATCTTCATAAGGGTGGTTGCAAGCTGCGCCCGCACGAAGCCATCGAGCGTGGTCCGGTCCACCGATCGCCCCTGCCCCTGCCCGGCGGAAGGATTGCGCAGCAGCGCCTGCGCCCCGCCGGCCATGAGGACGGGGATGGGACCCGCGCCGCCATGCCATGCCACGATGGCCTTGTCCGGATAACGGTCGTGATACTCGCGAACCTGGCGGTAGACCTGGAGCGGCGTGGTATCCGGAGGAGCATCCCCCGAGCTTCCGAAATCCTGTGCGATCATTTCCCGGAACGCCAGGTTCCGCCCGCCGGGCGGCGCCCACAGCGATCCGTCCGGCCGGTATTGCCAGTAGCGCATGTCAATCACCGCTACCTGGCGCGCGCGCACGGGGTCGGCCAAAATGGCATCCGTGATGTCTTTGCTGGTGGCCAACTGGATGCGCACGGCGCGGCCGGTTTTCTTCTCCCATTCCGCCACCGTGTTCTGGAAGAACTCCTGGAATGAGAGCGGCCCGGCGAATTGAAATCCCAGGCAGAAGAACAGATTCCGCGCGCCGGAGAGTTCGTCCAGCTCGTGCAGGATGAAGGCGCGGTGTAGCGCGCGGCGAACCGGATGGCTCACGTCATAAACCTGGTTGGCCAGGTGCAGGCGATTGCCCGGCTCGATGGGAGGCGGTTCCGGCAACCCGGTATCGTTGATATTGTTGGCCGGCCGCCAGGGATAATCGACCCAGTGCGGAGGGATTTCCAGCACGTTGTGGGTGTTGTACAGGTTGTGATACAGCACCAGTCCTTGCTCATCGCAGAGCTGCGCAAACTCGCGTATGCGCTCGAAATACCAGGGGTTGAAGCGCGTCAGGTCAAAGCGGCTGAGCCCATCCGCCGTGGTGCCTTTTCCGCTGCGGTCCCAGGGCATTTCGTAGAACGGGGCCCACACATTCCCGTCGGCCCGCGAAACCGTCGAGTGATCGTCGCGCCGGCGGTCATACCACAGCCCAGGAATGGATTGGAAAAAAGGTGTGCCCTGCGCCAGCATGAGCGCGGCCAGCGCGGGCAGATCTTCGGTGAGCCCCGGCCCGGTTCTGCCGGGCACAAAGCGCGTCAGAGACACACCCGCATCGAGCGCCGCTGCCGGCGTGGCCTGACCTCTCCACCAGCCGGCGTTCACCGCGCCGCCCCACAGCACTTTTCCATCGGCCACGAACCGGCCATTCACGATTTGAACGGGCCCGGCGGCGGCGGGCGCGGCAGCGGCGCGCGGCTTCGATGTGCTTTCAGAGCCGGGCCCAGAGGGCACCCCGTCAGAGAGCGGTTGCCGATCCAGCTTTCCCCCGGTTCGCTTCGCCAACTGCGTCTTATAGAGCGGCTCCGTCGAGCGATTCACAAGATTGGCCGCGCCCTCCGGCCCGCGCGCCTCGATATCCTTGGCGTTGCAATTCCAGACCACCGAGTTGGCGGCCGTCCACCCGCCCCCTTGCGCCCGCGAGCTGTCCAAGGTGAGCCGGATGCCCGCCCCTTCGATGCGCACGCGTTCGTACAGAACGCCCGATGCCCAGCTTTCAAACGACCCGCTGGGGCCGAGCGCTCCGGCAGCGGTCGAATCCAGAAATACGTTGGGACCGCCCGCCAGCAACCCGATGGCGAAATCGTTCATGCCCTGTTCGCTCGAGCAATGGCGAACCAGCACCTGCTGGCCCTCCACCAGAAAACTCTGGCGCCGGTATCCGCCCGGTTCAGAGACCGGCTGCTCGCTGCGGCAGGCTTCGATGGTGATCCGCCGCGCCCGCGGCCCCACGCGAACCGCGGAGCCGGCGAAGTGCCGCGCCACGACGCCGCGGGCCCACGCGTCTTCCACGCGATCAAGCGCCACCGCAATCCACGAATGCTGTTCATCGAAGGGATTGGCGGCGCTGAACTCGCTCTCCAAGACGAGGTTTTCGATGCCTACGCGAGCCACCGGCAAGCCGGATGCGACCCGCACCACGGTGCCGCCGCCGTAGCGGCGTTCGAGCGCGGTGGTGATGGGAGCGTCCAGCGTCACCTGCCGGCGCGCGGCATCGACCGCCACCACCGTGCGATCCCAAACCAGGTTGCGCGACCCCGGAGCCCAGTCCAGCCTCTGGTTCGCGTAGGTGCCTGGTAGCCCGCTCATCCCGAGAGCCGCGATCCACGCGGCGGTGCTGGGACGGGTGATCGCGATGCGGTCGCCGGGCCGCAGCCCAGCGGCGCTCTCCAGGGTCAGAACCATCCCGCCGGCCGGCACGGTCTCATCTGTCACGCTCACAGGGGGGCCGGTGGCCGCGTCCGCTACGCCGCCGACCTCGATCAGGGTGCGGCGTCCCGTGCCAGTGGCCACGATGGTCGCGTTCCCGCTGCCGCGTAGCACCACTCCGCTGGTCCGCATTTCGAGGTGTCCCGCCACGCGATACCGCCCGGGCCGCAACAGCACCGCGCCCCGAAACCCGTTCTCCCGCGCGGGAAGTGCCGAAACATGATCGATCGCCTGCTGCAAGAGTTCGGTGTCATCCCGGCCCGTGGGCTTCATCGAGATCGCCGCCGGCACCGTCGGAAGGGAAACGCCCCCGGCTCCGTACCCCGCATACGAGAAATCGATCCGTGGCTGCGCACCAGCGGCGGCCAAGGAAAAGAAGAGGGCCAGCCAACGCACCATGGCGACAATTATAGTTGGAATAGTGCAGGGTCACATGAAAAAGCTGGTTCTCGTTATCGCGGCCGCGTCCGCCGCTCTCGCTTTCCAGGCGGATCGGAATCCGGAAGTGGCGCGCTGGAAGCAAGAGGCCGCGAGAGTCACTATCATCCGCGACGATTGGGGCATCGGGCACGTCTACGGAAAGACCGACGCCGACGCGGTCTTCGGCATGGAGTACGCGCAGGCCGAGGACGACTTCAATCGCGTCGAGACCAACTACATCAACGCCATGGGGCGCCTCGCCGAGGCCGAAGGCGAGTCGAAGATCTACCAGGACCTGCGGATGAAGCTCTTCATCGACCCAGCGGAGATGAAGAAGGACTACACGGCCAGCCCGGCTTGGCTGCGCAAGCTCATGGACGCGTTTGCCGACGGTCTGAACTACTACCTCTACCAGCACCCCGAGGTGAAACCGCGGGTCATCCGGCGATTCGAGCCGTGGATGGCGCTGAGCTTCACCGAGGGGAGCATCGGCGGCGATATCGAGAAGGTAGACCTCAACCAGCTTGCGGCGTTCTACGGCCAAGCCACCGCGGAGCAGTACGAGCCTGAGCCGGCGGGCTCCAACGGCGCCGCCGTCGCGCCCTCCAACACGGCTGCCCACCACGCGCTGCTGCTGATCAATCCGCACACCTCGTTCTACTTCCGGTCGGAGTTGCAGATGTCGAGCGACGAGGGACTGGATGCCTATGGCGCGGTGACGTGGGGCCAGTTCTTCATCTACCAGGGCTTCAACGAACGCGCCGGGTGGATGCACACCTCGAGCGGCGTGGATGCCGTGGACGAGTATCTGGAAACGGTGACGCGGAAGGGCGGCCGCTATCTTTACAAGTACGGGAGCGAGGAGCGCCCGGTGGTGGCGGCGGAGATCGCGGTGCCGTACCACACCACCAGCGGGATGGCGGAGAAGAAGTTCACAGCTTACCGCACGCATCACGGGCCCATCGTGCGCGAGCTGAACGGCAAGTGGGTGGCCATCCGGTTGATGCAGGAGCCGGTGAAGGCGCTGACGCAATCCTACCTGCGCACCAAGGCGCGGGACTACCAGGCGTACCGGCAGACCATGGAACTGAAAGCCAACTCGTCGAACAATACGATCTTCGCGGATGCCGATGGGGACATCGCTTACTTTCACGGCAACTTCATTCCCCGGCGGGATACCAGCTTTGACTGGACCAAGCCGGTGGATGGCAGCAATCCGGCGACCGAGTGGCAGGGACTTCTTTCGGTGGACGAGACACCGCACCTGCTGAACCCCAAGAGCGGCTGGCTCTACAACAGCAACAACTGGCCGTGGTCGTCGGCGGGGCCGAGCAGCCCGAAGAAGGAAGACTATCCGCCTTATGTCGAAACCGGCGGCGAATCGGCGCGCGGGCTGCACGCCATCCGGGTACTCGAGAACCGCAAGGATTTCACGCTCGACTCGCTGATTCGGGCGGCGTTCGACAGCTACCTCACGTGGTTTGAGAAGCCCATCCCGGCGCTGATTCAGGCGTGGGACGATACGCCGGCCTCCAATCCGCTGAAGGCGAAAACGGCCGAGCAGATCGCCGTGCTGCGGAAGTGGGACCTGCGCTGGGGAGTGGGTTCGATAGCCACGTCGCTGGCGGTGTTCTGGGCCGAGGAGGTGCGGGGCCCAGAGGGCGCCCCGAGGGGCGGGGAACTGGTGCCGCTGGCGGCGGCCTCGGACAGGCTGGCGGCCGATTTCGGAACGTGGAAGACGCCGTGGGGCGAGATCAACCGGTTCCAGCGGCTGAACGACGATATCGCGCCGCGGTTCGACGACGCGGGGCCGAGCATTCCGGTGGGCTTCACCTCCGCGCAGTGGGGCTCGCTGGCGTCATTCGGGGCGCGCGCCTACCCAGGGACGAAGAAGCGGTACGGTGTCAGCGGGAACAGCTTCGTGGCGGTGGTGGAGTTCGGCAAGACCGTGCGGGCCCGGGCGGTGACGGCCGCGGGAGTTAGCGGCCATCCGGCCTCCCCGCACTTTAACGATGAAGCCACACGGTATGCCACCGGCGACTTGCGGGAGGTCTACTTCTATCGCTCGCAACTCAAGGGACACACCGAGCGAAAGTACCATCCAGGGGAGTGAAGACCCCTCGGTACCGCTCAAGTACCGGCATTACTGTTACTTCTTTCGCAGCGCAAGCATAATGGAGTCGTTTGAGAGAGAGAGACGAATTCATATTATGGCTTGCACCAGCACTTGGGACCAAGACAGCGGAGCACCTGAGAGCATAGCAGGGAATCGGCGCGCAGACCGGCGCTATTCGATCCTGCTGGACTTGCGGTGGAAACTGATCCACCGGAAACGAGTTCTGGATACAGGGGAGGGCAGCACCCTCGATCTCTCGAGCGCGGGTGTCCGGTTTGAATCTGGCCGGACCTTGCCCGTGGGATTGAACGTGGAGTTGGCCATTTCCTGGCCGGTGCTTCTGCGCGGCGTAACCCCCACGCAACTCGTGGTGCATGGCCGGATTGTGCGGTCGGAGGGCAGCCAAATCGCCATCCGGATGATTCAGCACGAGTTCCGAACCGTGGGAATGCCCATCGACCATTGCAGTGCGCCCACCAATGGCGCTCGCTCCCGCAGGCCTTTCCTGGCGTCCGTCAACGGTACGGCCAGCCTCGCGAAAATCCAGTAGGAAAAGGGGACAGACGCATTTTCCCGGGTGGAAAATGCGTCTGTCCCCTTTTCCTACTGCGTCCGCCTGACGACGCCTGGTTCCACCGGGGCGGCTGCTGGGCCGGGCACGCCCACAGGCTCCGGGGCCGCCGGCTGGCGAGGCGGCCGCCGGTCCAGGCGGTTGGCGATGAATTCCTCGCGCGCTTTGTGGTGGCGCGGCGTCCCTGGCTTGCCTTCCAGCGTAGCCCACTCTTCCGTGGTGATCTCCTGAATCGCGGGTAGATATTTCTGGTAATAGTTTCGCAGCCGCTCCTGCACCGGTTTGAGGGGCGAATGGTACAGCAGAAACAGCAACTCGTCCGGCGCCGCCGGGGAAACAACCTGGTACACCTGCGAGGCCTTCTTGATGCGCGCCGAACGAAGCGCCGTCTCCAGCTTCTTGGCGCGAGCTTCCAGCTTCTGCCACTGGCCCACCTGTGCTTTGGGCATCTCGGTAGTGGCAATCAGGGCCTGCTTCTCCTTGGGGGTCAGCCTCTCGGTGAGCGCCCACATGAAAGGTCCGAAACGCGCCGCGCGCGAACGGGCGTCGTCGGGCAACAGGCGGCTGAGCCTTTCAAACCTGGTGATGCCGGGCAGGTTGATTTTGGGACCGGCCAGCACGGGCGAGAACAGCGTCAGCAGACCGGCCTCACCGAGCGCCCGCAGAATGTCGGCGGGATTGTCTTCGGCGCCGATGTGTTTGAGCTCCTCCGCCAGGGCCCGCGGCGGAATCGTCTTCTCCACCCCGGCGTCGCGCGCGTTGGCCACCTGCATCTGGGTGCGCTCCTCCACCGTGAAGCCCAGGCGCACGCGGAACCGAACCAGGCGAAGCAGCCGGGAGGGATCGTCGTAAAAGCCGTACGCGCTAGACGCGCGAAGCTCGTGACGCTCGATATCCGCCAGCCCATTCATGGGGTCGAGCAGAAGCCCGCGCGAAGCCTTGTTCAGGGACAGCGCGATGGCGTTGCACGTGAAGTCGCGGCCCCGGAGGTCCTCTTGAATGGTGGCCGCGGTCACCTGGGGCTTGCCTCCCGCGCGCGCGGATTTCTCCTGCCGCGACATGACAATCTGTGCCGTGACACCGGTGGGGAACACCAGTTCCGCGCTCTTGCGGATGTCATCCTCCAGCACCATCTTGGCGCCGGCATTTTCGCAGAGGGCTCTCGCCACCTTTAGCGCGTTGCCTTCCACGGCGAAGTCCAGATCGCGGATGCGGAATCCAGCCAGCATGTCGCGCATCGCGCCACCCGTCAGGAACACGTTGACGTTGGCCTGTCCAGCAGCCGTTTGCACGTCTTGTACCACCCGGTTCTGATCCGGACTCAGGTGGCTTTCCAGCATGTAGATGTAATCGCTCATCGCATCGGGTCTCCGCTCAGGCTCGCGGGTGGTGTTTCTCTATAGTGTCCCGAAGCCTCGACCGCATGACATGCGTATAAATTTGGGTGGTCGAGATGTCGGCGTGCCCCAGCATCACCTGTACACTACGCAGGTCGGCCCCGCCCTCCAGCAGGTGGGTGGCGAAGCTATGACGAAGCACATGGGGCGTAAGCCCATGGAATATCCCAACTTTCCGGCCGTATCCGGCCAGGAGCTTCCAAAACGCTTGGCGGGTCAGGCAACCGCCGCGCGCGGTTATAAAAAGGTACCGGCTGGCCCGGCCCTTGAGCAAAGCGCCGCGGCCGTTGGCGAGATAATCTTCGACGGCGCGGACGGCTTCCTTCCCAACTGGCACCAGACGTTGCTTATTACCCTTGCCGGTAGTTCGCAGAACCCCAAGGTCCAGGTTGAGGTCGCCGACCCCCAGCCGGCACAACTCCGAGACCCTCAAACCGGTGGCGTAGAGCAATTCCAGCATAGCGCGGTCCCGCAGGCCCGTGGGGCGGGAACTGTCGGGAACCGCGATAATTCTATCGATCTCCTCTAAATTCAGAAACCTGGGAATCGTCTGCCATTGTTTCGGCGTGCGCAAGTGCTCCGTCGGGTCAGATTCGACGAGCCCTTCCCTCAGGAGAAAACCGTAGAAGTTTCTTAGGGTGGTAAGATGTCTGGCGATGGACCGGCTGCTTAAGCCAGATTGGAATAGATGATCCAGATAATGGCGGAGCGTTTCCGCGCCGGACAACGCCGCACCCTCTCCTAGAAATGTGCTAAACCTTGAAAGATCAGTGGCATAGGCTTCCATTGTGTTGGCGGAGAGGCCGTTTTCCAGACGGCAGAAGTTCAGAAACGCGGTCATCTGGTTGCAAAAGCGGACGGAATTTGCGTTCGGCACTCCAGACATCGTGCCAATGATACAATAAGCGCCGAAATGATTGAAACATACTTGTAGCAAAAGAGGCAGAATTTGGCCAGTTCCACCACCAAAAAAGCGGTCATCCGAAGATTCCAGAAGGAATCGCTGGCCGGGTACATCAATCCGGCTTCCTACCTGCAGCCGGCTGGAGTGGATCTGCTTTCGGCGCAGGGCAACGTCTCGACCGTCCCCTACGAGGAGATCAAGACCATCTCTTTTGTGCGTGATTTTGAGGGCGCCGGGGGGACCGGGCGGCAGGTCTTCAATACCCGCCCGAAAATGGAGGGGCTCTGGGTGAGCCTCCAGTTCCGGGACGGCGAGGTGATGGAGGGAATCATGCCCAACAACCTGCTCCCACTGGAGCCATACGGGTTTACGGTGATTCCCCCGGATCCGTACAGCAACCAGCAACGGGTTTTCATTCCGCGGGCCGCGGTCGAGTCCGTCCAGGTGCTGGGGGTGGTGGGGAGTCCGCTGAAGAGGCGGAAGGCCAAGACCGTTCCCAAGGAGCAGATCGGGTTGTTCGACGAGTAAAAAAAGCGCACGTGCCGTATCGCGGACGGCGGCAAAACGAGATACAGTATACTAGTATTTAATACAAACGAGTCTCAGTTGGAGGTTTTATGAAGTTCCGTAACCTGATCCTGGCGACTGCCGGGCTCCTGGTCTTTGGATTCTCTTCGCTGGCCCAGATCACGGCCATCGAAGGAGACGTGAAGGGCGAGGACGGGAAGCTGCTCGTGGGCGCCGTGATAAAGCTCGACCGCACCGACATTACCGCACACTACAAGACCAAG
>Ga0326728_10017887_pt1 | contig 14089 bp, 12 predicted proteins | sample MB3enrmetagenome_FD_207602 | JGI IMG/M metagenome (GOLD analysis project Ga0326728, IMG submission 207602) | Lab enriched peat soil microbial communities from McLean, Ithaca, NY, United States - MB31MN | ecosystem: Environmental > Terrestrial > Soil > Wetlands > Peat | place: USA: New York...
CACTTTCATTTGTCTCTTGATCTATGGGAGGCAGGCGATATCCCGTTCGGACACGCGATTCCTCAGCCGCCCCGAAGAATCGCGCCGCACGTTCCGGTAAGTTTTGTGCCACCGCGACCTCCGCGAGCCTCTCTAGACAGTCTGCAATTCCAAACTTGAGTTGTCCTTCGCTACGCAGGACTAAACCTTCGTGGTAGAATGCTTTCGCCTGTTCGTAGTTACCTCTCTGATAGGCCACACGGCCCAAAACGACGAATACCCCCGGTAAGAAATATCTATCGTTAATTTCCCTAAGTGTCGACATACTTTGCTCGCAGAGGGACTGTGCAGTTATGAGGTCACCTTCGCGATAAGCTACCTCACCCAAATCTGCCACAAGCGAAGCGATCAGCAACCTGTCTCCTAACTCACGTAACCGCTTCAGCGCTTCCTCACATAAAGTTCGTGCCAAAGCATACTCTCCATTAAAGAAAGCAATTCCGCCAAGATATTCCAGCGCGACGGCTATTGCTCGGTTGTCGCTCATTTCCCGTGCGATGGCCAAGCCTTCCTCAAAGGAAGCTCGTGCTGTCGCATAGTCGCCTTGAACTGATGCAAGCCCGCCGAGTTGTTGGAGCGCGTACCTCATATCCGTCTTATCCTGAACCTCTCGCGCGATCTTCAGACTTTCTTCGTAGAGTGACCTTGCCTTCACCAGATCGCCACGGAACTTAGCAATATCTCCTAGGATGCCTAACGAGTCGGCTATGCCTTTTTGGTCTGCAAGTTCCCCTGCAATTGACAAGCTCTCTTCAAGGAGGCTTTCTCCTGCGTTAAGATCACCTTGCGTTCCGGCTAGGTCGCCAGCTCCAAGGAGTGCATGTGCCCTTGTCCTAGTACGCGTCAGGCCCGTCGGTAGAGCTAGCGCAGTTCCCAGCCACATGCGCCCTTCACTGAGATAACCTCGCATTAACCAAAATCGACTTAGCGCTCCGCTCATTCGCAACGCCTTCTCAGCCTCATTGTGATCCCGCAAGTAACCGAGCGTTGCGCGCAAGTTGCCAAGTTCGCGTTCCAGAAGGTTCAACTGCGACGCTTCCTGGGGACCGAAAAAAGCTGATTCGGCGTGCACGGCTAATTCTACGAAGAAGTCAGCGTGACTCCTCTGCACCTGCGCCGCCTCGCGGCTTGCGTCAAGCCGCTCAAGCGCGAACTCGCGAATGGTGTTAAGCATCACAACTCGCAGTTCGCCGTTCAGTTCAACCATACGAAGAAGACTCTTAGCCAACAATGATTCCACTCCGTTTAGGGTGTCGATCGTCCCTTCGGCGTTGCACACAGCTTCAGTCGCCTCCATTGAACAGCCTCCCGCGAAGATGGAGATGCGTCGGAACAATTTCGCTTCCTCTTCGGAGAGCAGATCGTGACTCCAAGCGATCGTGTCGCGTAGCGTCCGCTGGCGTACCGGTAAATCACGTGGCCCCCCTGTCAGGAACGTCAATTTCTTGCCCAGGTGAGCTAAGATAACCTTGGGTGGCAGCAACCGAACCCGCGCTGCGGCGAGTTCGATTGCTAACGGCAGCCCGTCGAGTTCGTGACAAATTTCAACAACGATGGAAGCGTTTTCCTTAGTGAGCGAAAAATCGGCCTTTACCGCTAACGCATGCTGCATGAAAAGCTGTATTGCGCTGTATTGAGAGAGCTCGTCTAGGTGGGGGATGAGTGTTGGGTCGGGTAATGCGAGTGGAGGTACTGAGAACTCGTATTCACCACTTACCCGTAACGGAACGCGACTCGTTACTAAGACTCTGATGTTTGGACATGTTGCTAGTAGTTCCGTCACAACTGGGGCTGAAGCGACAACATGCTCGAAGTTATCTAACAGCAACAGGGTCTTCTTCTCTTTCAGAAAGTCCCTGATGCAATCAATCAAGTGTGTTCTGAGAGCTTCAGGCACGCCTATGATTTCTGCAATAACAACCGGGACTAGGTCGGGCTCTTGAATAGACTCAAGTGGGACGAAGAAGACGCCGTTCGGAAAACTGCTGATAAGCCTATTGGCTAGCTCTATGGCAAGTCTGGTTTTCCCGGCCCCACCTGGTCCGGTAAGGGTCAGCAATCGAGTCTGTTCAGTTAGTAGGCTTGTCACCTTGGCGAGTTCATTCTCTCGGCCAATCAATTCTGTTAGCGAAGTTGGTAGGTTGTTTGAGCGGCGTCCCACCGAGGCATAGCGTGGGATAACTAAGAATGGATCGGCGGGGGTGGTACTCTCGCCCAAAGCGTATCGGTAGCGTGATAATCTACACCGACTCACAGATGAGGCTTTCTGACCTGCGGGAGCGTCAAGAGAATAACAGTATCCAGCTATGTGTATTTTCATTGTGACCATGCTGGTGCGCGCGCACACACACAATTACGCCTGAACTAACGGTTCAATTTCGGTTGTGCGGACCACTAGACCCGACACACACACACTGAAAACGTGCGCTAAGGGTACGGGCCGTGCGGCCTGGTCGCTCCTAGAGTTCACGAATACAATTCCAGACGACGCCTGACGCGACTAGGAAGTACTATGATTCCTATTTTCGTTCTAGCAGTTCTATCCAGATGCCGTTTGGGTCTTTCACGTAGGCTTCCTTCCATCCAATCTCCAATCCAATCTGGCATGGTTCAACCGCCACTTCGACGCCTTGCCGTTTCAGGTCTCTTATTGTGACTTCCAAATCTTCAACGTCGAACGCTATGTGGTCGAGGTCTTCACCGTTGACGTACAGCGAACTGTAAGGACTGCCTTCTTCGTAATGGTTGAGCTCCAGAAGCTGCTCCGAGTTAGGGCTCCTGAGTGTAACCACACTTCCTTTCGTTGGCGCCGTCTTCTGAATAGGCTCTACGATCACCATCCCTAGCACGTCCGTGTAGAACCTCACCGACTCTTCCATGTCTTTAACTCGAATTCCAGTATAGATGAAACGAAATCCCGACGACATGGTTGCTTACTCAAACGGTCATGAATACAATTGCAATGATTAAGGTGGTGGTGCGCACCAAGAGATACACACCTATGAAAAATCTGTACAGTATGAATGTGTGCCTATGGTTCTATCGTAGTAACGCGCTCGTAATTCAGGGTGGAACGATGTTGAAATCGACGCAATCTGTAGTGGTACCCAAGAAGAAACTGTACTGGCCGGCGGGTTGCCCAGGTACGGTCACAGAATACGAAGGTGCTCCAACGAACGCGGAGAAAACTGCGCTTCCACTGCAACCGGAGACGTTCTCTACGTAGACGGGGCCGGTGTCAGGTGCAGGGATTGATATAGTGAACGGCTGATTTGCGATCGGAGGGTCAGGCGTGATCGTCATCACCTGCGCCCACGCGGGATGAATATTAATATTCGTCACAAGCAAAACGCCGATTAAAACACTAAACAGCGCTACTTCAACCAGCCGCCGACTCATGCCTCGAACCGCGCCAAACGATCCTCCTGCGCTGAAGAACCTTATGGTTTCATGGGATTGGCCGTAGTTACAGTATTCTCGATGAGTGCTCATCATGATAAGCAGCTCTCGACCAAATCAATAACTTGGTAGCCATGCAGTGGAAAGAAATGAGATGACATTTGACCAAACCAGTTGGACACACAAATGCTATGTTACGAGAACGATCGTTGAGGCAGAATTAGTCAAACGATCCGACCGGTGTGGCTGCCACGGCTATCGTGTAGGTTCCAGAAGAGGCGTAAGAGCCTGTGCGCACACCAGCATAACCACACACGCTTTTGCGCTGTGTGAACGAAGCAAGTTTTTTGACTGAAGACATTGTCAACATCTTGAAGCCCAAGATCGACGACATCACGCAAGCTTAGCTGAAGGTGAGCACCTCATCGACATTGGATGAGGTTTGCCGAATCAATAAGTTTCTTCGCTAACGATTCAAACAGCACGGCCAAAGAACCGGATGGGAGAATACGCCTCAATTCCCTAAGAAGGTAAGTGCAACCAAGGAGTGAGAGCGCTTGACGAATCTTACTCAAGGTTTATCCACCGATTTATCTTTGCTAGATGATGGTTAGCATGCGAAGAAAGACGATGACCGTCGGCGTACTTCTGATTCTAGGCGCGATCTTACTTTTCCAGCAAGGTGCACAGGTACTGACCCCATTAGCGGACATCAGCGGGCTATCGTCCCACTACGCTAAGGAGACGGTTATCCTGCCTCCTACGCTTTACAGTATCTCAGCGTCGGGTAATAGCTCCGTATCCGAGGATTTGCCTAGCGGAAGCCAGATAGTCGGTTCGCTGCAGGTTGCTGAAGGACGTGACGTAGCCTTCTATGTGATGGATGCAGGAAACTTTTCGCTATGGAGCACGAAGCATCCGAGCGTAACAGTTCTTGCAGAGCCGATAGCAATTTCATACAACTTCAGTCTGTCGCCGAACGTCGCAGGTACCTACTACTTTGTGTTCGATAATCAGGATAACAGCCCGCGCACGGTAATCTTCAGCCTGAGTTCAGTCCAGACTGTAACCGTACTCAACCCTCTTGTTCAATACGCCAGTTTTGAGTTACTATTCGTCGGTTTAGTGCTATCGTATCTGGGATTGAAGGGAGGGAAGCGGAAACCCGAATCGAGTCCTGTGGTGGAGGAGACTAGGACATGGGCCCCAAGTTGGAAGTGCAAATTCTGTGGCGCATTGAACGGAGAGGAGCGCGCATTTTGTGTTAAGTGTGGTCGATCCCAGAGCTAGTTGATGCTTGGTCCTTCTTGGTGTTTTCTTCGGTTCTTCTGAAAATGGTGTAGAAGAGGACGATAGAGGTAACGTATAGGACTCCGCATAGGTAGAATGGGAGGCTAAGGTCCCCGCTATTTAGTAATGAACCGCCCACCACTGTGCTTGCGGCATTCGGCAGGTTCCACAGCACAACATTGAAGGAAGACGCGATGGCGCGTTCATCTTCAGCAATCATACTCATGAGGAATGTGTCCGAGAGTGGGCTTGCCATATTCATAAGAACGGCGCGTATCACGTAGAACACCCCGGCAATAATCGCCGTTGGGCAGAAGGGAATAGCGAGCAGAAAAATCGTTGACATCGCCTGAGTCATGACGATTCCCTTAACCAAACCGATACGCCTCGCGATACGAGGAGCACCCACTGCAGTTAATCCCATGATGATGTTCGATATTGCAATAAGGGGGCCCGAAAAGACATCGGTATCGTTGAAGCGCAGGTAGAACCATGTCGGTATGAGCGGTATGATTAGGCCCGCTCCTAAACCAATGAGTAGGCTCGCAGTAGAGAACTTCATGATGACTCCGAGAGATTTCCGGGGCATTATCCCCTCGCGTGATCTAGGCCTAACCTTTACCGCACATCGGTAAACCGAGAACGTTGTTATCAAGCCGAAAAGACCCAGTGCTATGAAGGTGATTTTGTGCGCTGTGAGCAGGTCTGTTCTGAAAAACGGGAAAAATGCTGGGAGAAACGTGCCTAGTCCTGACGCGATGGTGAATGTCATGAAGGATAGGCTGAATATCTCTGCGCGAACGCTGACCGGTGTCGTGTCTGCTAGGTAGGCATTCCATGTTGCGAGGTACATTGCTTGGCCTGCACCTCCGAGTACGGCTGAAATCTCCAAAGTGGGGAAGTTCGAAGTAAGAGCCGGGACTGGGATCACAATTGCGCTGAGGAAAGATCCTATCAGCATTATCTCCTTTCGCCCATAGCGATCTGAAAGGATTGCGAAGGGAATGCTGAGAGCCACGGTGGTTAAGCCGAGTGTGGTGAAGAGAACTCCGAGGTTCGTTACGGAGATGCCTTCTAAGGGAAGAAAGACCGCTATGGCGACTTGGTAGAACCCAAGTCCAGCCGCCAACGGCCCCGCACCGATAACTACGTTTCTTGTACCCTTTGGAACCTCTCTGAAACTCATCCCGTGCACTCACGTCTGCAACGAACTCGTCTTAGGCTCCGTTTTCGCGAATTGTCTTGGCTAAGTCAGCTGGCAGTTGTACAGCTTTCCATTCTGAGTTTACTGCGATACACTTGATGTAACCTTCCGCTGCCAGTTTACCATCCTGTTGTCGGATTGCTTGGAACTCAAGCGTGATCGTCTTCTCACCCATCTCTCTCACTCGCATAATGACATCGAAGAAATCACCGAAGCGGCAAGGCGCCTTATACTGGCAATGGGCCTCGACTCGGGGGAGTGTGATTCCATACTTTACGCGAAAATCGTGGGAGGGTAGGGGTAGGGATCTATAGAATTCTTCTTCGCATGCTTCAAAGTATCGGAGGTAATTGGAGAAGTGCATCACGCCGGCGACGTCAGTGTCAACCCAATGCACGCGAAAGGTGCGCTTGAATGGCATTGGAACCAACTTGGGGTGAGAGAAAATGCTTCATGAATTTAACCCGCCCGCTTTAGTGTGAAATGAAACCCTCGGGAACGCGCGGGATGTCAGTGAATACTTATAGGATACGGACTTGAGCCTTTGTTTTCGACCCGCGGTAGCTCAGCCTGGTAGAGCTTCCGAGTCACTCTTTATCGGAGTGACGGAGACGCTGTAGGTGTGCGCCCAAGGCGCATCCATGTCAGCCTACTAGGCTAACAACGGAAACCGGACTGTCGCTGGTTCAAATCCGGCCCGCGGGACCACCACCTCACACGCGCTTGCGCCGAGCTGTTCGAGGCAGCTTTGATAGCTCTCGTAGGTATTGCTTCAGATCGAAGTCCCAGCCCTGAACTTGGTCGAAAAGCTCGTAGGAGATAGTTTGAGCTTCTCTCTCAACAAGGTTCTGCCTAATCGCAGCATAGGACTCCAGTAATCCTTCTTGTGCCATTTGGGACAGAAAGGTGAACAAGGAAGGAACCTGAGTCTGAAGGGTGTATGTTCTGACCAGCAGGGAGTTCTGGCGGAGAACCTTTGAGATACCAACAACGAAGAAAAATTCACTCATGGATGAATAGAATCGGTTCATGTTTTGAGAGTTGGGGAATTTGAGTAGTATCTCATGGTAAGCTGAGACTTCTTGAGGGTATGGCCAGACATCGAAACCGAAGTAGCGTACGATCCCCTTAGGAACGAGTTTCTTGTCGTAATGATACTTTACCCCCTGCAATGAGATGCCCAGTAAAGGCGCGAGGTCAGCGAAACTCTTGCGAGCGTTCTTTTCAAGCTCTTTCACGATCAACATGTCCTTCTTGTCTGCCAGTATGGGGTAGCTGGCCGGGTCTTCGATCGTTTGGGACGGTTTCTTCTTGAGTAAGGTTAACCAGTGTCCCCATTGAAACGCCCATTCATTGGTCGCTGGATTGTAGTAGTCGAAGTTTGGGAAGTTTGGGATATACTCGCCAGTGAGCATTATGCTGGATTGAGTGATGAGCTTCAATTCCATTAGTCGTTTCATGTAGCCTCTGAACTGTTTCAGAAATTTGAAAGGGATAAGCTGGACAGAAAAGTGTGTGAAGGTTCCTTCGCAACGGTTCACTGATCGCCAATAATGTGGAACTTTGAGTGCCAAAGTCACTCTTTCTTCAGAGCCAAGTTTAGCCGTGACTAGGACAATGACTCTCACTAAACCAAGTCTTGAAACCTGCGGAATGAGCGAAACAAAGCGTTTTGATTTCGCCTCGAGCCTAGCTACTCTGTGGTAGACTGAGGTGAATGGGATGCCCGTTCTTCTAGAGACTTCTAGTAAGTTACGCGGACCATATTTCCGCATGGCCGTAAGTATCTTTATGTTAGTTCGGTCGAGCTGTTTGATTGTCTCTCTAATCGCTTTGTGCCAGTCGGCCAATCGTGCTTTCTCATTTTTCTGCATCGACGTTCTTTTCCCCGACAGAGTACATAGCTAAAAATGTAATAGGTTACTTTTCGCATAAGAGAACGGGGAATTTGCGGGGGGCTTCGAAAATTTGGATAGTCTATACCATAAGAGCTGATACGATGGAGGACCCCCACCTTTTGGGCCTCAAGCATGGGCCTATCCAGTCCCCAAGGCTATGGCGACTACAACCGGAGCACGACAGTGACGAGCGAGAGGTTGAACATAGCATGGGTTCATTCCCTAGGCGAGAGGCGCTCTAACATGCGTCAGTTTGGGTTGGTTAGGTTGTTCGGTAAAGGTACAATTTCCGTTCCATTCCGCTCGTGTTAATTTCTACCTCCCGATCGGGCACCCAATCGGGGAGTACATAGTCTAATGAGACGACTCGTGTTCCAACTTTTAGTTCGGCCTTCAATTTCGGCGCAAGTTTTGCATTTGCTGAGGGTGAAAGGTACATTGTAATCACGTCGGCAGATGATAGGTTGACCTCGAAAAGGTCCGCCTGAATTAGCTCCGCCTGCGTTCCAGTTGACTTCAGACGTTCTCTAATCCGGGTAATGCGTTCGGGATCAATTTCGACTCCCACGGCTCGAGCTCCGAAATCTCGGACGGCTTCGATGACTATTCGTCCATCTCCAGCGCCTAAGTCGAATAATGTTTCCCCACGCCGTAATGATGCTAATTGAAGCATCCGCCGGACTATGTCCTTGGGAGTTGGGACATAGGCCACGTCGAGGTTAACCACAATCTACGCCCTCAGTCAAGAGCACCAAATTTGGCTAATCCTCTGGGGGACCTTTCTCATCACAATCGACCTTTACCGAGATTCGGGTGTGTTGGGATTTGCTTTTGATGCTCAGCAAGGCTTTAAGCTGGCTTCAGGAAGTGTGAGTCGCAAACGCCCTGGTCGTTCAGTGGTCTAGGATGACGGCCTGTCACGTCGTCGACGCGGGTTCGAATCCCGCCCAAAGGAGAATGATTGAACTCTCCTGGCGAGGGGCGCCAACCCGCGTATAGATCACTCGTCAAATCCCACGAGCTTCTTGACATCCATCTTTTCCTGCTTGTCATTCTTGCAGCGTGGACAAACCGGTGTCTGAGAGTTCGAAAGATATTCGTAGCCGCACCCGCTGCATTTCCAATAAACTATCTCCTGCAAAACGATCTCCTTACTCTATGCGATTACTCAGTCAATAAATAGCGCTCGATTTCTTATGCTGAGAGGTCGTGCTAGGTTTGATACCTGTTAATGAGAATGATGTGGTTGCTGCGATCGAGAAAGTCAGTCCCGCGGTTGTCTCAGTAGCAACGTTGCGGGTAATACAAGAAAGCATGTTTGATGCTATCCCGGTTCGCGGAATGGGGTCAGGAATAATCTTTGATTCAAATGGGGGGATCCTCACGAATCATCATATCGTTGAGGATGCGGAAAGAGTTGAAGTGCTCACACAGGATGGCAAGAAGTTTCACGGAGAAGTGTTGGGGTCGGACGCGATGTCAGATGTGGCTGTGGTGCGAGTTGATGGGGAAAATCTACCCGCTGTTAAGCTCGGCGACTCCGACAAGTTGAAGGTCGGACAGATCTCAATTGCTATTGGGAACCCTTACGGGTTTATGCTACCGGGACCGGCAGCTACGGTTGGCGTAATTAGCGCACTAAAACGTCATGTTCACGTTGAAGGGCACATGTATGAGGATCTGATCCAAACAGACGCTTCCATCAACCCCGGCAACAGCGGCGGCCCGCTCGTAGACAGTTCGGGCATGGTGGTTGGAGTCAACACAGCGAACATTCCATTCGCCCAAGGCATCGGTTTCGCCATACCAATCAACGCTGCGAGGAGGATCGCAAAGGAAATCATAGAACATGGGCGCGTGATCCGGCCCTACGTCGGTATAGCAGGATTGACTCTGACCAGAGAGATCGCGCAGTCCTACAATCTACCTTACGAAGAGGGGGTTCTCGTGGTAAGGGTGGGCAGAGGGAGCCCAGCCCGAAGGTCGGGGGTGTCGGCTGGAGACGTAATTCTCGAGGCGGATAACACTGCGCTCACAAGCTCGGAAGATCTACAGCACATACTCCAAGGAAAGAAAGTGGACGACAACCTCGAGCTGCTCATCGGCCGTGACCGAGAGCGTGCCAAGGTACACGTAAAACTGGAAGAAGCCATTAAGGTCACCGCGTAACAGACAGACCGCGCCCTAACGGAGATTCGTGCACCGGTCCCTCGTCAGGGGTCAAAGACTTGACAGAAGACATGTGCACAACACTTTTGATAGTGTCTCGGATTTCTGGAGGTCAGGGCCCGTAGCTCAGTCAGGTAGAGCATCGGAGACACCACGTAGGTGTCGTTGAGGCTTTTACCTCTGGGCGCTTCGAACCCATGGGAAGCCACCCGAAGAGCCTTGGCCCATAAGCCAACTTGGGGAAGGGTCCCGGGTTCAAATCCCGGCGGGCCCGCCACACTCTTGTCGCTAGAAGCGGTACCGTTATTCTTTGGTTCTGGATAAGATACATGGAGCGATCAAACTGGAATGTCGAAGCATAGAAAGGTGCCGAACCTAGCTGGAAGTTCTGTCGCCATATTCCGTGAATCCGTCAGGGCTGAAGAAACTTGGTTGCAATACGAGAGACGTTTCGTCAGATTCCTGCAATGGTCAGGTTTTGAAAACAACGCCGATGCATTCCTGGCAAAAGCAAAACGCGAGAAGAAGTGGGCAGAGTCGAAGATCATTGATTATGTTTCATTCCAGAAAGAGCGAGCGCGGAGGGGGGAAATCTCCGATACTACCGTTTCGAACTTTCGAAAGCCGGTTAAACTATTCCTTGAGATGAACGATGTCAAACTCAACTGGCTGAAAATTAACAAGACACTCCCGCCAATGAGGAGGCATGCCAACGACAGAGCGCCGACAGTCGAAGAGATTCGTAAGATAATCAGCTACCCAGACATGCGAGTCGAAATAATCGCTCTCACGATGGCCTCATCAGGAATCAGAGTTGGCGCATGGAACTACCTCAAACTCGGAGACATCAAGACAATCGAACGAGATGGCAAAGTCATAGCCTGCAGGATGAAAATCTATTCAGGAACGCCAGATGAATACATCACTTTCATGACCGCAGAAGCCTATGCATCATTGCAGCGATACCTCCGATATAGAGAATTGCATGGCGAAGTCTTGACGCCAGATTCTCCATTGCTGCGGAACATGTTCAACACTTCACAGCCGATAGTGAACTGGAAAGGCGAAGCTAGCAATCCAGAACCGCTGAAACACAGCGGAGTAAAGCGACTGATCGAGAGAGTCCTGTGGCGCTACGGATTCAGAACCGAGAAGAAACGCAGGCATGAATTCGCAATAGACCACGGATTCCGTAAGTTCTTCAAAACTAGGGCAGAACAAGTCATGAAGCCGATAAATGTCGAATGGCTGATGGGGCACTCGACCGGAATCTCGGATAGTTACTATCGGCCTACTGAGAACGAGCTGCTTGAGGATTACCTGAAGGCCGTACCTTTGCTAACTCTATCTGAGGTTGAAGAAGTTCGTCAGCAGAGCGAGGCTGAGAAGAAGCAGTTCGAGGAACGTCTAAATCGGATCGAAGCCTCCTTAGGTCTTCTAGTATCTCAGAAAGCAGAGCAGCTTCTTTCCTTGGCTGAGATCCGCAGACGGGGCACTTCTCGCTAGTGATGTAATTGGTCAACATCGTTTCACTTTTCAAGAATTTCATCGAACTGTGAAGATTCGTGATTGATTGATCGAGCTGAAGCTGTTGATGATGTGAGGAGAGAGGGAATAAGCTCGGCTGCGTGCCTGCTAAATTCTCGTAGCTCCACGACTTCAGCATGAATGCCGTTCTGCTGCAGCATCCGTGAAATCTTTTGCTCGACAGCTGGCGTCTCAGCAATCAGCAATACTTTGAATCCTTTGTCCAGATTCTTCCTGACATTTTGCAGAGTGTTCCGATCTGACCTTTCAAATTCGACCGCTAATTGCTCGTCCACGAGAATGTCGGTAGCCTCGCCTTTGCCTAGTGGCTGTTCGATTTTGGCTTCATGACCTTGTAGTCGAAACTTCTCGGCTATCAGCCTAAGATAGTGCTGGTGCAGCAATCCTCCTTTCCGTTTTGACGTTTCATCTGGCAGATTCAATCCTAGTTCAGTAAGCTCGAGTGCTTTACCCCAATACCCGCGCCTTTCCAGGTTTAGCAAGTTTGTCGTTTTGATGAACTCCTGGGTCCCGAGCTTCTGTCTTATTCTGTTGCCTTTTGCCGCGTCCAGCTGAAGGCGTTCGAATCGTTCCTTGACCTTGCTCAACGGGTTGCTGATGATGTCAGTCAGCAGCGCTTTTTCTTCGTCGCTAAGTTCGATGCCCTTCAGCTGTTTTTCAGGCCGATCAATTCTGTTGATCGCATTTTGAAATTCTTTCTTTCCATCTCCCTCCTTAATCCCACATGGAATTTCAGTGGTTCCTTGAATAAAGCCCGATTCCTGTCCCGTTTTATCGAATTCCTTGTAAAACCAGGCCATTTTCTGGCGAAGCATTTCGTCAGTCACGAACCCCTTGTCGATCGGGAATTTTGGGATGCGTATGAGGAACGGTTCGGGATCCTAACGAGTTCTCGGAACGTTACAGAGAGTAGTCAACTACTCTGCGTGATCTGGGCTAGCCTACGATGAAAACTCCTGTCCAGTACTTGGATGCGATGACTATGCTGCGCACTAAAACTGCACTTTGATAAATTGTCAACTTGCTATTTTATCAAATCGGATGTACATCTTTTATATATTTAGCAAACTAACCAATTATTCAGGATAGATAAGTTGGACCCTGTTGAAAAGGTGATTAAGAAAGCAATCGCGAAAGTGCTAAATGATAAGGGCGAACTTGATTTCAAACCAATCCGTGACTACGTAAAGAATGAAACCGGACACGGGGCCAGTAGGAGCAAATCCTATCTCGACGAGATGGTTGGCGCCGGTGAGGTTGCAAAGAAGCCACGTAAATTGCCAAAGAAGAGTAAAACAACATACATGCTTTCCGACGGGGGAAGGAGATGGCTGAAAGAATGATACAATACAAAATTTTCCACGCGTTCAAAACGAGCGACACGGAGGGAATTCTAAGGTGATGCGTCTGATTGCAGAGCAAGAGCCTTTACAGGATTTTTCTGGCACTTATCGGTTCTTCAAGTTCTTTTTGCCTTTGGGTGCTATTGACGGTTTTAAGAAGCTAAATTCCATAGCATTTCTTAGCGAGAGATCAAGAGATTTCAGCAACGAGGAGTCGTATGCGGGGACATGGTACTGGGAATGCCTGAACCCACAGTCCTACAGGCTCAATCAGGATGTTCAAACGTTCGGGTCCATGAACTGGTTGCTTGCGGTTCCTCAAATCAGAAAGGGAGAACCTATCCACTATCGTTATCTCCTATCACCCGCTGGCCTACTAGAATTATCAAGACGCAAAATGTTTGAGACAATTGCGCAAAAGGTCAGAGAGAACTCTTTCACGGACTACGTCTCAGACCTAGCTGCTCTAAACGCGGCTCCTGTCTCCTGGTTGTTGGCACTTACCTACACAGAAAGGCCTCTACAAGGGGGGAACGTTCCTTATGCTAACGATCTAGAGAGAACAGACGGAATGAATCATGTCAGCGACGAATTGCTTGAGAATCTGGGCAAATTTTACTCATCTTTTTATGGAACGGAAAATGTCCGTCACAAGAGAAGAAGACTTACCGTAACTCTGACAAATTCAGATTATGCCGTCGGAAGATACGAGTATCTGAGAAAAGATCTCTGGGATGGTCTGCCAAGCAAGCATGAGATAGAAGAACAGCTTGATGCAATGCCGGCAGATTTCGTAAGAAGAGCTTCGATCAATGAGTCTGGAATACGACAAAGACTTGAAGCAAAAAGAAAGATCATTGATGCCGAGCATGAAGTGATAGAAGAACAGTTTGACCATAAACTTCGGGACGCGAGGCAGTATTATGACGATATCGTCGAGCTGGGTGGCCAACTTGGCTTGACTTTCGAACAGGGTAAAGTGAAGCTAGAACTTTCCAAGCAAATACGTGACGGTCCTGTTAAGAGAAGCGGAACGAGTCTGATTTGGAACCTATTGCAGCCATTGGAAGTTAGCCGATTGATTCGTTACTACGGCCTTGAATGGGTGACTACCAAGCTCACTGAGGTTTAGTTGGTCAGTAGAGCTGAAGCTGCGTGGAACCAGTCATACTGAAGGAGACGGATTTCTATAAGATTGC
>Ga0326728_10017889_pt1 | contig 14088 bp, 10 predicted proteins | sample MB3enrmetagenome_FD_207602 | JGI IMG/M metagenome (GOLD analysis project Ga0326728, IMG submission 207602) | Lab enriched peat soil microbial communities from McLean, Ithaca, NY, United States - MB31MN | ecosystem: Environmental > Terrestrial > Soil > Wetlands > Peat | place: USA: New York...
GATGACGATCCCTGTAGCCCGCGTGTTTCTGGAACGCGAGGAAGAGCGCTCAAAGGCTAAATTCTGCTACAATGGGCCGGCGTTCCGCATCCAGGAAGGCAAGCCCAATCCGCTGAGCCCGCGCGAGTTCCGTCAAGCCGGCATTGAATGCTTCGGCGAGAGCGGCAGCGCTGCCGATATCGAAGTGCTGGCGCTATCGGTGGAGGCGGTTCGCCGAAGCGGAGTCAAGTCCTTTACCATCAAGGCCGGGCATATCGGCCTCTTCACCGCTCTACTGAAGGCGATTCAGATGCCGCAGCGGTGGCGCGAGCGCCTGGCGCACGCCTTTTGGCGTCCCAAGGTGTTTGCCCGCGAGCTTCTGTCCTTATCGCTCCCGCATGACGGCAGGCCTTTGCCCGTGCCCTTGGAAGCGCTTACGCCTGAGGGGCTTCTCAAGAACCTTGACGCGCGCGGCATCCGGTTCGTCGGACACCGCAGGCTCGAAGAAATCGTGAAGCGGCTGCAGAATAAAGCCGCCGATGCAAACGAGACGCCGCTCTCCGAGGACATTGTCCGGATCGTCGAGAATTACCTCCACACTAGCGGCAGCGTACCCGCCGCCTTCGATGCGATAGATGCCCTTCTCGCGAAGGCAAACCTGGATTTGGGCGGGGCTCTTGCCAGGTCGCGGGCGCTTTTTCAGGATTTGCAGGCCGCAGCGGGAGACGTGCCGATCGCGTTCGAAGCCGGTTTCGGGCGGCATTTCGAATATTACACCGGTATGGTGTTTCAGATCGAGATCGAGGGCGAAGGCGCCGCCGGGCAAATCGCAGGCGGCGGCCGCTACGACGGATTGATCCGTGCCTTGTCGAGGGGGAAGCGGGATATTCCTGCCGTGGGTGCGGCAGTGCATACCGAGCGCCTGCTCGCGGCCTCGCGGAGGTAATGCATGCCGGGTAAGATAATTATCGGGATTCCGTCCAAGGGACGGCTAATGGAAGATACGCTTTCACTCTTCAGCGCAGCCGGGCTTCCCATCGAGAAGCGTGGGGACGAGCGCGGTTACAGGGGGGCGATTGCGGGGCTCGCGGGTGCATCTGTCGAGTTTCTATCGGCGGGCGAGATTGCGCGGCATCTGCAATCGGGGCGCATACATCTGGGTGTAACCGGGGAGGACCTCGTCCGCGAGCAGATTCCCGACGCTGACGATAGGGTCGATTTTCTCGTAAAGCTCGGTTTCGGCCATGCGGACGTGGTAACGGCCGTTCCCGATTGCTGGCTCGACGTCGAAACAATGGCGGATTTGGAGGAGGCGGGCGCTCTTTTTGCCGCGAAGCACGGGAGGCGCCTGCGCATCGCGACGAAGTACCCCATGCTGACGCGCCGCTTTTTCCTGTCGAAGGGGGTTGTTAGCTATCGCACGGTCGAGAGCCTCGGGGCAACCGAAGGCGCGCCTGCCGCCGGGAGCGCAGAGGCTATCGTCGACATCACAAGTACGGGGTCCACACTCAAGGCGAACGGGCTTCGCATCCTCAGCGACGGAGTCATTCTGAAATCGGAGGCGAATCTGGTCTTCTCGAAAGTTGCGCGCCAAGACGGAACGGTACAACGCCTCGCCGCAAAAATAAGCGCAAGCTTGGCCCAGGCTTTACATAGATAGGAAACGTATCGAAGCTTATTTCGCTACGCCCGCCAATCGGACGGGCATAGCGTTTTCGCTGCGCAATTCAAGCTCCCAAAGCCGGTACATCTGGATAATACCCGCCGGCGCGTTCGACTCGCTTGTCTCATTGCTCAGCTCCCGGCTGGCGGCATCCGGCCCCAAATCCATCGGGTTCAATTTTAGGCCGGACAATGCTTGCGAGTTGCCGTGAATGATCGAGCTCTGCTGACCGGGCTGGATCGCGGGGGCGCTGGCCGCAGCAGTTCCCTTTCCGCCGGCAGCCGCTCCTTCTGGCCGATCCCCGCGGATGAGAGTCTCATTTGGCGTGCCAAGACGGGAAGCAGCCATTTCTTGAACGATGAACGCATTGGCCTCGAGGATTTCTATCGGCAAAGCCTCGGCGCGCGCCGTTTCGAACATTTTGCTCACCCAAACCTTGTCATCGGGGGAGGCGTTTCGCCTCGCGATGGCAAGCAGGCCCAATCCGTCGCCAGGGGCGCGCCTGATGCCGTTCCCGCGCCAAAGCATTTCACCGAGGGTCGCTTGTGCAGGCGCATAACCTTTCCGGGAGGCGCTAAGGAGCCATTGCGCCGCGGTCCGGGTGCTTTTCGTAACGCCGTCCCCGTTCATGAAAAGCTTCGCCAGCTCAAATTGAGCAACCGGATCGCCGAAATAGCTCGCGGCATGGTGAAGCAAATCGAACGCATAAGCGGGATTGGAGGCAATGTTGGCTGCCGGCACGCCGCGCCGGTGAAACTGGGCAAGATAGCGGAACGCTACGGCAACCAACGGCCCGCGTTTGTCGCGCGCCGCGATCTCGCCGGCTTGAGCGATGACCGATTGGAAATAGCGGGCGGCCTGCGCCTCGTTTTTCTTTACGCCTTCGCCCTGGGCCAAGCGGCGGCCCATTTCGATTTTGGCCGCAAGATCGCCTTTCTCCGAAGCCGACGCGAGATCCTGAAGCTTCACGCCCACAAGCTTATCAGGGAGGATGCTATCTTGGACGGTAACTATGTGCGCCGAACGGCTTCGCGCCCGCTCCGCTTTGCGCTGAAGCGACGCGTGTACCGTGACAAGCCCCAGCGTCACTGCCGCGAAAAGCAGTGGAACAGCGGCCAGCTTAATGGCCCGGATAGCACTAGACATCGGCATGGCACACAACTTCTACGCTCGCGCCCGGATAGGTGACAGCCCTAGACCCCGCCGGCCAAGCTCGCTGTCCATATTTGCAGAGTGCTGCAGAGGTGTAGTTATTTTTGGGCGAACTCCGGGCAATATGGCGGCGATTGCGTTCTCTTTCGGGCACGGTATGGTTGAGCGGGCCCAGCGTCGCAACCGAGCCGGCGCTGCGGGTTGCGTAACCTCGCTCGCAAGCGCCGTGTTTCGCTGCTTTCCGTAGTGCCTCCGCTACCCTCATTGCGACGCGCCTGCTTGGTACCTGTAACTTATCGATTCGGACGAGCAAAACAGCACCCTCCCCGGAAGGTTCCCGGTTGTAGTTTCCATATGGATTTTTGTGTGGAGAGAAGCGCCGGAAACGCGGAACCAACGGCAGCTTCGTTGGCATTAGCAGCTTTTCGAAGATGCACCGGACGCATTAGCAGCTTCCGATTTGAACAATCTGTTCGGTGTTTATGGCCTAAACTTGGCAGCAATGCCTCAGTCCGTGCCTTTACGGCAACAGTGCTCTAAGAACCCGCCTTCTTGCAGCAAATATGCAGCAGCGGGCGCTCGCGTGCCGCTAGCTACGAAAAATGGGCGAAAAGAACCGCGCAAACGTCTGATGGCGTTGCATTGGCTTCAGCTCGGCCCGCGCGGCAGCGAGCCAATCGAGTGCGGACGGGCCGAATTCTTTCAGCCCATTCTCGAACAGTGCGGTCGTAATCGATGTATCGGCGTTCCCGGCGAGCGCCTTAGACAGGCTGGCATTGTTCACCCAGTCCGCGAGGGCGCGAAGATCTGCGCCGGAAAAGCCGGCCGTCTTGCGCGCGATGCGATCGAGAGCGATGCTTTCGTTGCCCGGAACGTCCACGATCGAATCGCCGAGGATCTTCTTCCTTGCTTCGAAGCTTGGCGCAGGCACAAACATCGGGCACTGAAAGCGCCCGGCCCGGAAAAAAGCCGGATCGAGCCGCCAAGGCGCATTCGTTGCGGCAATGAGTAGAACGCCGCTGTTGTTTCGCACCGTTCCATCGATCTCGGACAGGAATGCGGAAACAATGGCCGGCGCGGTCTCGGTTTGCGAAGCGATCCGTTTGAACGCCAAAACGTCGAAATCGTCGAAAAAGAGGATCGCGGGCGGATCCGATCTGGCCTCGTCGAAGAAGGCGCGCAGGCGCTTCTCGGCTTCGCCCGCGTACTTACCGAGGATTTCCTCCGGGCTCACCGATAAGAAGCGCGCATCGCTTTCGCCCGCGGTCGCTCTGGCAATCAGCGTCTTGCCGCACCCCGGCGCCCCGTAGAGCAGAAAGCTGCCGCCCGGTTTCTGGCGATAGCGCTCGAATAAGCTCGGCTTCAGGTAAGGGAGCACGATCCGCCGGCGAATCTCCATCTTGATATCGTCGAGGCCCGCGACATCGCCGAACGTGACAGCGGCGTCGTCCAAATCTTCCAGAAAGTTATCTAGGGGCGCGTCGCGGCGCTCCTGCTCAATCTTGTTCTCGCGCCGCGAAGAGTAGGTGGTAAGCGAAATAATTTTCGCTGGCGGAGACGAAGAGCTTGCGCCTGGGCGGATTCCCAGAAAACGCTCCAACTCGCGGTTACGCACCGCCGGGTCTTGGGCGATGGCCTGGCGGTAAAGTGAAACGGCTTCCTGCTCGCGGCCGAGGCCATGTAAGGCGCGGGCGCGCATGGCGCGGTCCTCGGGCTGCTCGGAGCTGCGAGCCAAGCGTTCTGCCAGTTCGTAATCTGCCGCATTGAGGCAGAACTGGCAGGCTTGGCGCCGGACCGGGACGAAATGAGCGTGGGAAAGGGTTTCCGGCGGGAGCGAGCGCAACAGCTCAAGTACGGCAGCGCGTCCCTGCGGCCCCTCGGCTTCGTCAATGACGATCGAAAGAAGATCCGTGCTGGCGCGAGCCCTGTAAACCTCTATGAGCGCTTGTAGCGTCTCGTAATCCATGCGGGGACTGCCCATCACCGTTGGGGCAAGTCCGCGATACGTCCCATTAAGAACGGCGTCATGTCCGATACCCCGTGCGTTGCGTGCTGGATAACAAAGGTCCAGAGCGCAAAAGGCAAGAGCAGCGCGGCTTAGCGGGTGTCCGGACTGGCACTTTGCCCGCATTTGTGGCGCCGATGCCACGGTGGGGCGACGCGGCCGCACCGGCATGTGGCGGCCGGTGCCGGCAAGCTCAGGCGGCGGCAGCCGCTAAACGCTGCAAAGCCGCCTTCAGCCTGACGGCAGCGGCTTCCGCCTCGGCGCGGCGCTCGCGGTTCTCCTCGACCACCTCTTCCTTGGCTTTCGCCATGAATTGCTCGTTGGCGAAGCGCGCGTCGATCTTCTCGATTTCCTGCTCGAGCTTGCCGATTTCCTTGGCGAGGCGCTCACGCTCAGCAGCAAGGTCGATCACATTGGCGAGCGCAAGCGCCATCGTCGCTTCGCCCAGGACGAATTGAGCAGATCCTTTCGGCGGCGCATCGGCAATATTGACATCGCTGAGCCGGGCCATGCGCTTCAAAAAGCTGTCGTAGCGTTTCGCGCGGGCTTTCGTTTCCTTGTCAGCGCCCGCGATCGTGAGCGGAAGAGTGGAAGCGGCCGGCACGTTCATCTCGGAGCGGAGCGAGCGGATCTCGCTAATCAGATCGATAACCCAATTCACCTCGTCCACAGCCTTGCCGCCGGCTTTTTTCGCGTGTTTCGGCCAGTCCGCAAGGCACAAAAGCGTTTCGCGCTTCGGGCCTGCCTCGCCGAGCACGGCCCAAAGCTCCTCGGTGACGAAGGGCATGAAGGGGTGGAGCAGCTTCAGAATTTCGTCGAGCGCCCAAGCCGTCATCGCCTGCGTTTCGGCTTTCGCGGCCTCGTCCGAGCCCATGAAGACAGGCTTGGCGAACTCCACGTACCAATCGCAGAACTTGTTCCAGACGAAGCGGTAAACCTCGCCCGCCGCGTCGTTGAACCGGTAGCTTTCGAGCGCCTGCGTTACCGCCGCTGCTGCGGCCCCGGTCTCGGCGTAGATCCATTTGTTCAGCGTCGTCTTCGCTTTCGCCGGATCGAAATCGGCTTTGCGGACGCAGCCGTTCATCTCGCAAAAACGGGCCGCGTTCCACAGCTTGGTCGCGAAGTTGCGGTAGCCCTCCACGCGGGCCAAGGAAAGCTTAATATCGCGCCCTTGCGCTGCCATGGCCGCCATGGTGAAGCGTAAGGCGTCCGCGCCGTATTCGTCCATGACCGAAAGCGGATCGACGACATTGCCCTTCGACTTCGACATCTTGGCGCCCTTCTCGTCGCGGACGAGGGCGTGGATGTAGACGTCGCGGAACGGCACCTCCTTCATGAAGTGCATGCCCATCATCATCATGCGGGCGACCCAGAAAAAGATGATGTCGAAGCCTGTGACGAGCACCGAGGTTGGGTAATAGCGCTTAAGCTCCGGCGTTTTGTCCGGCCAGCCAAGCGTCGAGAACGGCCACAGCGCAGACGAGAACCAAGTGTCGAGCACGTCGGGGTCGCGGGTCAACTCAACTTTTTTGCCGTGATGCTTCTTAGCCAGCGCCGCGGCCTCTTTTTCGTCGTGCGCGACAAAAATCTCTTTGTCCGGCCCGTACCAAGCGGGGATTTGATGCCCCCACCAGAGCTGGCGCGAAATGCACCAAGGCTGAATGTTCTCCAGCCATTGGAAATAAACCGTCCGCCAGTTCTCGGGGATGAACGTGGTCTTGCCCTCGCGCACAGCCGCCAGCGCCGGCTGCGCAAGCGTTTTCGCGTCCACATACCACTGGTCGGTGAGGTAAGGCTCTATGACCTCATGTGACCGGTCGCCATAGGGAACCTTCATGCTGTTAGGCTCGATCTTCTCCAAAAGTCCAAGTTCCGCGAGATCGGCGACGACTTTGGACCTCGCATCGAAACGAGGCATTCCCCGGTAACTCTCCGGCACTTGATCGTTGAGTTTGGCTTCGGGAGTGAAGATATTGAGCGGCGTCAAATTGTGCCGGCGGCCGACTTCGAAGTCGTTGAAGTCGTGGGCGGGCGTAATCTTCACCGCGCCAGTGCCCTGCTCGGGATCGGCGTGCTCATCGGCGACGATCGGGATTTCCCGGCCCGCGAGCGGCAGCCGGACTTTCGCGCCCGCTTTAAGCAGCGCGGCGTAACGCTTATCGGCGGGGTTGACCGCCACAGCCATATCGCCGAGCATGGTCTCTGGCCGCGTCGTTGCGACGACGATGTGGTCAGCCTTATATCCCTTCACCTTCGCTGCGAGAGGATATTTGAAATAATAGAGATGGCCGTCGGGATCGCGGCCGATGAGCTTGGCGAAAGCCGCGGTGTCGAAGGGCTTTTCGTCTTTGGTCTTTTCGGACCAGGTGAAGGGGCCGCGCTTTTCCACCGAGATGACTTCGAGGTCGGAGATCGCGGTTTGCAGCTTCGGGTCCCAGTTGACGAGGCGTTTGTCCTTATAAATAAGGCCCGCCTTATGCAGCTCGACGAACACCTTGATGACCGCGCGCGACAGCCCTTCGTCCATGGTGAAGCGCTCGCGGCTCCAATCGCAGGACGCGCCAAGGCGCTTCAGCTGATTGATAATCGTGCCGCCGGAATGCTCCTTCCAGGCCCAGACGCGCTTCAGGAACTCCTCGCGGCCAAGCTCGCGCCGGCCCGGCTGCTGGCTTTCCATGAGCTGCCGCTCGACAAGGCTTTGCGTCGCGATGCCTGCGTGATCGGTGCCGGGCTGCCAGAGCACGTCGCGCCCGCTCATCCTCTCGAACCGGGCAAGCACATCTTGCAATGTGTTGTTGAGCGCGTGCCCCATATGCAGAGAGCCCGTCACATTCGGCGGAGGAATCACGATGGAAAAAGGCTTCGCCGCCGGATTTTTTTGCAGTGCGGCGCCCGCGCGGAAGGCTTGTGCCTTATCCCAGCTCGAGGAGATTCGCGGTTCGATATCGGCGTAGTTGTATGTTTTTTCCAGCATTGGCTTCGATGCGATTGGAGGGCTTGGCGTGCGCTAAGCAGACTCCGTGGCCTTGCCAACGGATGCCTGCTTAGGATCTTTGGTTTTCGCAGAGTTTTATCGCAAAACCGGGAAGGCCACTTTTGCGAACTCTGTTTAGCTTTAAAAAAAAAGTGCCGCCCCGGCAACCGCCGAAGCAAATCCGATGCGAAGAGGTTGTGTGCTAAGAGCCGTTCCGGGTTAATCGCCGGATTTTGGCAATAGTCCGCGCATCGCGATCTCCTCGCGAATAGCATTTTCGAGGATACGCGGCATATTATCGTTCAGCCATTGAACGAGCAGAGGGCGGAGCATCTCGCGGACGGCATCCTCCAATGTCCTGCTAGCCTGCGCCGGAATGGCCGGCTGTGCTGGGCCCACATATTGGGCCTGGGCAAGGGGCTGCGCCGGAGCGGCCGCTTGCGGCCCTGCTGGCAATTGAGATGCAACCGGCGCCGTTGCCTGCACGGCGATTTGCGATTGGACGGGCTCGGGTAAGTAGTCTGGCTTCGCGGCGGCTGCGGCTTTAAGGTCCTGAACGGCAGGCTGCTCAATCCGGCTGAACGTCTCCGGCTCGGATGTTTCTTCGAACGCCACGAAAACGGCTTCCTCACCGGGCTGACTCTCGTCTATCTCCTCGCGGATGAAATCCTGCCGGAAAACCTCGTCGAGCAGGCTTGGAAGCGGATGCGTACCGTGCGCTGCCCTCTCCCTTTCCATTACGTCCGCGAACTTCTCTGAGACCTCGGCCCTGCTGTCCGCATCCAGATGCTCGAAATCGACCTGCTGCGCTGTTTCGAGCTCGTTTTCCTCCATGGCGCCCATGGCCGAGCGCGCGAGCCTCTCAGCCAGAGCGGCGACCGCTGCGGCCTCTTCCTTGCCTTTCAGGTTTCCGGACGAAACGCGCGGCTCGTGCCCGGCGTTCTCAGTGCCGCTTCCATTGCCCTCTGCTGCCGCATTCACGTCAGCCGGCTTGGCGGGTTCGGTGGAAATGAGGGAAACAGGTCCCCGGTCGGGAACTGGCATTTGAATATCTGCGGCCCAATTCCTGGCGTGGGCCCTTGCAGCCGCCGGGTCCTGGCGCGGCTTCGGTGCCGGCGCTTGGGAGGCAACCGGCGAAGGTAGCTCGCGGCGCGACCAAACCGGCCGGTATGCAGGCGGCTGCGCATATTGCTGCCCATCGGGCTGCGGCGCCTGATTCGTTTCTGGACGCCGTTGAACGGCAGAGCCCGAAGCGGGTGCGGGTAATGCGTTCGTGCTGGCTGGAGCTGCGCGGCCATGTGCATTGTAGGCTTCTCGCTCAGGACGCTCCGCGATTTTCGGCTGTCCACGCCGTTCGGTAGGGGAGGAAGCGAGGGGCGCGGTCCTTTGTTCTGGAAATACCAGTTCGTCGGTTAGATCGAAGACATCGTCGCCGGCGGCAGCATTTGACGCCCCGGCGGATGCCACAGCCGCGCTGGGTAGAGCTCGCGAGTAATGTGCCTCATTTTGGGGAGGCCCCTTTTTACTGTCGGCGTCGGAAATGATCAGCCTGATCGACGCAAGGAGCTCCTCCATGGACGGTTCGGGAGCCTGATCTGCGCGGTTCATTCATTGCACCTCGAGCGTTGGGCGCTCTCACACTTTTTGTACGCGCCAACGCGAATACCTTGCACCTTTTTAGCCTCCGGGCGACTCACTTACCGCCCAGACTAGCCGCTGCACGTTACCGGTGTTGGCAGCCAAGCGCTACCGATTCATGGAATCTGCGGCAATTTTTGGGTGTATGCCGGCCCGTCCGCCGAACTCTGGCTTGGGGTGCGCCCTGGATCTTCCACGGGCGCGACGCGGGGATCCTCGCGGCTTTCAACCGAGGCACCCCAGCCGAACCAGGCATCCTTGACCTCGCCATAGTAGCGGGTGGGATCGTAAAGCTCGGCTTGTAACGCAATATCGGAGGCGGTCAAGCGGCCCTCCGATGCAAGCACCCCGTAGGCAGCAACCACCAGATCGCGCTGGAACGAGACCAGATTCACATTCGCGTTCAAAAATTGCTGCTCCGAATTGAGAACATCGAGGATCGTGCGCTGGCCAACCTTTTCCTCCTCGCGCACGCCTTGCAATGCGATCCGGGTTGCTTCGACGGCCGATTTACCGGCAGCGACGTTGCCTCTTGCGGCAACGATCAAGCCCCATTGCGAGCTGACGTTTGAACGCGCAAGTTCGCGCTGCGCGTCGGTATTCTGGCGCGCTTGAGACAAGGTTTCGATGGCTTGACGGATTTGCGCGGACACGCTGCCGGCCTGGTAGAGCGGCACGGTCAATTGGCCGTATACGCGCGTCTCCTCCTCAAAAGCGACATGCGGGAGTCCAAACGGCTGGTTTGTCCAAGTCTGGCTCGCGTTTACGGAAAGACTTGGAAGAAGCTGGCCCTTGACGGCCTTGACCTGATGCTGCTGGGCCCGTTCGCGGAAAATGGCCCCTAGAATTCCGGGATTCTCAGCCTCAGCGATATCAATAGCGCCTTGCAATGTTTTGGGCAGTAGCTTTGTGGGGGGGCCAGGGTCGCGCAACGTTCCCGGCGGGTGGCCAATAAATTGCGCAAAGAGCGCCTGATCGCCATAAAGCGTACCCTGCGCGATGCTGAGATCGGCCTGGCTCTGCGCAAGGCCAGACTGCGCCTGGGCCACGTCGGTGCGAGTTACTTCACCAACCTTGAAGCGGTCCTGGGTCGCCCGTAGCTGCTCAGAAAGCACCCTCACATTGTTTTGGCGCAGCTTTACGATCGCCGCATCGCGGACGACGTTCATATAAGCTGTCGCAGCGTTGAGAAGCACATTGATTTCAGCGCTACGAAGGTCCTCGCGGCCAGCTTCCACCAACGCCTCCGCTCCCTTGACATTGTTGTAGGTGCGGAAGCCGTCGAACAAAGTCTCAGTGGCCGTGATTTGCGCGATGCGCGGATTCGACGGGCCGTTTCCTAGCTGGCTTGTGCTAAGAGTACTCAGCGGCAACGACGCATTTGGGTTGCAAGGAGCGCCTGGGGTTGACGGGTTTCCTGCTCCCAAGCACAACGGAAGAGCTCCCGGCGGGATTGCCGAGCTCTGGAGCTGGCTGCGGAGGTTATCCCACCCGTCTTGGAAGGTCGCCGAAACCGTTGGCCGGTAACCGGATTTGGCGAGCGACACGCCATTATCGGTCGAGCGGAGCTGCGCCTGCGCGGCCTTTAGCGTCGGATTGAAAAGATATGCCGCAGTCAAGGCTTCCTTCAGGGACTCAGCGTGGGAAGGTCCGCCCGCGGTCAACGCCCCTGCCAGAAGCGCCGCAGCCGCGCGGCCCGCTCTCATTCTGCTGGCAAAGCAGAAGCCGGAAAACTTCATGGATCGCATGCTAAGTATCCGCCGAATCGCTAATCGCCCCAACTTGCACACACCATAAGATCGAAGTCTGGCACGCGATGTGACTTAATCACGGATTCGCCAGCGCAGAAGGGAATTCACTTTGAACGGGTGACTTTTCCACTCAGCGCGTTGCTGAATTGCCGCGCCGCCCGTCTAAAAGACGAACTGCGGCTTTGCCTCGAATCCGGGGAGAACTTCAGCACCGGCATCGAAAATCGCCCGGCCCGACACGGCGCCCGAACTCTTGGTAAAGAGGTAGCCATGCCCGAGCCAGCCCTTGCGAATGATCGTGACGAGCCTGCCGCCCTCCGCGAGCTGATCGAGGAGCTCCTTGGGCTCGGCCGAAACGCCGCCGTTCACGAGAATGAGGTCGAAGGGCTTCTCTGCGCTAAGGCCTGCATTGAGCGGGCCCGCATGCACGGTGACGGTTCCGGCGCCCGCGCTCTTAAGGCAAGCTTTCATCCCCTCTGCCATGGGCCCCGGCGTTTCCAGGGCGTCCACTTTCCGGCAGAGCTGAGCGAGGATCGCCGCAGAGTATCCCGTCGCGCCGCCGGCATCCAGGGCATGATCCGAGGACGTTGGGGCTGCGGCCTGCAGCATACGCGCCAGCGTCATAGGCGCCAGAAGGTAGCGTGCAGGCGCCCCCCCGGAGGCAGGCGCCACCTGCACCGCTTCATCCATATAAGCGAGCGCCTTTTGATGCTCTGGCACGAAGAGCTCCCGTGGAAGGGTCGCGAACGCGTTCAGCACGAGCGGGTCGCGCACCCCGTTCGGCCTGATCTGCGATTCCACCATGGCGAGACGCGCCGTTTCGAACTTCATCGCAATCCTTCCTGCCCAAAAAGAGAAAGCCGAGTTGGTGACGCCTAACAAAAATCGCGGGCGCTGACCAGAGGTGTTCGCATAAGAGTTGCCGCAAGGCGGTCAGCCGGCTTTTCATGCGCGATCGATCATGATAGGAGATAGGCAATGGCCACGTGGCGGAGTGGTGACGCATCGGACTGCAAATCCGCGTACCCCGGTTCGATTCCGGGCGTGGCCTCCATCGATCTTACTCACTTGCGTCGGCAAGCCTCCGCCTAGCACCCGCAAGCTGCCCGTCGACCTGTTTGCTGCGGAACCGGCGGGGCCGCTACCGGCATGCGCGGGCTCACGCAACATTTCCCACTCCCGGGCGTTCCGCAACTCATGCGTTTCGTTCTATAAAGCGCCGATGCGCCGGCGGGGCTGCGCACGAAGGGAGAGAGATTATGAAAGTGGGATTCATCGGGCTGGGCCGCATGGGCGAGGGCATGGCCGCAAATCTGCTGAAGGCCGGCCATGAAATCACCGTCTACAACCGCACTCTGGCGAAAGCGGCGCCGCTCGCGGCTCAAGGCGCGAAGGTGGCGGCGAAGGTTGCCGAAGCCTGCCAGGGCGATGCCGTCATCACCATGCTGGCGAACGACGAAGCGGTCTCCGGTGTCGTCTTCGGAGACGGCGGCATCGTCGCGTGCTTGCGCCCCGGCGCCATTCACATCTCCTCCAGCACTATCGGCACGGCCTTCTCTGGAAAACTTACCGCGGCCCACGCCAGCGCTGGCCAGCGCTTTCTTGCCGCGCCCGTGTTCGGCCGGCCCGAGGTTGCCGCCAAAGGCCAGCTCTTCGTCGTCGCTGGCGGCGAGCCGGACACGGTGAAAGCCGCGCAGCCGCTCCTGGACGCGATGGGACAAAAGACCTTCGTTATTTCGCAGGCGCCGAAGGACGCCAATCTTGTCAAGCTCAGCGGCAATTTCCTGATCGCGGCCGTCATCGAGTCGCTTGGCGAGGCCATGGCGCTCGTCGCGAAAGCGGGGGTCAGCAAGCACCAGTATCTCGAAATCCTGACCTCGACCTTGTTCACGGCTCCGGTTTATAAGACCTACGGCACGCTGATCGCGGACGGCGCTTTCGAGCCGGCGGGCTTTGCTGCGACGCTCGGCCAAAAGGACATCCGGCTCACGCTTGCGGCTGCCGAGGAGCTTCGCGTGCCTCTGCCGCTTGCGAGCCTTTTGCGGGATCGTTTTCTCGCGCTTCTCGCGCATGGCGGCGATAATCTCGACTGGTCGGCCATCGGCGCGCTGTCCGCCAAAGAGGCCGGTTTGGATAACGCGTAACGGGCAACGCTATAAGGCGAGCCCTATTGCCGCGGCTTCGCCGCTAAACGGGGATTGGCATTGGGCTTGAAAAAAGCGCTATCGCGGCGAAGGGTGCGATTGTCCGCCAGCTTCCAGGGCTATGCCGGTAAACGAAGTCGCCATCGGCTGAAGAAGAGCCATAACTTCGCGGGGCGCGCCATACCGCCGCCCAAGCCATAGCGGATCGTCGTAGCTTATCCAAACCACGCCGGCTTCGTCTTCCCAAAGGGCGATTTTTCGCGGCAAATCGAGCCCCATAAGCGGGAAGAGCGCAAGGATGTGCCCCTCCACCTCGGGATAGTTGAAAATGAAAAGCTGCGTCGGCCGGAGGTGAAGTCCGGCAGCGCTGGCATTTGCGGCATGATCGATGCGGGCATGGAGCGTCATCCCGCGCCTTTCGAGCGCGATCAGGAGGCAGGCGGCGGTTTTCGCAAATGGGAGGGAAGAGCGAACGCTGATAAGGCCTTCTGCGTGCTGGACCGTGTGGGTCATGAGCTTCCCTCCTTGCCGCTGCCCGCTGAAACTCTAGCAGGAGCGGCGCATTGGAGCAATCGGGAGGGAAGTCTCAAAACCGATTGACGCGCCGGACAAAAACCGTAAATAGAAGAACGGTCTTTCCTTGTCCGGCTGGAGCGGTCCGGCGCGGATGCAGCTCGGCTCCGGCCGGTGCTTCGCTGCAGGGATTAAGACTTCGGAGAGGTGCTAGAGTGGTTGAATAGGCCGGTCTCGAAAACCGGAATACGCGCAAGCGTATCGAGGGT
>Ga0326728_10017891_pt1 | contig 14087 bp, 8 predicted proteins | sample MB3enrmetagenome_FD_207602 | JGI IMG/M metagenome (GOLD analysis project Ga0326728, IMG submission 207602) | Lab enriched peat soil microbial communities from McLean, Ithaca, NY, United States - MB31MN | ecosystem: Environmental > Terrestrial > Soil > Wetlands > Peat | place: USA: New York...
TTCTTCGATGACCCGATGAGCGGATGAACCGATGGCCAGATGACCCGATGATCCTCGGTCGCGGTGCCTTAACTGCTCAGAGACAGCTCCTCCTGGAGCCTGATATCGGCCGACGAAGCGCCCACCATGACGTCCAGGGGGCCTGGCTCCACCACAAATTCATACTGGGCTTCATCCCAGTAACGCAACGCGTCATGCGCATGTGCCAGTTCCAGGCTGACTGCTTTCGTTTCCCCGGCCCTCAGGTGGACGCGGTCAAAGTTGACAAGCTGCATGCGAGGCCGTTCGATCTTCGACTCGGGGAAGCGCACGTAAAGCTGGACGATTTCATCCCCCTCGCGGCCGCCCGTGTTGGTTAGATCAAAAATTATGGTGCTTTTTTGCCCAGGCTTCAACGTGTTATCGCTGACCCGGAGGTTCTTATACTGGAACGTGGTGTAGCTGAGGCCGTGGCCGAACGGATAAAGCGGAATACCCCGAAAATACATGTAGGTGCGGCCATGGCGGATGTTGTAATCGTGGAAGTCCGGCAGGTCCTCCACGCCCTGGTACCAGGTGGTGGTGAGCTTGCCGCCCGGATTGTAGTCGCCGAACAGAACTTCCGCCAGCGCGGTTCCCTGCTCCTGACCGAGGAAATGCCCGCCCACAATCGCCGGCAGGTTTTTGTGCTCCCAGTTGACGGCCACCGGGCAGCAGGAGCTGATGACGAGAATGGTGCGGGGATTAACGGCGTAAACGGCCTGCACCAACTCGTGCTGGGCCCCGGGCAGGCCAATATCGCTGCGGTCCTGCCCTTCACTGGCCACCTGGGCGTCCGCCCCCACGAACACCAGGGCCACGTCCGCTTCCTGGGCGGCCTTGACGGCTTCGGCGAACTGCGCCGCATCTTTCTCCCCCAGCACGCTGCAACCCATGGCATAAGTCACTTTAATGGCGGCGCCCGCCTGGCCCGCGAAGGGTTTGGCCGGGGTGAGATGGAAGGACTCAAGGTTGAACAGTTTGCCCGTCCCGCCCACAAAACGCAGATAAACCTCATGCTCACCGCTCGCGGGGGTGAGCGGCGCGCTGACGTCCACCCAATTCTGCCATCCGCCCGTGTTGGCCACCGTCAGCTTGGCGATCAGCGGCCCCGTGAGGCTGTCCAGGTGAACCTCCATGCTTCCGCCCGCCGTCAAGGTCGCCACGCGGGCCTGAAATTCAGTAGCGCCATCGAAGAGCATTTTGGGGAAGGATGCCCAGGAATCATTCACGGTGTAGGCAAGGTACTCGCCGCCTTCAATGCAGTCTTTCAAATGGGGAGTGCCCGCGATGTGGACAACGTCCGAGGCGCGCAAGTGGTAAGTGGGGGCGCTCGCAATGCCCAGATATTCCTTAATGCCCCGCAGCGGCGATATTCGCGAGGTGGGCGATCCGCTGTAATCACCCAGGTGGCACACATCAGCCATGGGGCCGATTACGGCGATTTTCTTGATGCGCGCCTTATCCAGCGGCAGGGTGTTCTTCTGGTTCTTGAAGAGCACGATGGACTGTCGGGCCGCCTCTCGAGCTAACTGCCGGTGTTCCGCGCTTTCCAGGCAGGAAACAGGGGTCGAGCTATAGGGATTCTTCTCGGGCGGATCAAAATCCCCCAGCAGCACGCGGCCCGTGAAGGCGCGCACCAGCGCTTCGTCCACCGTCGATTCGCTGATGAGCATTTCGTCCACGGCCTCGCCCAAATACTTATCGAGGGTACTGCCGCAATTGATGGAGCCGCCGGCGTTGATCGCCAGCGCCGAGGCCTCGGCATAACTGCCCACAAAATGGTGCGTGCGGAAAATGTCGCCGATGGCGTCGCAGTCGGACACCACGTAGCCGCGAAATCCCCAGCGGTCGCGCAGCAGGTCCGTCAGCAGGAAGCGGCTGGCGCTGGTGGGAATGCCATTCATGGAGTTGTAGGAGCTCATGACCGTGAACACCTGCCCCTCGCGCACGCAGGTTTCAAAACTGCGGATGTAATATTCCCAGAAGCTGCGCGGATCAACCGTGGCGGAGGTCACCTCGCGGTCGTCGTCGGTATCGTTCGCCATGAAATGCTTGGCGCAAGCGATGGTTTTGAGGTACCGGGGATCTTTGCCCTGCATGCCATGGATGGTGTAAATCGCCATCTGCCCGACCTGGTAGGGGTCCTCGCTGTAATTCTCGCCAATGCGCCCCCAGCGTGGATCGCGCGTGCCCATGTTGACGGTGGGGGGCGAAAACATGGCCAGGCTCTGGCCGTCTTTCTTGTGCCACGCCCAGATTTCGTCAGAGACCGCGGCAAAAACCTTTTCCACCAGGTCGCGATTCCACGCGCACCCCATGGCCAGCGGCAGCGGAAACGAGGTAATCGGCCCGTCATGGATGAGCCCGTGCAGCGCCTCACTGCCGTAATATTTGAAAGCCGGAATGCCCACGCGGGGAATGGCCGGGGCCGAGTGGCCGAACTGCGAGACTTTTTCCGCCAGCGTCAACTTCCCCACCATCTCCGCAGCGCGCCGGCGAGCGGCCTCAAAATACTCCATGGCGATGCCGCCCGTGTCGAGTGTGGTGGCCTCCCCCACCGGCATCGCCTCGAGCGTTCCGCTCCCCCCTTTGCTCATTGGCCAGCCGGTCACCACCGATGCCACACCGCCTGTGGCCAACGCCAGAAAATCACGCCGCCGCAGCGACCCGTTCGAACATCCTTTACGCCTCGCCATGATATGAATGCCTCCCGCTTCATAGTGCTAATGGGTACTTGCCGGAAACCTGAACTTCGTCACACATCGCCAGTACGTTTTCCGGGGAAACGTCGGGCTGGATGCAATGCACACTGGCCACAATGTAACCGCCCCCTGGAGCAAGATCCTTCATGCGGCCCCGAACCTCGGCGCGCACTTCCTCAGGGGTCCCACTGGGCAGCACCGTCTGTGTGTCAATGGCGCCGCAGAAAGACATCTTCTTTCCAAACTCGCGCTTCAGCCGCGCCGTGTCTCCCATGTCCCCAGCCGAAACCTGGACCGGGTTAATCATGTCCACGCCAATCTCAATCAGGTCGCCAATCAGTGGATAAATGTTGCCGTCGGAGTGAAAGAAGATTTTGGCTTTGGTCTTTTGCTCGATGGCGGCCATCAATTCCGCGTGGTAGGGCTTGATCATCCGCCGGTAAACCTCGGGCGACATCATGAGGCTCGTGTCGGTTCCCAAATCGTCCCCGGTGATGAGCACGTCGATGTATGGCCCCACTTCTTCCAGGTGCCGGGTGACTCCCGCCAGCATGATGTCCGTAACCTTGCGCATCAGGGCATGTGCGAAATCGGGGTCGGCAATCAGATCCACCAGCCAGGTGTCCAGGCCGCGCATGATGTAAATAATTTCATGCGGGCTCACTCCGCTCAGTGCGACCACCGCATACGGAGTGTTCTCGTGCAGGTCGCGAGCCTCCTCGGCAAGGCCCTGGAAGCGGCTGACATGGGCCATGTCGGGCCAGGGGAAACGATCGATGTCATCGATCGTGGCGCCGCGGAGGGGGCATTCGACCACCTCGTAGTACGCGACGCCGGGCGACATTCGCCACCTCACGCCCCAGTCGTCGACGAACTCATAAGGGGAAATTTCCCGGCGCAAGGCGCTGGCCGCCGCCCCGGGGAGCAGCGGCCGGCCATCGCTTCCCAGGCGGACCAGAACATCCTCATCGAGCCGTGCATACTGCATCGCCCGCGAAATCACACGGGGCTCGTGTTGGATGCCCAGATAGGTTTTGAAGCGCTCGTAGGCGGGAGAGAGAAGAGTCGTGGCGCCGGAAGTGCCGATGAAAAGGGGTACACGGTCCGGTTCCTCGTGGTTCAAGGCACAAAGAACCCGTTCGCGTGGAGTCAGCATGATTGACCAAGCCTCAAAAAACCAGAATAGGGCGAAACTGGTAAATTAGGCCTGCGGCCGCGTGTTGTCAACATGTGACCCGTGCGTGGTGTCTCAGTTTGAATGTGAAGCGGCGAATGAGTTCAGGGTCCCGAAAGGACCCACGGTGAGTAGCCGTGGGTTTTAACCTACGGATCGGGACGGCATGAACGATCTTTCCTTCGACCCTGGAGGGGTCGACGGTGCGGCCCTTTCAGGGCCGGAACTCATTATTGGGGGGGCTGCGTGTCCGTAGGTTGAAACCTGAGGCTATTCACGATCTTCCCCTTCGGGGAACAGTGCCGTGTAACGGCAAAAGGAGTCGCGCGGACCTGTTCTTTAGGTCCGCGGCTTTTTGTTGTCAATCCACGACGAAACGCAGTTTCTGCCCCAGCCCGTCGACGCCAATCGTTCTCACTCCTGATGGGTTAAGAACAGAATCCTGCCATCCTTCTTGCTGAGCTTCACAACGGCCGTCCCGCCATCAATTCCTTGCGGATGTAAGGTACCATGCACAAGCCACGTATTCCCATATAGCCGGGCATGGAATGGCCTTTCCCCCGCAATCGTTTGCTCACCGTACTGGGCGGTTGCGACGGCCTCCCCTATCCTGACCGCAGTGGGTTCATCTGGCACAAATCCCTTCGTCGGGTGGTCTGATTTCGCTCCCTTAAGGGACATCTGCAATGCCACCCACTCGTCCATTCGTCCTTCCGGGGCAGGCTGTTGGGCTCCAACAGTGATCGCCAGGCACAGAGAGGACAACGCAAGTCGTGGTATCAAACTCCTCATTGGGCTCTCCTTTCGCAAATGTCGCTTTTTCACTCTATTCGATTTCCAGGTGGCGGGCGGCTCAGACCGTTGTCCTTTAGCGTCTGTGCCAACCCCCTCATTTGGTTTGATCGATCATGGCTTTGCCGTTCTGCACTTTTTGCCCGGCGCATTCCTTTAGCGTTTCGAGAATCACCGTCACGCTTCTTTCGACATGTTCAGCGGGAACGTCTTCAGTGACGCCCATCAGGAATCCCTTGCGGTCGCCGGCCTGGCGGACGATTTCCAGCGTGGCTTCTCGAATTATTTCGGCAGACTGAAGATGGACGCTCGAGGGGAAATTAATCCACAAGCGCTTTCCCGGCCACGCGGCCCGCGCCTCGGCAACCGAAACATTGCAGTCCGGCGGCGGCGTAAAGGCCTCCACGAAATCGAGGCGGCTTGCTCGCACCACGTCCATGATCAGCAGATTGTTGGCGTCCAGGTGGTCGCCCAGCTTCTTTCCGCGTTCGTGCAAGCGGTCGGCAAAGGCATTCCAGCACGGGAGCACGAAGTCGCGCACGCGGTCCGGACCGAGAATCTCCGGCACAACGTTGCCGCCATACAGCACATAGTCGGCGGGACTCGCAGCCACCACATCGTACATCTTCTGGTGATTCTTACCAAGCGCCGCGTGCAGTTCCATGACCGCGTCGAGATTGTCCGCCACCTCGTAACAGAAACGCTCCTGCCCCAACCAATTCACCTCAATATCTAGGAGCGGTTCGTAGCAGGTTTCCGCGATCACCTTGCCGGCATCTCCCAGCTTGGCGCGCTCGCCGAGGAACCGGTCATAGTCCGGCTGATAGCAGGCGTCCTCCACAATAAATTTGGCCGCGCGGTAATCCGCGCGTGTCTTGATGGGATGTTCCAGCGGGGTCAGGGCGAGAGCGGCGACCCGGTGCAGCGCCGTCAGGGTGCCGATGGGCGTTTCGTAGACGGTTCGGATTCTGCCCTCCCCTTCTTCGACTTTCGTCACCTTCACGTGGGGGGTGTATTTTTGATAGACCATGCGCCGGGCGCAAATGGCCATCCCCTTGGCTTGCAGGGGCGCGGGATCGAATCGCGGGGGAAAAATGTGGTCATAGAAGGTGAACGGCACAAGGTCCGGCGCGCCGCCCGCCAGCGCCAGTTCAATTTCCTCTCGATGGTTCCTCATCCCACGATCCCCTTGAAAATCTGTCGTAGAGGCAGGCCTCGTGCCTGCCCTTCCCGTTCCGGGATTCAATCCCGGAATTCGAGGGCACCCACGAGGGGTGCCCCTACGGCTCACACAAAGCTGTTTTCATGCGCCCAAGCTGCTTTGAACGACCGCGGCCAGTTCCAGGGCGACCTTCCGGGGCGGTGGTAGGCGGCGAGTTTGGCAATATATTGCCCGTATGCGGGCTCCAAGCGGAGAAACGCCGCGCGCGCCGCGTCCGCCTCCTGGCAGAGCGTCTCGACAGTCAGTGGACCTGACTTCGCACAGAAGGCTTCGCAAACGGCGCGGTAATGCAGGAGCCAATAACGGTAATTGTCCTCGAGCCCCCGCGAACGGGTGCGCAGGTCGAGCATGATTCTTATCCGCTCATCGGCCCGGGGATTGTCCGCGCCGAAATCCGGGGATGTCCAAAGGCGATCGGAGATGATTTCCGTCCCCAGGCCAGTGATCACCTCCGCGGCCAGGGTCGCATCGCGTCCCCCCAGCTTGAGCCAGTCCCGCGCATAGGCTTGTGCGACGTCCTCCACCGCGCGCTCGGGGTCCTGCGCAAACTGCAACAGGGCGAAGCGGTTCACGTCATCATGAACGCCTTCGCAATACTGGGCGACACCGGAAAGGTGGATCCGGTCGAGCTCGTAACCCCTCTTGATATCCGCCAGCACCGGGCACGGCCCATACTGGCCCCAGCCGTTGACCATGGTGGTCTCAGGCAGCATTCCCGCCCGGATCAATGGCTTGGGCCCGCGGGGGAGGTCCCACACGTAATCGATCCAGGGCGCCTGGGGCAGCATCCCGCGCAGCATGTCATTGTCCGCCACGGAAGCGCTGATGCCGGTGATGACGATTTTGGCTTGCGGATGATAGCGCCGCGCGATGGCGGTCTGCTCTTCCAGCACGCGCATAAAGGTCTTCGGATAAGGCGCGCACTTGTCGCACCCGCACCCGCCGTAATCGGTGATCACGGTAAGGATATAGTCAAGGCGAGGCAGGCCCGCGAAAAGTCGCTCCCGCAGGCGGAGCATCTCCTGGCGCGCTTCTGGGATCGACGGGCAAACCTCGGCTTGCTCCAAAAAGTAGTCGCCCTTGGTGGCGCGCCATTCCGGGTGCGCGTTCCAAGAGTCGGGGAACACATCGTTGAGCCCCACGTAGATACCCACCTCGAATCCGGCATCCGCGATGGCGCGGCAAATATTCCTCTGCAAGACCCAGTGGGGAGCCTGATCCTCAAAGTCGGCGGGCGTGCGCTGGCCGAACTCAAAGGGCAGATACCAGAGGGAATTGGCGCCCATCCGTTGGTGGTCAGCGATTTCTCGCCTCCAGCGCTCCACCTCCCACCAGCGCAGTCCCGTATCGCCATTATGATTGGCCATGAATATTCCGAATGGACGCAAGGGCTTCCTGACCGGAGGACTTGCGGGAATGGCGGGATGCGCAGTAATGCCGGGAGAATCGCTCATACTGGTTTTTAAGAATGAGGAAGCGAGCGCGCCGTTGCCATGCCGCGAAGCGAGTCCGGTGGCGGCGGCAATTCCTGTCCCTAAACCCAGGAAATTTCTTCGACTGCAAGAGGGTGGGCGTTTCATGGGGATGATCTCCTGTGGCGGGCAGGTTCGAGCCGAAGCGAGGTCAAATCGCGAGTATGGGTAGGGGCGGTTCGCGAACCGCCCCTCCGTCAATTCCCTTCACGCCTTGGCCGACCCCTCGTGCCACTCATCCTTCTGCGCCTCTTCGATGCTCAGGTGTTTTCGCTCCAGGCGCCCGAAGCGCTCAGTGGGAATAGTTCCCACGGGATTGTGCTTGTATTCATCCACGCCCCGCATCAGGTAAGTTTTGAAATGCGGGTTCACCGAGAGGTCGCACTTCACGTTGGTTCCCGAGTAGCGAATGGTGAAGCCGATTCGCCACTTGTCGGAAGGATTGGCGGGCGAGCCGTGAATCATCCGGTCGTCGTGAAAGGAGAGTTCCCCGGCTTTCAAGATCAGGGGAACCGCTTCATCTTCCCTGAAGGTACCTCGTTCAAGCTCCAGAGTGAGGACTGAATCGGTTTGCGAGGAGCGCTTATGTTTGATCAGACCGCCCGATTGCGAGCGCGGAATCACCCGCATGGCGCCGTTCGATTCATCGGAGTCGGTAAAGGCCAGCCACGCGGTCACCGAATTGTGCGGCGAAAGGGGCCAATAATAGGCATCCTGGTGCCAGCCCACCACGCTCGGGTGGCGCGGCACCTTGGCAAAAAAGTTCGAGGCCCAAAGGTAATAATTGGTCCCCAGCAGGTCCTCCACGTAGTCGAGAATCTGGGGGTGAACGCAAATGTCGTAGAGGAAGCGGCTGGACTCATGCCACTCACGGATTTCCTTTTCGTCTTCGCCGGCCCGCAGGTATTTCAACAGCTCCTGGTAGCCGGCATTGAGTTCCGCCACTTCCGCCGGAGTGTATATCGGTGGAAGCCCGATGAGATAACCGTTCGCCTTGAAAAACTGCTTCTGAGCTTCACTCAGGCGATGCCGTCCCGGGGTGATTTCAGCAGCCATGTGGAACCTCCTGGTTAGTGTGCAAAGATATTAATTTGACGGCGGGGGAAAAGACAATGGTTATAAAAAACCTGGCGCGACGGAATTCCATACCGGCGTCCATCAGCGAGTTAACAATTGAATGGCAGGGGTGGAGGGACTCGAACCCCCGACCCTCGGATTAGAAATCCGATGCTCTATCCGGCTGAGCTACACCCCCGCAGGGTGCTACCATCATACTAAAAAAAACACGGCTTGACACGCGTGGCCGCTGGGGGGCCATCTCCTCCATCGACGCCGCAACATCACTTCAGTTAGAATGAATTGGGGTCATAAACACGCTCATGGAGATGGATCAAACGGTTGCCTCACACGCAAGTTCTGCTGTCACGCTGAGCACGCAGGAAAAGGCGCTCGCCATCAATCTTGATGCCACCAAGTATGGGACCTTTGTCGAAATCGGGGCCGGCCAGGAGGTGGCGCGCTGGTTTTTCCACGTCGGCCACGCCTCCGCCACGGTCGCCAAGTCCATGTCCGCGTATGACATGGTGATCAGTGACATCCTTTACGGCGCCACCGATCACTACGTCAGCCGGGCCCGCCTGGAGTCGATGCTGGAGCGCGAGTGGACGCAGTTGCTGGAGCGCCTCGACTCCGTGCGGGGTGAGCGCACCGGTTTTTTCGTCTTCGCTGACACCGTCGCCACCCACAGCCGCGCGCGCAACCGGGACGGCCAGGGCTGGCTGGGAATGCGCTTCCAGCCGCAACCCCGGGCGCCCTATTCGCAAATCATCATCCATGTCAACCTGCTTGACCAGGTGCCGGTGAGCGAGCAGGAGGCCCTGGGAATCCTGGGTGTCAACCTGGCATACGGCGCTTTCCACCAGCAGAAGCCTGAAGCGGTGATGAAGATGCTGATGGAGGGCCTCAGCCGCCAGCGCGTGGACATCGACATGATCAAGTTTTCCGGCCCGGTGTTCGAAAAGGTCGATAACCGTCTGGCCAGCTTGCAACTGGTGGAACTGGGATTGACCGATGCCGCAATGTTTACCGCGAAGGGTGAAGTGGTGCAGCCGGCGGAGGTGATTTACAAGAAACCCGTGCTCGTCTCGCGGGGCAGCTTCCGCCCGGTGACCAACGTAGGGCTCGACATGCTGAATGCCGCTATGGAGCGCTTCAGGAAGATTCCCGGAGTGGATGGCGAGCCGGTGGAAGTCATGGAAATGACCCTGCACAACCTGAGTTCGGAGGGGCCGGAAATCGACCGCCGCGATTTTCTGGATCGCGCCGACGTGCTGGGCGCGCTGGGCAAAACCGTGGTGGTGACCAACTTTACCCGTTTTGACAGTGTCACCACTTCCCTGCGGCGCTACACTCCCCAATGGTTGGGATTCGTCATGGGCGTGCCCACCCTGCGTGCCCTCTTCGACGAGCAGTATTACACGTCCTTGCCCGGCGGCATTCTGGAAGGACTGGGGCGTTTGTTCATGGGAAACGTGCGCCTGTATGTTTACCCCGCACTCGACCGTATCACCGGCCAGGTATCCACCTCCACTACCCTGGAGCTTACCCACCCGCTGATTCACCTGCTGGAGTACCTGCGGGACAAGGGAGGAATCGAGGCCCTCGAAGACTTCGACACCAGCCAATTACGCGTATTCCCCAAAGAGGTCCTGAGCGCAATTCAGAACGGCACACCCGGTTGGGAGCAGTATCTGCCCCCCCATGCGGCGGAAGTCATCAAACAACGCGCATTGTTTGGATATCGCGCGACGGCCGCGGACGATTCCATTTTATAAGCATGCGCGCGCCCCTTTCCTCACCCCGCTAGTGTCCTAGCATGAACGTAGCGCCGGCTTCCATCCGGCATTGAGCCGCCAAGATGGCGGCGCTACGCCTCCCCCTCAAAAATAGTATTTGATCGCGAACTGGACAATCCGCGCGCCGGTGGTGGTGTCGGAATCGAGCCCGCGGGTGGAGACCACCTGCCCGAAGGTGGAGCTGAACGCGTCGTTGTCGGGCCGCGAGAACTGGGCGTGGTTGAAGGCATTGAAAAATTCCGCCCGGAATTCCACCCTCTGCCGCTCGGTAATGTTCGTGTCCTTGAGGATGGAGAACTCCCAGTTGTTGATGCCGGGGCTTCTCAGCGTATTGCGTCCCATGGTGCCGTACGTAAAGAGTGGCACGTTAACGCAATCGAGGTTGGTGGGATCAAACGCGAAATTCCCGGATTCCGCGCCGCCCAGGCAGTCGCCGTGGATGCCATCCGAGGAGGGGGTGAAGCTTTGCACCTGGCGCGGGTTATGGAACACCTTGACGGGGCCGAGCACGTCGGGCCGGTCGAGGCCGATGTTCTGCAAGCTGGAGTTGTCTTCCGCGTATAGCGTGTAGGGATTTCCCGATTGAAACATTACGATGGGATCGAAGCTCCAGCCCCCTGCCAGCTTTTCCAGCAGATGGTTGCCTTGCACGCCATGGTCGAAAGGCAATTCCCAGAGGCCGCTGATCACCAGGCGATGCGTGGCGTCAAAATCCGCCAGGGAGTGGTCTAGACGATAGTCAAACGGGTCCGTATAAGTGGATGAACGCGCCCGGAAGCCGGAGGTCAAGTCGGTGGTCTTGGAAAGCGTATAGGCCACACGCGTCTCAAAGGTGTGGCTCATGCGCTTGTCGAGGGTCACCTGCATTTCATTACTGTTGGAAGTTCCGTTGGAGAGGTTGGTGTTCAACTGGCCGATATCGGTGTAGGAAGCGGTGGCCGGGTCGTTGGGGCCATAGCAACCCGAGAGCGGGCGCGAGCAGTCAATGATGTCGTATTCGGACGCCAGGGTGGCGTAGGGAGTTCCCGGGGACTGCTGCTCCAGAATGCCCAACTCGCGCATCTCCTCGCTGGGGTCGGCATTGTTCAGGTAGGTTGCGGAGACCAGCTTGCGCCCGAAGCTTCCCACGTAAACCGTTTGCAGCATGGTGTTGGGCGTAATCTGAAGCTGAAAGCCGTAGTTCACGTCCTGCGTGTACGGGGTACGGAAACGCGGATCGATAACGTAGGCAAAGGAAATCTTGGGGTCAAAGAATTCTCCCACCCGGCCGCTGGCCGCAAAGGGAAAGGGATTGATATAGCCGAGCGGAGTGAAGGGGTCCGCCAGGTAACTCACGCCCGAGGTGAACTCGCTGGCCGCCGGGTAAAGGTTGGAAACATCGCCAAAGGGGGCCTGCCCGCCGAACTGCAAATTCAGCGCGCCGTCTTCAATGTCATAGAAGATGCCGTAGCCGCCGCGCATAACCAGGCGGCCATTGCCGAACATGTCCCATGCCAGCCCAAAGCGCGGCGCGAAGTCGCGATGATCGGGATAGAGCAGGCCGTGGTTGGGCGTTCCAGGGTCGCCGACATAGAGGACTCCGGGCGGGGCGTTGGGGAACACAGTGGACTGCGAGTTGGGAAAGTAGCCGATCAGCTCATTGTGCGGGTCCACCTGGGGGGTGTTGTACTCGTAGCGCAGCCCCACATCCAGGCTGAAGCGGGAGGTGACTTTCCAGGAATCCTGGGCAAAGAAATAAATGGAGCTTTCGCGAATGCCGTAGAGAGCACTCGCCGTCTGGTAGAAGTTATCCGGAAAGCCCCCCACGAAGTCCGCCAGCGGGTATCCGGTGAAACTCCCGTAGGTGGCAAAATCGAAGCTGCCGTTATTGAAAAAGTCGTAGTGAAAGTTGTCGCGCACACGACGATAGTCCGCGCCAAACTTCAGCGCGTGTCTGCCGCGCGTCCAGGAGAGAGTATCCTGCCCCTGCATCACCGCGTCGTGAATCTTGGTTGGCCCATCCGGAGAAGGCCCCATATTGACGGACCCGCTGATGGTGAACAGGGGAGGGGCGGTGCCCCCCGGGTCGTCGGAATCGACGTTGGTAAAGCCCAGTTCCTGGGGCGTGGTGTGGTCCACCGGAATATCCATGAACGTTGCCACCCGGTTGGCGGCAAAGCGCGCCTCATTGATCATCGTCGGACCGAAACTGTGGGTCCAGGTAATCGATCCGGACTGATAGCGGTCCGTATCCGTAAAGGCCGAACCATTGGGAACATCCCCACCCGTCGAGGCGCCATTAAAGATCTGGAAGGGGTAGTAATCCTCACCGCCATCGAACAGGTAGACGCCGGAGAGGGTATCTTTTTGGTTAAAGTTGTGGTCTACCCGGTAAATCATCTGGTCATCGTGGATGCTGGCGACGGGGGCAGCCACAAACTCGTTGGTGCCAATATTCGGCATGGGCATGCATTTGGAAATGTAGTTGGCGGAAATAGGATCCACGGGCACCTGGTTCACGGTGTAGTTGTTGCCGGTGATGGGATTCACAAGCTGAATGCCGCTGGCCAGCAAGTCGCTGAAATCACCACTGCGTTCTGGCGTGCTCAGGACGGTCTGGATAGGCGCCACCTGGCCCTCGCGCCGCCGCGTGCCCTGATAGGAGCCAAAGAAGAAAGTCTTATCCCGCTTGATAGGCCCGCCCAGAGTGCCGCCAAAGACGTTGCGCTTGAAGGGAGTCACGTCGGGAAGGAAGAAATCCCGCGCGTTCAACGCGTTATTGCGCAGAAATTCGAACACGTCTCCGTTGAACTCGTTGGCGCCCGACTTGATCACCTGGTTGATGATGCCGCCCGAAGTGCGCCCGTATTCAGCCTCGTAATTGTTGGTGATAATCTTGAATTCCGCCACCGCATCGGGGTTGGGGCTGATGACGATATTGTTACCGAGGAAATCCGTATTGTCGGCGCCATCCAGCAGGAAGGTCATCGACTCGGAGCGCTGCCCGCTTACCGAAAACGGGTTGCCGGAGCCGTCATCAGGGTCGGGCGCGAAGACGCCTGCTTGCAGCAGGCCAAGTTGAAGTGTGTCGCGGCCCACCAGCGGCAGGTCAAGAATGCGGCGCTCCGTCTCCACCTCACCCAGTGTGGCGCTGACGGTGTCCACCTGGCTGACGTTGCCGGTGACTTCCACCACCTGGGTGATGGCGCCCACATCCAGTTCAATATCCTGCCGGGCGTTCTGATTGATGTTGAGCACGATGCCGGAATGGACGTACTTTCGGAAGGACGGGGCCTCCGCGGTGAGGTTGTAAGTCCCAATGGGCAGCAGGCTGAACAGAAAGGCGCCGTCGAGGTTGGTGCGGGTCTCGCGGGCGATGCCGGTCTGGGAATTGGTCAGCGTGACCTTGGCGCTTGGGATTACGCCCCCGGAACGATCCTTCACCGCGCCGCCCAGCGTCGCCGTGGCCTCCTGCGGATAAGCTGCTGCGCTCGCAAACAGGGATAGCGCCAGCGTCAAGAAGGCGAACCGTACAGCTTTTCGAATTCCGAAGAGGCTCATGGGTCCCCCTTGCATGATGAATTCATCCGAGCGACCGCGGATGTGTCGCCGATGTGCCATGGCCATCCCGATCAAGAACATCGGGACAGGTCTTGGCCATGCCCCTTCACGGGCAGGAGAAGCTGTGAAAAAATCAAAACAAAATCCTTGACTAGCGATATAGCTATGATATAATTCCCCTCCGATGGCCGGAGGGAGGTGCAGCATGGGTTACCAGTCCACGGTGCAGGTAATTCAGCGGGGTGGCAAGAACCGCCAATGGTATCTGATTTGTCCCGCCCCCTTGGCGCAAGCCTTGGAGATTGAGAA